>LPaug08P121000mDRAFT_1000038_pt1 | contig 20835 bp, 18 predicted proteins | sample LinP20P121000m_3_FD_9509 | JGI IMG/M metagenome (IMG submission 9509) | reverse complement strand
GTTGTGGATTATGAAAAAATTATCGATGGGCAACATATCAAACCCACAGATTCAATCATTGGTATTGAATCTTCTGGGCCTCATTCCAATGGGTATTCTTTAATTCGGAAAATCATTGAAGTCAATTCAATTAATTTACAAGATAAGCTAGATAATCGAACACTTGGAGAAGCTATTATTCAACCTACAACCATATATGCTAAAGCCATTAATCACCTTCAAAAAACATATGAGATCCATGGAATGGCACATATAACAGGTGGTGGATTTAAAGAAAATATAGTAAGAATCTTACCTGANAATATTAATGCAGAAATTGATTTGAATGCTTGGCAACAACCAGAAGTTTTCAACTGGATACAAACAGTAGGTAACGTTGATCATGAAGAAATGCTTAGAACATTCAATTGCGGAATTGGTTATGTTTTAGTGGTAAGTAATTCTGATTCAAAAAGAGTGATAAATAAATTAGCTGAAACAGGTCATAACGCTTTCCTTATCGGTGAAATAACCACAGGAAAAAAAGAAGTAAGGTTAAATTTATGACTCTGGCTGATGACTCTCTAATGAGAGCTGTCTGTTTGCTATCAGGGACAGGAACAAACTTACAAGTAATTCTTGAAAACATTGCAACAGGTAACATTCCTATATCTTTAAATGCTGTTATCTCTGATAACCCTATGGCAAAAGGGATTGAAAAGGCTGATACTTCAGGTATCACAACTAAAGTTATTGATTACAAATTGTACGATGAACAAAGCATCTACCATGATCAATTAAAACAGTCAGTTTTAATAGAAAATCCTGATCTGATTATCTTAGCTGGCTATATGAGAATACTCTCTGATGACTTTTGTGAGACTTTTAGAGGTAAGATTATAAATATCCACCCTTCTCTTTTACCCGCATACAAAGGTCTAAATACACATCAACGTGTACTAGAAGCTAAAGAAACTCATCACGGGACTAGTGTCCATTTTGTTATCCCTGAATTGGACGGAGGTCCCATTGTTATACAATACAGGATAAAAATACATTCATCTGATACTGCAGATACTCTTAAAAAGAGAGTGCAAGAGGGAGAATATCAAATTTACTCTAAAGCTTTAAAATGGTTTGCCTTAGACCAACTAAAGATGAAGAATGATAAAGTGATGTTTCATGGAGATCACTTAGATAAACCGATACTTATCGAAGAAAATTAAATTTTAGGCAAGGTTACCCCTGTCTGACCCTGATACTTCCCTGCTCTATCCTTATAAGATTCATCACAATTTTCATCAGATTCAAGAAAAATCATTTGAGCAACCCCTTCATTAGCATAAATTTTTGCAGGCAGTGGTGTGGTATTAGAAAATTCTAGAGTAACGTGTCCTTCCCATTCAGGTTCTAGAGGTGTCACATTAACAATAATGCCACAACGAGCATATGTGGATTTTCCTAAACAAATTGTTAAGACATTTCTAGGAATCCTAAAATACTCTATAGTTCTCGCCAAAGCGAACGAATTAGGAGGAATAATGCAAACATCGGATTCAAAATTAACAAAACTATTCTCATCAAACGCTTTAGGATCAACAACGGCTGAATTAATGTTAGTAAATATTTTGAATTCTCTTGCGCATCGAACATCATAACCAAAACTTGAAGTCCCATAAGAAATAAGGGCTTCACCTGCTTCTTTTCTGACTTGAGATTCAGTGAAAGGTTCAATCATTTTATGATCTTTAACCATTCGTTTGATCCAATTATCTGATTTTATTGTCATAGTTTTAGTCGAAATGAATAAGAAAATAATTAAACTAATCCTTGTAAATAGTATCATGCACTAAAAGTTTGATTGAGACTAGTAAGTCTAGGAATTTTGAATGCGTTTGAGAGAAGTCATAGATTGTGGAATAAAAAAAATCATCAGTAAACCGTGGTTACCGTTTACGTTTCTTTTTGTTATTTCAATTTTTTTTGCTAATCACATAGATGAATTTGAGTTGGATGCCTCATCCGATTCATTGCTTCTGGAAAATGATGAAGATCTTCGCTATTACAGAAGCATTAAAGCAAGATACGGTGATGACGAATTCTTGGTGGTAACCTATCAACCTCAAAATGAGCTGTTTTCAGCTGATACGATTGATCATTTAAAACAACTTAGAGATGAATTATCAACTATTGAAAATGTTGAATCAGTTGTCAGTATTCTTGATGTACCCTTACTAAAATCTCCTCCTAAAAGCCTATCTGAGATAGCGGATGAAGCGCCTACATATTTTTCGCCTGGAACAAATAAAGAAATGGCCAAAAATGAGCTACTTAATAGCACTCTTTATAAAAATCTTATTATTAGTGCTGACGGGAAAACTACAGCTATCCTGTTGAATTTAAAAATTAATGAAACTTTGGAAACAATGATAGAAAAAAGAGACGAATTAAGATTAAAAAGGCTCTCTAGCTCATTAAGTGGATCTGAACTTAAAGAATTGAATGATATCAGCAAAGAAATTAAGAATTTCAGAAAACAAGAAAGAAATAAAAATGCGAATATGGTTGCCTCAATCCGTGCAGTTTTGGATCAATATAAAAATAAAGCAGGCATCTTTTTGGGTGGTGTCCCGATGATAACTGTGGATATGATTGATTTTATCCAAAAGGACATTCAAATTTTTGGTGCAGCTATTCTTCTTTTTCTGATTGTTGCTCTTTTAATCATTTTCAAGAATCCAAGGTGGATGTTTATCTCAATGGCATGTTGTGTTTTAGGGCTAATTAATATGACTGGATTTCTGGGTCTAGTTGGTTGGCCAGTCACCGTTGTGTCTGCTAATTTCGTTGCCCTACTACTTATCTTTAGCCTTTCTATTTCAGTCCATCTAACAGTACGATATAGAGAATTAGTAGCTTTGTATCCTGATCAACCGCAATCTTGGTTAGTTTTCAATACAATGCGAGATAAATGGGAGCCTTGTTTATACACCACCATTACCACCATGGTGGGGTTTGGCTCTTTATTGGTTGCTGGAATAAGGCCTGTGATTGATTTTGGATGGATGATGCTGATAAGTATGGGTGCTATCTTTGTTATGGTATTTTTATTTTTTCCAACTGCTTTGATGAATCTCAAAAAAATCCAAGCAGTTAGTACATCAGATTGGTCACAAAAAATAACTCGAGGGTTCGCTAGAGTGGCTACATCAAAAGCTAATGAGACCTTACTTTTATTTTTTATAATAGCCACTGTAAGCGCTTATGGGATAACCAAACTTACTGCTGAGAATCAATTTATTAAAGCCTTCAAAGAAGACACTGAGATTTTTCAAGGGTTAAGTGTTATTGATAAGCAACTGGGAGGAACAACTCCTCTTGACATCATCATCGAGGCAGACCCTGATTATAATCAACCAGTGGTTATTAATGATTATGATGATGAAGAATTTTTTGAGGAAGATTTTTTTGAAGATGAAACTTCAACCTATGATATAGGCGGTGATAGTTATTGGTATAATTCTTATCGGTTAAAGACCATCGACTCAATACATGACTATCTTGAATCACTTGAAGAAGCTGGAAAAGTTGTCTCCTTCTCTACCACAATGGAAGTTCTAAAAACACTGAATGACGATGAGGAGATTGATACTTTTTTCCTCTCTTTGCTATACAAAAAAGTACCGGATGATGTTAGAGAAGCGTTGTTTGATCCTTACCTATCTACTGACGGTAATCAATTAAGAATTTCATTTAGAGTATTTGAATCTTACCCTGAGTTACAACGCAATCAACTGATAGAAAAAATTAACAGAGATCTAATTGAAACCATCGGTTTAAAACCGTCTCAAGTAAAATTAACAGGTATGCTAGTCTTGTATAATAATGTTCTAGAGAGTCTTATTCGTTCACAAATTCTAACCATTGGTGTGGTCTTCCTAGCAATTACGCTGATGTTTTTAGTGCTTTTTAGATCACTTAAATATTCTCTAATTGCTATTGTACCCAGCATTATTGCTTCCACTTCTGTCCTAGGTTTGATGGGCTTACTTCATATTCCATTAGATATTATGACCATAACAATCGCAGCAATATGCATTGGTATTGGTGTGGATCATTCAATTCATTATATTCATCGTTTTAGAGAGGAACTTGAGAATAATGTCAAATTAGATGAAGCCATTAATAATGCTCATGCGAGTACAGGTCAAGCCATCTATTTTACTTCGATCATTATTGTTATTGGTTTTTCCATCCTGGGACTATCCAATTTTATACCCACAATATACTTTGGAGTATTCACAGCCTTCGCTATGATGATTGCATTAATCGCTAATTTAACTCTTCTGCCTGTATTACTAATGAAAATGATTCGGGTAAACTAAAATAAGCAGATAAATAATTGAACGAAGCAAACAAAAATATATTAGTAACTAATGCATTGCCTTATGCAAATGGGCCAATTCATATCGGTCACATGGTGGGTTATATTCAAGCTGATATTTGGGTTAGATTTCAAAAAATGCAGCAAAGAAATATTGTTTATGTTTGTGCCAGCGATGCCCATGGAGCTCCAATTATGTTAAGCGCTGAAGAATTGGGTGTAGAGCCTGATGAATTAGCAGAGCAATACACAAAACAACACGCAAAGGATTTTAGTGACTTCTTAATTGAGTTTGATAACTATTACTCAACTCACACAGAGGAAAATGAAGCTTTAGTGCTTGAAATATTTGAACAATTAAAGCAATCGGATTGTATTGAGAAAAAAATAATTGAGCAAGCATATGATGAGCAAGAAAAAATGTTCTTACCCGATCGTTATGTTCGTGGAACTTGCCCTCAATGTAAAAGCGGAGATCAATACGGAGACAGTTGTGAAAAATGTGGTGCTACTTATAAACCCACCGATTTAATTGAGCCTAAATCAGTTTTATCTGGTGAAGCTCCTATTCTAAAAGAATCTGAGCATTATTTTATGAAATTGAAAAAATTTGAATCCTTCCTTGAAAACTGGATTAATCAAATTCAAATTCATGACTCAGTTAAATCAAAACTCAACGAATGGTTTCAAATTGGACTAAAAGATTGGGATATTTCTAGAGATCATCCATATTTTGGCTTTAAGATTCCAGATGAAGATGAAAAATATTTTTATGTTTGGTTAGATGCACCTATCGGATACTTAGCTTCGCTGAAAAACTTATCAAATAAAAAAGAGTCAGGCATTAACTACGAAGATTATTTTTCTGATAATGATAATTGTCGTCTAGTTCATTTCATAGGAAAAGATATCATTTATTTTCATGCTCTTTTTTGGCCTGCAGTGCTAGAAGGCGCTGGATTAAAAAAACCTGATGCTATTTTTGTAAATGGTTTTTTGACAGTGAATGGGGAAAAGATGTCAAAATCTAGACGAACTTTTATTAAGGCCAGATCATATTTGGAACATAATAACCCTGAATATTTAAGATATTACTTTGCTTATAAAACCAACTCAGGAATTGATGACTTTGATCTTGATACTATTGATTTTAAAAATAGAGTTAATTCTGACATTGTTGGTAAATGGATCAACATAGCCAGCCGATGTTCAAAGTTTATTAATCAACATTTTGACAATACACTCGGGAAAACTATTGATGAATCATTGCTAGAGAATTTTGAGAATGCTAGTGATGAGATTTCAGAACTATATGAAAATCGTGAATTCGGTCAAGCTATGAGAAAAATAATGCTACTTGCTGACCAAGCTAATCAATATTTAGATCAAGAAAAACCTTGGGTAATGATTAAAGATACAAAAATGAAAGAACATGTTTTAGAAGTCTGCACCACCGCCATCAATTTATTTTTTAAATTGATGATCATGTTAAAACCAGTAATGCCGAATATTGCTAAGAATGGTGAGATATTCTTAAACGTTAAAAATCTAGAATGGCAGAACATCCATGATCGATTAACTAATCATGAGATCAATGATTACAAGCCATTAATTACAAGAATTACAAGTGAATCTATTGAGGCAATGTTAGATAAATAAAAGGAACTTAAATGATAAATTTTGATGAGTTTATAAAAACAGATCTAAGAGTTGCAAGAGTGATTAAAGCTGAGGACGTTGTCGATGCAGATAAGCTNATTAANCTCACCATTGATTTGGGTGATGAAGAGAAAACAATATTTGCTGGGATCAAAGGAGTTTACAAGCCTGAGGATCTAGTCGATCGCCTGATTGTAGTGGTTGCTAATCTAGAACCCAGGAAAATGCGATTTGGTGTTTCAGAAGGTATGTTATTAGCTGCGGGTGATGATGTTGGAGGTGTATTCCTGTTATCGCCTGATCATGGAGCTAAGCCTGGTCAGAAAATAAGTTAGACAATCTATAGATCATGGACACTAAAGTCGCTACAGAAATCTTCAAAGTGTTTGCAAAGATTAACCCAAAACCAACAACCGAGCTTAAATACAAAAATAATTTTGAATTACTCATATCAGTAATTCTCTCAGCTCAAGCAACTGATGTAAGTGTTAACAAAGCCACCAAAAATTTATTTAAATTAGCTAATAATCCAAAGGCAGTCCTGCAATTAGGTTTAACTGGATTGAAACAGGAGATTAGAACCATTGGCCTTTATAACAATAAAGCAAAAAATATCATAAAAACCTGTGAGTGCTTAATCACACAACATAACGGCAGAGTACCCAAAGATCGAGAAGCTTTGGAACAATTACCAGGTGTTGGCAGAAAAACAGCCAATGTCATACTGAACACGGCTTTTTCCAAACCCACAATTGCGGTTGATACCCATGTCTTTAGAGTGGCTAATAGAACGGGGTTAGCTAAAGGAGATAGCCCGATAAAAGTGGAATATGGATTACTGTCCATTATTCCTGACAGTTATCTTATGAACGCTCATCATCATTTAATTCTGCATGGTCGATATATATGTTTAGCAAGAAAACCACTATGCTATAAATGTCATATAGCTAAACACTGTGCATTCAAGGAGAAGACCTGTGAACCAAACTGATCAAAATTCAGAAGTTATCGCTGCGATCTTAGTAGGTTGCGCAGGTGTATTCATGGTTTTTGGTATGCCATTCTTTGTAGGTGGGATTATTTCTGAACTAGGTTTTTCCCAATCTCAAGCTAACCTTATCTCTTCCGCAGAAATTGCGGGTATGTCGCTCTCATCTCTTATGGGAATTTTTTGGATTGGCCGATTTAAATGGCAGAAAATAGCCTATTTTGGCCTTGGGGTAATTATTATTGGCAATCTGATTTCTAGCCTGATAGCAGATTTCCAGACCTTAGTAATAATTAGATTCTTAACTGGTCTATTAGGCCATGGAGTTGGATTTGCTCTAGGCGTTGCTGCAATTGGTAGGACAAAAAACCCGGATAAAAATTTCGCCTACAGTGTAGCTTCTCAAGTGATTATGGGGTCAATAACAGCCCTTATTGTTCCGGTTACAATAGCTAAGTATGGCATTGCAGGAATGTGTGTCCCGGCAATGTTAATTGCCCTTCTTACCTTACTGTTTGTAAGTAAACTCACAGATTCAGCAAAAAATAATGTGCAAGAATCATCAGCAACAACACCAAAAGGTATTTTAATACTTCCGCTCATAGGTCTGTTTATTATGGTTATTTGGCAAATGGGTGTTGGTCCCTTCTTTAATAACCTAGTGCCTTTTGGATTAAGTATTAATCTTAAAGCTGAAGAAATCGGTACAGCATTATTTTTAAGCACTGGATTAAGTATTATTGGCCCACTTGCAGCCTCAGCTTTGGCATCTAAAATCAACAGAAGTGTGGCTATTTCCTCTGCATTAATATTACAAATGATAATAGTCATTAGTTTTCAAGGTGATATGGATTGGTATGGATTTACTATAAGGGCAATCTTATTTCAAACTTCCTGGAATTTTGTTGGCCCATTCCTTATGGGAATGGTTGCTAATGTTGATAAAACGGGTCAATACTCTGTATTAATCCCTGCCTCTCAACTTGGAGGGATATCCATAGGTCATGTCGTAATTGCTTCGCTGATCCAAGGGAATAATTTAGCCCTAGTTAATTACTTCTGTGCAGGAGTAATTCTGATTTCAATACTTTTGTATCTCTTGAGTTCGAAAAAATTAAATAAAATTAACCAATAGCTTAATTTTTCAGATAAAGGTCAGTCACCGTACCGTCAAATACTTCTGCTGCCAAAGCTACTGTTTCAGATAAAGTTGGGTGCGGATGTATTGTTAGAGCAATATCACTAACATCGCAATCCATTTCTATCGCTAAAGCTATTTCTGAGATTAAATCTCCTGCGTTAGTTCCTACAATTCCTCCACCAATAACTCTTTTAGTTTTTGGGTCAAAAAGTAATTTTGTCAGCCCTTCATTTCTTGCAATAGTTAATGCTCTCCCACTTGCTGACCATGGGAATATTCCTTTTTTATAATCTATATTCTTATTTTTGCATTCATTCTCAGTTAATCCTACCCATGCAACTTCTGGGTCTGTGTAAGCAACTGATGGAATGCATCTTATGTCCATAACTGATTTTTGACCTGCAATAACCTCTGCTGCAATTTTACCCTCATGACTTGCTTTATGCGCCAACATGGGATCACCCACAACATCACCGATAGCAAAAATATTTCTGCAGTTGGTCCGCATTTGTCCATCAATACTTATGGTTCCATTATCATTGACATCTACACCTATATCTTCTGCTTTAATCTTATTGCCGTTTGCTTGTCTTCCTATGGCAACTAATACTTGGTCAAAGATTTGTTGTTGTTGTTGATCATCAATTTCAAGAACAACTGAGATCCCATTTTCATTTGCTTCTGCTTTGATCACCTTGCTTGATTTATAAATAGCTTCACATTTCTTCTCTAATTGTTGTTCTAGAGGTTTTACTAGATCTTTATCGGTGCCAGGCATTAACTGGTCAAGTAATTCAATTATGGTTACCTTCGAACCAAGGGTAGAATAAATGGTAGCCATCTCTAAGCCAATGATGCCTCCGCCTATAATTAAAATAGTCTTTGGTATTTCTTTAGGCTCTAATGCTCCAGTTGAATCTATTATTCTTGGATCATCTGGTAAAAAATCTAATGCTGCAGGCTCTGATCCGACAGCTATGATTGCGTTTGAAAATTGTATTTCTTGTCGATCATTCTCTAAAGAAATCTCTATTGTTTGATCAGACTTGAATTCAGCTTGACCTTGGAAGCACTCTACCTTCCTTTGTTTTGCTAACCCTTTGAGTCCTTTGGTTAATTCGTCTATGACACTATTCTTCCAGTGTTTCATTTTTTCTAAATTAATTACAGGTGATTTGAAGTCTATACCTGCTAACGAGGCTTCTTTTGAGTCATCAATAACTTTTGCAGCATGTAAAAAAGCCTTTGAAGGAATGCAACCAACATTCAAACAAACACCACCTAAAACATTGTTTTTATCGATTAAAGCAACTCTTAAGCCAAGATCTGCAGCTCTAAAAGCAGCTGTATATCCCCCTGGTCCAGCACCAATTACCACTAAATCATAAGCCATGCTGTTAGTATTAGTAGCCTTGTCAGGTTGATTAGTTGCTTCTCCTTGTAAAGAAGATTCATCTGAGATTTGTGCAACAATATCCCCTGTAGACACTTTATCTCCAACCTTAACACCAACAGATAGAATGGACCCTTGATGAATTGCAGTAATATCCATAGCAGCCTTTTCAGTCTCTAAGGTAATAATAGGATCATTTTCTTTAACTTCTTGTCCTTCTGTAATATGAACTTCAACGACATCGACTTGATCAAAATCACTTAAATCTGGAATTCTAATTTCAGTCATTTTCATCTGAAAAACCATCAAGGAAACTGGAAGGGTCCTCTAAGGTATTTTTAAGTTGTGTTGTAAATTGAATCCCCCCTACCCCATCTATTACCCGATGATCATATGAAAGTGAAATAGGAAGTATCAGTCTTGGAAGAAACTGACCTTTAATAAAAACGGGCTTAACCTGGGCTCTTGCTACTCCCAAGATTGCTACCTCAGGTGCATTAATGATCGGAGTGAATCCAGTGCCACCAAAGCCACCCAAACTCGATACCGTAAAGGTTCCTCCTTGCATATCATTGAGTTGAATCTTGCCATCACGAGCCAGTTTGCTTAATTCAGAGAGTTCTTTTGCAATCATAAATAAGTTTTTTTGTTCTGCTTGTTTTATTACAGGCACCATTAATCCTTTGTCTGTATTTGCTGCAAATCCTATATTGATATATTTCTTATGAATGAGGTTCTCTCCATCTGCATCCAAAGAGGAATTGAAATCAGGAAAATCTTGTAACACCTTACAAATACCTTTGATGATGAAAGCGAGAATAGTTAATGAAAAACCTTGTGCTTTAGCCTCATCCTTTAAATCAATTCTTATTTGCTCTAACTCATTAATATCCACCTCATCATGTTGTGTAACGTGCGGTATATTAATCCAACTGGCTTGAAGCCTTGGGCCAGATATTTTCTTTATTCGACTTAAGTGAACAGTNTCAATAGGGCCAAAATGTACATAATCAATTATAGGTAATTCCGGAAATCCCATGATTCCTGTTGTTTTTCTACCTACAATAATAGCCTTAACATGAGCTTTCAAATCTTCAGGTTGAATGCGATCTTTTAAGCCAGTTCCTTTGATCTCTGTAAGATCAACCCCTAATTCACGAGCAAGTTTCCTAACTGAAGGGCTTGCATGAAGACCTGAAAATGATTTTGAAATAAAATTAGACGCTTCATTTTCTTTGGAAGTCTTTTCTGAGGCTAATGTATTTTCAGACTTTTCAATCTCTTTAGAGGATTCAGTAATAATTGCTTCTGGTTCATCATTTTGATGATTGACAAGAGAAAGATCAACGTCAATTAAACAAAGATTATCGCCTTGATTAATCTTATCGCCCTTGTTTGCATATACTGCTATCACTTTACCTGGATAAGGACTAGGAACATCCATTGCTGCCTTATCTGTCTCTAAGGTAATGATTGGGTCATCCACTTTAATCACATCCCCCTCTTTGGCAATCAATTCAACGACTTCAACATCGTTAAAATCTCCAAGATCGGGAAGTACAACTGTTTTTTTATTAGAAATTTAAAGCTCTCCTAAGAAAATGCTTATTCAGAGTCTTTCACACTGTTTAATATGTTATCTAATTCGCCGTTGTTAAACATTTGCTCAACAATATCAGATCCTCCTACAAGTTCTCCATTTACATAAAGTTGGGGAAAGGTGGGCCAATTTGAATAAGCTTTAAGCCCTTCTCGGATCTCATGATCCTCAAGGATATTAACAAATGCAAAGCGTTTGTTTGACGCTTTAAGGATTCCACAAACTTTTGCTGAAAAGCCACACTGTGGAAAATCTGGTGTTCCCTTCATATAAAGTAAAAGAGGAAACTCACCCAGTTGACCCTTAATACGATCTTTCATATCCATTACAAACTCCTATATAAAATTTGAATAAAGCTTATTATAAATTCTCTGGATAAAAAAATATTGTGTATTTTAATTAGAGAGGTGTATTTGACTATAATTAAAAATTAATATATTTTTTATAAATCAAATTAAACGAGGGTGAAGATATGAATCCATTAGATAAGATTGCTGGAACAATCATAAGTGGGCTGGTAATTTCTATAATTATAGTTCTTTCAATAAATGTATCTACTGGTGTAGGTGCAACGGTCTCAATTTCCACATGGGTGCACGTAGCTGCAGGAGTTGCGTGGATTGGTTTGCTTTACTATTTTAATTTTGTTCAGGTTCCCTCTATCGGAGAAGCGAAAGCTGATGAAGGTGGTCCTGGGCCAGCAGCGATAACAAAATATGTTGCTCCTAGAGCATTGCTTTGGTTCAGATGGGCTGCGCTTCTAACTTGGTTATCAGGTGCTACTATACTTTATGCTAATGGTGGAATGGACGGCATAAAATCTGCTTTTGAGTTAGGGTTAGTTGGAGAGTCTATTAATCCAGAATACAACATGATTATAGGCATTGGTGCTTGGATGGGCACGATTATGCTTTTCAATGTCTGGATTCTTATTTGGCCTAATCAGAAAAAAGTTTTGGGCATTGTTGAAGCTACTGCAGAAGAAAAAGCAAAAGGAGCAAGAATTGCTTTTTTGGCCTCAAGAACCAATACCATGCTCTCTATCCCTATGCTTATGTGTATGGTAGGAGCTGGACACATGGGTTTCTTTATGTAAAAAATCTTTCAATTAATAAGGCTCACATGTTTATGTGGGCCTTTTTTTATTTATTACCAAAGACACTTTTACTAATTGTAAAGTGTTAGAAGCGACCCAATCAATAATAAAATTTATTTCCATATCTAGAAGTATATTTTCTTTGGAATATTTTTTTTACTCCATTATATGTTCTTGACTGGATTAAAATAATCCCTTCAATTTTTTTGCAATTGCAGCAACATCTTCAGGGTCTGAATTACTATACTCAGGGTAGGAATCAAATCTTTCAAAAACCTTAATCGTTGCATCGATTCCAATTTGTTCAGATTGAAGTGCGATGCCATGGCTAGAATCTTTATTTGCTGATGGATCCATTAAAAACGCTTGTCCAGACTGATTAATTATCGTGTCTGATTTTGGTTGAACACGAGTAAGAATAGCCCATTCAACCTCGTTTAAATCATATGGATTTACGTCTGGTCCAACAACTACCACGACTTTAGCAGTTCGACCCCATCTCCCACTGGCTCCCCAAACTGCATTCAAGACATATTTGCCAAATTCAGGATGTGGTTTTTGAGCACCATCAACTGAAAGTTGCACAAAATAACTCAAATTAGGTGTGACCACTACATCTTTGACTTCTGGTATTTTTGATTGCAAATCACTAAGTAATTCACCTTCAATCGGTAAACAAGCCATGTAGTTATGGTCAAAAGGTGGCATCATCTCCATGGTTGCATACCAAATGGGTTCACTTCGATGTGTTATACAATCAACCTCAATCAGTGGAAACATTTGGGTATCATCATAGTAGCCGATTGGATTAGAGTGTGGCCCAATAGTCACGTCCCTGTTGGGCAAGAATCTTCCCTCTATAACTAACTCAGAACTCGCAGGTACTTGCAGATCTATTGTTTCACAATTAACAACCTCCACAGCTTCACCTCTTAAGCCACCTGCAAAATCCATTTCATCTAAACCAAAAGGTATGCTGGTGGCTCCAGCAATTTGTATGACAGGATCAACCACACAAGCAATAGCTATCTCCAATGGTTTTTTCATTTCCTGTGCTTTAGCCCAATGCAGACCAATATGATTTCCAGGAGGATTCCAGAAAGCAAAAACAGATAGGCATTTCCTCTGTTCTTCATCTGAATACACCTCACCATTTGGGTGTGTTGCGTTCCAAAGTTGGGTCAAACGATAGCAGCCTGTATTTGGGATACCTGTTTCAGGATCTTTTGTAATCACAACAGCATTAGTGATATAGGATGGACCTTCTTTGCCAAACCAAACATGAGGAAGTTGCTTAGCTATGTTGATATCTTTTTTTTCTATCTTGTTCTCTTTGCAAGGAGCTTTGGCAGGATCAATAGCTTTGGGTTTTATCCAGCTTGATTGATCAGTTAAGACTTCTGCATGCTTTAACTTGGCTTCTAGTGGATCTTCTTTACCCAAGATCATTGCAGTTCTCTGCCTAGTGCCATAGGGATTAAATAATACTGGAATATCTTTGGTGTTATAACCTTCAAGATTATTTAACATTAAAGCCGGTCCATCATCATTATGCAGATGCCGCATTAAAGCCTGAAGCTCAGTGGTCTCTCTTGCAACATTAAGCTCAATATCTAAATCAAATAATAGGCCCTTATCTTTGAGTAATTTCAAATACCCTCTCATGTCATTAAAGTCCACTTCTTTATCTCCTGTAAATATCATTAAAATTATATTCTAGATTTAACATTTTGAACATTGTGCATTTTAGCTGATGCAAATTAAATCAAAGATTTAATATAGTTTAACCGATACAATAACAAGCAACTAACACCTAGAGATTATATGAAGGATAAAGTTGCAATAGTTACAGGCTCTGCCACAGGTGTAGGGGCAGCTACAGCAGTAATGCTGGCACAGAAGGGCTGCAATGTTGTTATTAATTACACTAAATCAGAAAAAGAAGCTATGGCGACGGCCGAGTTAGTTGAACAACACAATGTTGAATCCTTAGTTTTTCAAGCTGATGTTTCCAATGATGATGAGTGTCAGTCGATGGTTGAAGCAGCAATTAAAAAATGGGGGAAAATTGATTACCTTGTTAATAATGCGGGTAAAACAAAGTTTAACCCGTTTGAGAATCTTGAAGGTTTATCTAGTGAGGATTTCTTAGACATTTATTCAGTTAATGTTGTTGGACCCTATCAGATGATAAAAGCTGTTGTCCCATATATGAAAAAACAAGGTGGGGGCGCCATTGTGAATGATTCCTCGTTAGCTGGCATTAACGGTGTTGGTTCTTCTATCGCCTATGTCACTTCTAAAGCTGCATTAAATATGATGACTAAATCGTTGGCTCATGTCCTGGGCCCTGAAATTAGAATTAACACTGTAGCCCCAGGCCCTATTAAAACAAGATGGCTTAAAGGGGGCATGGGTGATGAGGCCTATTCTGCACTAATTGAACAAGCTGAAAAGGAATTACCCTTAAAACAAGTTGCGACTCCTGAAGATGTTGCTGAAACCTTAATTTGGTTTCTTGAAGGTGCTAAACTCATAACGGGTGAAGTTCTGATAGTGGACAGTGGAGCTCATTTAGGGTCTCTACCCAAATACTCGAGCTCTGAAGACTAACCTTTTTTGGTCCAAGAACCTTCTGTCAGAGTGATTTCTTGTTTGTAACCAAATTCAATTGAGTTATCAATTATTCGATAGTAAAAGGGGTTCAATCTAAAAAGACTGATGGTTTTGAATTGCTGTGCAATCCTTTCTTCTTGTTCATTTTTGGGATTCTTCAATAACTCCTTTAGAAAAATATATTTAGAGGTGTACTGATTCAAGATACTGGATTTATCACCTTCTTCCACATGACTTACATGGCCTTTAGCTTGAACCCCTTGGATTGATTGCCAATCGCTCACGTCTTGATAAATAGTGACTGCAACTTCATTATGACTTTCAATATCTTGAACATGCCTTGTTCTTTCTGACGATAAGAAATAAAGGTTCATCTCAGCATCAGCTATATAAAACACAGTAGCCGCCCAAATGGATTGTTCATTTCTAGTGGCTATCGTAAGAGTGTTGTGTTCATTTAAGAACAATTGTAAACGTTCTATTAGCTCTGCAATGGATTCATTAACCATTGGCGCTTAAACACCTTGCCACCGTTTAACCACATCATTATTAACACCAACTAGGTCCAGGATACGCCCAACAGTATGATCAACAATATCATCAATAGTTTTTGGGTGGTTATAAAATGCAGGATTAGGAGGGACCATGTGAGCTCCCATCAATGAGGCTCTATATAATAACTCTGTGTGGCCAAGATGAAGCGGGGTTTCCCTGGGCACTATGATTAACTGTCTTTTCTCCTTAAGAGTCACATCAGCAGCTCTGACTATTAGATTAGTTGCATATGAATTTACAATTCCTGAAAGAGTTTTCATTGAACAAGGGGCTATAATCATTCCACTGGTTTCAAATGAACCACTAGCAATACTCGCACCTAAATTACGGTCGTTATGCACAACATCGGCCATAGACTCGATCTCCTTAAGATCAAGTTCGCTCTCCAGAGAGATATTTAACTTACCTCCTTTTGTTAAAACTAAATGAGTTTCAATTTCATTAATCTCTCTTAGCATTTGCAAAAGACGGATACCATAAATGACCCCACTGGCGCCAGAAATTCCTATAATCAGTCTGTTCATAGGTTTGCATTATATCAATTTAATAAGCTTTGAATTAATCTAAGGGCAATTATTTATATATGTAGCATGCTAGGTTGAGAAAATGTCTAAAATTAAAAAGTCCTATATAAACATCCACTCAGGCCAAATTCATTATAGATATACAGAAGGAGATGGGCTGCCTTTATTGTTTTTCCACAGGACCCCGTCGAGTTCAATAATGTTTGAGCGTTTGATGCTCTCAATGAAGAATGATAGACCTCTCTTTGCTTTTGATACACCTGGATTTGGTGAATCATTCAACCCTGATGGTATGCCAAACTTGGAAGACTATCGAGATTGGTTCATTGAAGCAATTGAAAAGGTCGGGTTAGACCAATTCCATATTTATGCTCATCACACAGGCACTCATATTGCTTCTGAAATTGCTCTCGAATTGGAAGACCAAATTCTTTCTCTTTGCCTTAATGGTGCAGCTTACTTGACTCTTGAAGAAAGAATAATGTTTCAAAATAATTTCTCACCAGCAGCAGAAGCTGATGAAGAAGGTAAATATCTTATGGAGACATTTAATCTAATTAAAACGTTATTTCCAACATTTGAGCCTGATCTTGTGGATGTGGAATTAAGAGGAGCCTTGAGGTCAAAAGAGGGAAGAAATCAAGCGTTCACTGCGATTTGGAAACAAGATTTCATGAAAGTCTTATCTGAGATTAGATGCCCTATTCTCGTGATGTCAGCTATTGATGATTTTTTTATTAACCAATTAGAAATCATTAAAAAAGACTTTCCATTAATTAGAACAGCCATTTTAGAAGAATCTAGAATTGCCTCACCTGAACTTCAAACCAAAGCAATAGCCGATCTTATTAGGGATTTTATTAAAGAAGTTGAAGAAAATAATTAGGGTCTAACAGTAATTTCTATTTTTTTAGATATCAATGGTTGCTTGTGAGGTATGTGGTTACCATCACCTAGAATCAGTTGCAGTGTATGATTACCAGGGATAAGAGTTAGCTGGGTATGATCCTGACCTTGACCAAAATGCAAATAATTTGAACTGCTGGGTATAGGTAAGGAAAGATTAGGTAAATCAGCATCAATAATTAAATGATGATGTCCAGTTGCAGGTTCATAGGTGCCAGCTGGGGCTAAAGTCATTCCTTCAATTCCAAAATAAACTTCAAAAGTTTGATGAACCTCTTCCCCATTTTGTGGTTGCAAAATAACAACTTGTTTTAAAGATTCTTCATGAGCAAAAAGATTTATCGAGAAGATAAATACAACAATAAGACTGACAACTTTAGTATTCTTTTTAGCCATAATTAAACTCAGCTATTCCATCTCCAATATATGGTCCCACTCTTTTCTGCTCAGAGGGATAACAGACAACCTATTGCCTTGTTGCAATAACTTCATCGTTTGTAATGATTCTACTTGACGCAGTTCTGTTAGTGTAATTTTCCTTTTCAAATGTCTATTGTATTTAACATCAATCATTAACCATCTAGGATCATCAGGATTACTTTTAGGATCAAAATACTTCTCTTTCTTATTAAATGCGGTGTGGTCAGGATAAGCTTTACTGGCTATCTCCATTAAACCTACAATGCCGGGTTCTTTACAATTTGAATGATAGAAAAAAGCTTGATCACCTATTTGCATTTGATCCCTAAAAAAATTTCTAACTTGATAATTACGTATTCCATCCCAATGATCAGTAGCAAAATCTTTTAGATCATCAATACTGTAGGTTTCTGGTTCTGATTTCATTAACCAATATTGCATCCATTGTTCCTTAATAGGGTTTATCCAATTCATCATACCAAAAATGTCGCCATTCAGAATCAGGGTCCAAATCTGAACAAAGACCGTTTGCAAATTGATAAAGCCAACTTTCATTTTTAACATCATCATATTTTATTGCCGTATCAACCATTTCACATTTCATCTTAAAATCAATATTGTCATCCTTTTCAATACTTGCAAAAAGTGATTCCATGGTAATAGCATTTGATGTCATACGAATACCGCGATCTGTTTTGCTATCAAATATAATATATTTAGGGTTCTCAGGAGATATTTCATCCCAAGATCTCCACTCTATTTGATTACCTTTCCGCCCTTTTCCAGGAGCCCCTGTGTATGCAAACTCAGCCCAATAACTCATCATAGCGTTTGATAATTCTTTTACTTCTTCCATGTTTTTTCGACTCAGTATGTATTTGGTTAACGTGTCCTCTTCAAAGTTACCCATAACAAAGGGAATTTCAAAAGCGTGAGCCGCGCCTAAAAGATCAGAAAGATTAACCCCAAATTTCCTAGGTTCATCATCCCAATCAAAACGATACGCAAACACATTCTTTCTCCCCATTAGACTGAGTTCCCTAGCTGGCCTATCAACAGCAAGCAACTTCCATGTATTTGAACGATGGCTAACCACAGAATTCCATCTATCAAGGTTTTTAATTCTAGGTAATCCTAAAAACGAACGCACTAATCTAGGATTCTCAATAAGGAATAACTTATTTTCATCTCGATTTGTCCCTAAAATAATAGGGATATTTGAAGATAACCCATTTTTAAGGGAGCTTAGGATCCCATTTTGATTGAGCACAATTCCGTCAGGAAAAGGTCTCAACATTTCATTGGTACTGATTTTGGCTTCTTGAAAAGATTTATAGATTTCCTTTGTGGATGATGATCTTAGGAGATCATTAATGCTCTCATCATTCATATCAATTTGAAGACTCAATGCTTCCTCTCTTGTTTGTGCATAATCCCTTTCAATTAATAGCTGGTTAACCAATTCTCTTGAGGTGTAGTTTTTCCATGGTAGATTGTCTTTTAGGTAAGATTCTGAATGAGTGATATCACCTGCTTTTATACCTCCACTTTGAATAATTGCTTTATGAAATAAACCCTCTGCTATGGGTGAAGACAATAATGCTGCGACATTATAACCTCCTGCTGATTCACCGAAAATAGTGATATTACTAGGGTCACCACCAAAATTTACAATATTAGACTGAACCCATTCTAGGGACTGAATTGTGTCAATATTTCCATAATTACCAGAAGCATTCATTGCATCAACTGACAATTCTTTAATGCTAGGATGGCTAAACCAGCCAAAAGGACCGAGACGATAGTTGATAGTCACCACGATCAAATTATGTTGATAAGCTAATTCAGAAGGGTCATAAAAATCTGCATTCCCTGACACATTACTGCCTCCATGAATCCAAACCATCACTGGAAGTGGGGATGAATCGCTAAGCTCTTCTGGATTCATTTGGGGTGCCCATATATTTAAATAAAGACAATTCTCTGAACCAACCATATCACCCCATTCTCTTCGTTTTGTTGTATTAATTAATGAACCTCTTTGAGCACAACTAGCTCCAAAATTAAGTGACTCTTTAATGCCTTCCCAATTATCAGGAGCTTTTGCTTTTTTCCATCGGAATTCACTGTTAGGAATAGCTCCGTATTGTATTCCCAGCCATTGATGGGTTTTGTCATTAAACCCACCGATAACTTGACCGTTTTGTGTGTTCCTAACAGAACTATCATCAGGTTTTAAATCACTTTTTGGCACACTGCATGACGACAGCCATAGAGCTAAAAAAACAGAGGTTATTAGTTTTAATTTCATCGTTTAATCTTATTTCTGAAGAGTATTCTATATTTGATCTTATTCAAAATCAGTAATTCTTTAGTAAATTTGTAATACGGGTAGTAGAATACGATCTTATGAAAACTAGGTTTTTCGGACAATTAATACTTAGCCTTAGTGCTTGTTTAATACTACTTATCAACTCAAAGGTGGTTGATGCAAGCCCATGGGCATCTCCTGATGACCTATTATTTAGACATGATATACAGATTCTTGTTGATTCTGGAGCCCTAAATATACCAATCTCCACATGGCCTTTGCCCTGGGGAGATATTGCTTACAATCTCACAAAAAATGAAAGTGAAATGAGTCTGATTGAAATTGCCTCATTTCAACGTATTAAAGAAGCTCTAATCGAAGCTGAGATGGGTGGTTTATCAGGCGAGACAGACATTAAGGTTGCTAAGAATCCAGGTCAAATGACTTGGTTTAACGATGGGGTTACAGATACTAAATTGGTTGGTGCAACATCATCTTATTTATCAAAGAATTTAGCCCTTAATATTAAGGTAGAAAAAATTCCTGGCGACACTCTAATGGATGAATCCTATCTGGCAATCGCTAGAGGAAATTACTCGCTAACACTTGGTTCTAAGAAAAATTGGTGGGGACCGGGTTGGAACAGTAGCTTGGTTCTATCTTCAAATGCGAGACCAATAAAAGGTCTATCAATTGAGAGGAATTTCTCGGATCCATTTGAATCAGCTTTACTTAAATGGATTGGACCATGGGATCTCTCAGTGATGATTGGGGAACTAGATAATGATAGGTCAGTCTCTGATCCAAAGTTTTTTGGCATGCGTTTTGGTTTTAGACCTACATCATCTCTAGAATTAGGTTTTTCCAGAACATCTTTATTCTGCGGTGAAAATAGATCTTGTGGATTTTCGACCTTCACCGATATGCTCATCGATAAAAATGATGCAGGATACAATACTATTGGCTTTGATTTTAGATCCTCACATAAAATTAATGACATTCCCTTCGCTGTCTATGGTCAGTTAATGGGAGAACCCTTTAATGACGCAATGGGTTTATTTGGCATGGAAACATGGGGGTTAGTTGATTCAAGTCAACAATTAGAGAGTTATAGATTTTTTGTTGAAGTTTCTTCAACGTCATGTCAATTCTATAAAAATAATAGTGAAAAATACGGCTGTGCTTATCGCAATGAGCAATACACAGATGGTTATCGTTATGACGGATCCAATATTGGTCACGTCAGCGATGGCGATTCAATTG
>LPaug08P121000mDRAFT_1000034_pt1 | contig 21612 bp, 21 predicted proteins | sample LinP20P121000m_3_FD_9509 | JGI IMG/M metagenome (IMG submission 9509) | reverse complement strand
AGCAAATACGGCGGGGCTGTCGATGATGCTCGACTGTGAGGGATCATCCACTGGAATTTCGATCACATCGATGCGGAACAGGGCAGTGCGGTCATCACCGGGAATGTCGTCGATACACTGATCCAGTTCTTCTTCTTCACGAACCCTTCCAGTGCCCGAGTTATAGACCAGGATCTTGCCATCTGGAGTAGGACCTGCCACCACCGAGTGGGTGTGAGAACCGCGGCAAGTTTGTACTGCGCCCACTTGCATCGGGCGGCTCAAATCGGAGATGTCGAAGATGCGCAATCCCCGGAAACGGTCCAGACTGGCATCTACAGTTACACCTTCCAGGCCACAGTCAAGGCGGCCACGCGTCTGCTCGACTGAATAAATCAGTAGGTCTCCAACGATGGAAACATCACCTTGGCCTCCTGGGCAGACAACGGAAGTTATGAGTTTTGGTAGACCCTCCTCGTCGATGCGATAAATGTTGAAGCCATGGTAGCTACCAGTCACCAGTAGGTCGTCACGGAAGGCCATGTCTGATTGGGAAAAACTGAGCATTGGATAACGCAGATCTTCGGCAGCCTTTTCGATAGTCTGTTCCTTGTCTTCATCTTCAGCTTCTTCGTCCTGTTCGTCCTTGGGCTTGCCGACACCACGTTCTTCGGGATTCGCAGGGTCGTAGAATCCCAAGGGCTTGTGTTGTGATACCAGTAGTTGCATATTCAAGATTGCTTCGCCAGCATCGTAGAGTCCCGCTTTCAGTCCAGCCCGGGGGTCACTTGAAAGGCCTATCAGTAGGGCGTTCATTCGTTCAATTTCCACTGCCTGATCATTGGTTACATCCGATGCAAATTCATTGAGAAGGGGGTCGTAGGTGGAGCCGGGTTGTTCTCTGAGTTCCTTGACCATTTTTATCGCGCCGTCGTGATGAGTAATCATCAGTTGCAGGAAAAGTCGGTCAAAATCCGTGCTTTTTGACTCAGCGAGCTGAGTCATTTGTTCTGGAGTCGCCATACCCATCATGTTGTGGTGAGTATGCTCTGAGTGTTCTGCTGTGGGATCAGCCACCTGTTCTTCGCGTTCGCCTAGCCAGTCTTGCATAAAGCTGATTTCATCTGCCTGTGAAACATCGATGCGCCCAGCCAGATCCAGAATTGCCTGGTTATTGGTACTTGGCGCTGCCAGTATTGCCATCAACAGAGCCTGGTGATGATGGATAATCATGTCCTGCATGAAATCGACATCGGCGACCGTGTATGAAGAATTAGCGATGGCCACTGCGGTTTCGGCATCAATTTCACGAGTGGCATTACCCGGAGCGCCGGGCTGGAGAATCGGAACATCTGATATGTCCGACATGCTAACAGACGGCATTAACAGACCACCCAACAGGGTGATGAGAGTGACTATGGAAAAAGTTCTAGAAAGATAGATGTAAATTGTCATTGTCGAGACTGCTCCATCTTAAAAAGTATATTAATTACTATTACTATAACAATTTTTGATATAACAGAAGTTTAATATCCTGCTAATTGAATTGGTGAAAACAGTTCTCAAAAAAAGAAATAACTATCGAATAATTAAAATGTTTGAGATGAAAAAAATGAAAACACTTTATTTTTTTTTAATGTGGGTTTTTGGATTCTTTGTTTTACTTTCCTTTGATTTATTCATGGAGGGTTTTGTGTTCGAATGGTTAGAGTGGAATGGAACCACAAAAAACGATTGGTTTTTTGCNCTATGGTGGGGGTTTGTAGTTGTTTGGTTTATATATGGAATAGTAATTTTATATAGAAAAATAAAATTGGCTTGAGGAATTATTATGGAAAAAGAAAAATTTGTTTATAGCAATGAAATAAAAAAGAGAATTATTCACACAGTGGTTGGATTTATAGTTCTGTTTTCTACCTCAATAATGGCCGAGCAGCCAGTTTTTTCGCAACCAGAGTCAGCCTATTTTTACACCTCAGGCAGCACAGATCCAGGCGTATACTTTATTTCAAGTACCAACGGCGATGATGTAGGTTGGGTGAGCAAACTGGCGGCAGATGGCAGTATGATCGACTCACGCTGGGCGACGGATCTTCAAAACCCCAGGGGAATGAGGGTTTCTGGTAACCGCCTGTGGATCAATAATACTACCGAGGTTGTTGGTCTCAATTTGGATAACCCCAGTGATCGAATTGTTCACCCGATAGACGGTGCAATCAGTTTGAATGATCTGGCCACTGATTCTTCCGGACATGCTTACCTTTCAGATACGATGAATAGCCGGGTGGTTAGAGTGGATTTGGCGACTGGAGAAAACAGCACTTATATATCCACCTTGCCGTCTTCTCCCAACGGACTGCTGGTCCAAGGAGAAAGACTTTATATTGCCAGTTGGGGAGTCATGTCCGACCGGCCGGAGGAGCGTGCTGAATGGATAACGAAGATAGCAGGCGATTTGTATTGGGTTTCTTTGAAGGATGCAAAAAAAGGTAGGCATATTATTGCCTCGGAACTTGGCAACCTNGATGGTGTAGAAATTGATCAAAAAGGAAATATCTATGTTTCCGATTGGGAAAGCGGCAAGCTCTACAAAATTTCTAGTGGGACTAAAACGGTCGTCGGCCTTGGTCAATATGGCCAAGGTTTGGCAGATATAGGCCTGAATTCGCTCACGGGAGAATTGGCTTTACCTGTTATGCTCAGTAGCGAAGTTTTATTTTTAGCCACCAGTCCTTGAAGCGGAATTAAATATGGAAATACTAAGAACCCCCAATGAAAGATTTAAAGATTTAAAGGAATATCCCTTTGAACCTCATTACACAACCATTAAAACTCATGATGATTCAGATCTTAGAATTCACCATATTGATGAAGGAGATAAAGACGGTCCTATTATTCTTTGCATGCATGGTCAGCCTGTTTGGAGTTATCTTTACGCAAGAATGATACCTTATTTCAAGGAGGCAGGAATTAGAGCAATAGCACCTGATCTTCCAGGATATGGAAAATCCGATAAACCTGCAGCAAGAGAGGATTACAGTTATCAGCGCCAGGTGGACTGGATGTCTCAGTGGCTAGAAAAAAATAATTTTTCAGATTTAACTTTTTTTGGCCAAGATTGGGGAGGATTAATTGGATTGAGAATGGTTGTAGAGCACCCAGACCGATTTATCAAAGTTGCGATGGGAAATACTGGTTTACCTTATAATCCAGATACTCCTCAAGAGGTCATTGACGAAGTGCACCGCTTTAGACAAAGCAAAATCAAGGTATCACTTATTTCTATGACGAAACAACTTATGCAAATAGATAAAGGAGGTCACCCAGCCTTAAAGTTTATGTATTGGCAAAAGTTTTGTTGGGATGCAGAAGACATGCCTATAGGATTAATAAGTTCACAAATGATGGAAAAGCGATCAAAATTTAGTCTAGCAATGCAATATTTGTTTCAAACATTAGGCTTCGAAAGATTCTCTCCTTTCACCTCTGCACTGGTTAAGGCTTATGAGGCACCATTTCCAGATCCATCTTATAAGATGGGCCCACGTGCCATGCCAACTCAGGTTCCCNTCATTCCAGATGCATCTTTGGAAGCACAAGCCCGTGCTCTCGAGTTTTATGCAAAATTCGAAAAACCATTTTTAAGTGTTTTTGCTGGCAATGANCCAATTACCAATCCTATAAAAGATCAGATTCCTAAGATGGTTCCAAATGCAAGAATGCATCCAGACATTGGAGGAGGTCATTTTTTTCAATGGACCAGAGCAAAAAAACTGGCATCAGTGCTTGTTAAATTTATAAAGGGGTAAAATAATGGATGCAGATCAAGCTTCGATAAAGCACCTAGAACAAGCAATTACTGATTTAAGGGAGCATCATTTCTTTCGCATGCACGCTTCGCTATGGAGTCTTATTTATTTCAGCTTAATTCGTGGGCTCGCATCCGGTTTAGGCTGGGTAATTGGCGCCACAATTTTAGTGTATCTGTTAACTGTAATTCTTTCGCAAATCGAATTCATACCGATACTAGGTGAGTGGGCGGCAAGTTTGATTGAGCAAATTGAAAAATTTGATAAATAAGAATGGGTTTAAATAATTATGAACATTAAAGATGTTTTAAAGAAGAGATTCCAGTACATGGGAAAGAGTCCTTTTTTCTACAAGGAACCACTAAACCTTGAAACCGGCGAAGGAGTTTGGCTTTACGACAAAGCAGGGAAGAAATATTTAGATGCTTACAACAATGTCCCAGTTGTTGGTCATTGTCATCCTAAAATTGTATCTTCTTTGAAAGAACAAGCTTCTAAGTTAAATACCCATAGCAGATACTTGAGTGAGGTTGTAATTGATTACTCTCAAAAGCTTACATCTCTTCACCCGAAAGAGCTCTCAACGTTACAGATGGCTTGTAGTGGCACAGAAGCTGTCGAGATAGCTATAACAATGGCAAGAATATATACAGGCGGAGTAGGGATTATTTGTTCAAATGCAACTTACCATGGCAATAGTCATGAAATTTCCAGGATGAGCGTTGGGCCCTTTGAACCTGAGTTCAGAAGAGTACCTTATCCTCAGTATTTTCGTCCTATTCAGAAGAATCTAACTGAAGAGGAGTTGTGTAATCTTTATTTGGATAAGGTTAGACAAGAAATCAAGGGCTTCAAAGAAGATGGAATCAAGTTTGCAGGTCTTATTTTTTGTTCGATTTTTGCCAATGAGGGACTTCCAGATATCCCAAAAAAATACTTTGGTGGAGTCTCTAAAATTGTTAGAGAAGCTGGAGGAGTGATGATATTCGATGAGGTCCAAGCAGGTTTTGGAAGAACAGGTCGCTGGTGGGGGTATCAAATGACAGACACAACCCCGGATATTGCGGTTATGGGTAAACCCATGGGTGCAGGCCTTCCCGTAAGTGGTGTAGTCGCCAGAAAAGAAATAGCTGAAGAATTTCATGAAAAATCCCATTATTTCAATACCACAGCCGGTACTCCTTTGCAGGCAGCTGTTGGAACAACCGTAATAGAAATCATTGAAGAGGAAGGATTGATAGAAAATGCAAATGAGACAGGTGGGTATATGAAAAAAGAATTTCTTAATCTTAAAGACTACTACCCTTCCATGGGAGATGTTCGCGGGCACGGACTTTTTTTGGGAGTTGATATGATTAAAAATTTGGACGATCTTGAACCCGATAAAGAAGGTGCTGTGGCAGTGGTGGAGAAGATGAAAGAAAAAGGTTTCCTCATTTCATACGATGGCCAATTCGAAAATGTCTTAAAAATTAGGCCCCCTTTAGTTTTCAAAACAAGTCATGCTGAATTGTTTTTAACAGGCTTGGAAGAAACTTTGAAAGAAGTTAGTTAATGTCGTCCGTCACCACAATTCCAATTGCCAGCCTTTTACTCGGCTTTATACCAGTGCTGCTGTTGATCGTCATCATGCGAGCCTGGGGCTTGAACGCGTTGCACGCAATGTACGCCAATATTCGCATGCTTGTGCAGCTTCTGCTGATCGGCTACGTGCTCACCTACATTTTCGAGACTGATGAGCCAGTGTTCGTGGTGTTGGTGGTGATCTTCATGATCGCTATGTCTTCATGGATTGCGCTTCGTCCATTGACCGATCGCGGCATCAAACCTTATACCGTTGTTGCCATCGCAATTGGCGTCAGCGGATTGGGTGTGTTGATGCTTGTCACACAGATCATCCTCGAGCTACCGCGATGGTATGAGCCGCGTTTTGTGATCCCGCTCGCCGGGATGGTTTTTGCGAACAGCATGAATACGATTAGCTTAGCGGGGGAAAGGTTCCACGCCGAGCGTGGGCGGGGAGAAGATTATTTAAGTGCGAGGCGTCTTGCGATGGAGGCAGCAATGATTCCACAGGTCAACGCGCTGTTGGCAGTTGGTCTGGTGTCGTTGCCAGGCATGATGACCGGCCAGATCTTGTCTGGGGTCGAACCTCTTACCGCTGCGCGCTATCAGATCATGGTCATGTGTATGATTTTTAGCACCGCAGGATTGGCTGCTGTCATATATATGGCTCTCAAAAAAAATAGTGCCACAGATAGTTGAAGTTGACCTAAGATAGGCGCATGCAAAAAAGAAAATTTTGGGGTTGGGGATATCAAGATCAGGTCTTATCCAACGAAGAAGACGCTGCAATTGAAAGTCGTATAGCAGCACATTTCTCTCTAGACGAAGTGCCGAGTTTACCAATTCCATTGGCCGAGGATATAAATTTACCTACACCTAGAGTAAAAATTCCACAGACTCTGGAAAAAGTTTTATCCAAAAATCATCTTGAAAGGTTAAATCATACTTACGGCAAGTCTTTTCCAGATCTTGCCAGAGCCATGCTTAAACAATTTCCGCATCCACCTGATTTAGTGGCATTTCCAAGCGATCAGGAGGATGTTGTTAACCTTTTGGACTGGGCAGATCAAAACAACATAGCTGTAATACCCTATGGGGGTGGCTCGAGTGTTTGTGGTGGTGTTGAAACATATGTGGGAGACGATTACTCCGGTGTAATTTCTTTGGATCTAAGAAATCTGGATCAGGTTTTAGAGATAGACAAAGAAAGCAGAGCTGCACGAATACAGGCTGGAATATTTGGACCCGCTTTGGAAGATGAACTAAGAAAATATGATCTAACTTTAAGGCATTTTCCTCAAAGTTTTGAGCATTCAACTTTAGGGGGTTGGATAGCTACAAGATCAGGAGGTCATTTTGCAACGCTTTACACACACATCGACGATTTTGTTGAATCTACAACCATGGTTACCCCAACTGGAGTAATCGAATCGAGGAGACTTCCAGGTTCTGGAGCAGGTCCCAGCCCGGATAGGATGGTCATTGGCTCCGAAGGAATTTTAGGGGTGATAACTGAAGCTTGGATGAGACTTCAGAATAGACCTATTTTTAGATCTTCTGGTTCTGTGGAATTTGATGATTATCAAAAAGCCCTCAATGCAACGCGCCTGATCAGTCAATCGGGGTTATATCCGGCAAATTGCAGACTTTTGGATGCAAATGAAGCTTTGTTTAATGGAGCTGGGGATGGATCGAAACATTTATTGATATTGTCTTTCGAATCAGCCGACCATGAACTTGGTACTTGGTTGGATAGAGCTTTGGAGATTGCCTCTTCTGCAGGAGGGAGTTATGAAAAACCTCAAGAAAAGGAACCCGAAGCACATCGTACAGGAGCCTCAGGCACTTGGAGGAATAGCTTCATTAGAGCACCTTTTAATCGTGATGCAGCTGTTCGTAGAGGCATAATTTGGGACACTTTTGAAACCTCAATCACATGGGATCATGGCTTTGAGTTTATTGAGTCTTTAAAAGAAAAGACAAGAAAGGCCATACATGAGATTTCAGGCAGGGAGCCAAATGTCACTTGTCGTTTGACACACACCTATCCAGATGGATGTGCACCTTATTTTTCTTACACTGCTTACGCAACACCTTCGACCATGCTGGATGTCTGGAAGCAGATTAAGACAGCAACCAATGAGATGGTAGTAGCAGAAGGAGGCACAATAACACACCATCATGCTGTGGGTAGAGACCACAGAGTTAAAGGCTATGATGTACAGATACCATCAGGTTTTAAAGATATGTTAACTGCCGCAAAATCAAGTGTAGATCCGAGATCAATTATGAACCCTGGAGTTCTCATTGACTCAGGAAAAGGGAAAAATTGGCCACTGGATGGAGAATTAAATAAACATGAATTCAATTAAATACATTCTTCTTTTGCTTTGGTTAATCTGTGTTATCAACCTATTTGTACCAATTTCGCAATTGATCAACTATCTATTTATTTTCCTCGTAGTTTCACATTTATTGGAATGCATAATTTTTTACAAGAAAATTACCAGATCTAATAAAAACATAATGAAGAACTTCTTATTGGTTATGGTATTTGGCTATTTACATATACAGAAACTGGATTAGATGGAAAATCTAATCTCAAAAATCATGGGGTCAAACCCAAATCCTTATCTAGAAGGCAACTTTAGACCTGTTAAAGAAGTTCTTACTGCAACAAAGCTTGATGTAATCGGTTCTGTTCCCAGGGATCTTTTTGGCACTTACCTCCGTAATGGACCAAATCCTAAACTACAAGCGAGTCCAAAGAAATATCATTGGTTCATGGGGGATGGAATGGTACATGGCGTGAGATTGGAGGAAGGCAATGCACTGTGGTATAGAAATAATTATGTTGTAGGAGAAGAATTTGGACCAAATACACATGTTATTGAGCATGCAGGAAAAATTTATGCCTGTGTAGAAGCCGGTCCTTCGCCTGTGGAATTAGACAGCGAAATAAATTCATTGACCAACAAGCCTTTCCAAGGAACCCTGAAAGCAGGGTTTTCCCCACATCCAAAATTAGATGCAGATACCAACGAACTACATGCCATTTGCTATGATTACAATGGCTACAAAGATTATATTCAATACGTAGTTGTGAATTCCGAAGGACTTGTGTCGAAGACTAAGAATATAAGCTTGCCAAGTCGTTCCATGATTCACAACACTGCAATTACGAAAAATTACATTCTTATTTTTGACTTGTCAGTAACCTTTAGCCTGTATCGTTACATCAGGGGGTATTTCCCTTTTAGCTGGAAAGACAAGCATATCGCAAGAGTTGGTTTGTTGCCTCGTAATGGAAATCAAGAAAATATAGTTTGGTGTGAGGTAAATCCTTGTTACTCATACCACAATTTTAATTCTTATGAGACGACCAACGGCAGTGTTGTGGTAAATTTGGTCCATTACCAAAGAAATTTCGATCAGGACTGGAACGACCCATTTGCAGATTCGCCACCTCAATGGTTGCGTTGGACTCTGAATCCAAATACAGGAAAAACAAACGAGGAGCTTGTCGATTCTAGGGCCTTTGAATTCCCCAGAATCCATCCTTTGTTGGAAGGCAAAAACAATCGTTTCGGCTACTCTGTAGTCTCAGGCGAAGAGGATGGTCAACCTGACTGCAATAGAATTTGTAAGCACGACTTGAAGTCAGGATTAGTAATATCGCATGCACTGGATTCTGGAAGATTGGCAGGTGAACCAGTTTTTATTCCAAGAGAAAATGCTAAGGATGAAGATGCAGGGTATGTCATGACATTCGTCTATGACGGTAAAACCAAGAAAACTGAATTGATCATTTTGAATGCCGAAGAGATTGAACAAGAACCATTGGCAAGAGTGCTTTTACCACAGAGGGTGCCATTCGGATTTCATGGCAATTGGGTTCCAAGCTGATAGCTCCATCAAATATAGTAACTAATGTTTTCAATACCAAGAAATAGAAAGACCCTCCTTTATGTCTTAGCGATTGGCTCGCCTATAGCTTTTTCAGTTTGGCAGGCTCTTTTGAATAATTTTGCAGTAGAGATAGCAAATTTTGGTGGCAAAGAGATTGGTATGCTACAAAGCTTGCGAGAAGTGCCTGGATTCTTAGCATTTACCGTAGTGTTCTTATTGCTCATTATCCGGCAACAAAACTTTGCAATTGTCAGCTTAATCTTACTTGGAATTGGCACCGCACTGACTGGCTTTTTCCCTTCAATTCTAGGTCTTTACATTACCACTGTAATCATGTCCATTGGCTTCCACTACTTAGAAACATTGCGAATCTCTTTGAGTCTGCAATGGTTAACCAAGGAGGAAGCACCTCGTGTGCTTGGTAAACTTTTAAGTGTTCATTCTGCTTCTACATTGGCAATCCTTTCCATCCTATATATCGTTGTGTTTGTCTTTGAGCCAAATTATCCTTGGCTCTACGCTGTGGCCGGTTTACTCACTGTAATAATAGGTATCTTCTGTCGGTTTTCTTTTCCGCAATTTAGTGAAAAAGTTGAGCAACACAAGGAACTGATTTTTCGCAAACGCTACTGGCTTTACTATGCATTAACATTCTTAGCCGGTGCTAGGAGACAAATCTTTATGGTTTTCGCTGGATTTTTACTTGTCCAAAAATTTGGTTTTCCTTTAGACAAGATGGTTTTGTTATTTCTAGTCAATGCAGGGATCACCATTTGGGTGGCACCAAAACTGGGAATTCTCATTGGGATAATTGGTGAGAGAAAAGCACTAACTCTGGAATATGTAGCTTTGGTTATTATATTTCTTGGCTATGCAGTTGTGGATAATGTAAATATAGCTCTAGCGTTATACATTTTAGACAATGTTTTTTTCTCGATATCCTTTGCTATCAGTACCTACTTTCAGAAGATAGCCGATCCTGCTGATATTGCATCTACCGCAGGAATTAGTTTTACCATCAACCACATAGCTGCAGTTTTATTACCAGCTCTTCTGGGATTAATTTGGATGGAAAACCACGGTGTTGTATTTTTGATAGGAGCATGTATTGCAGGGGCTTCACTAATCTTAGTCAGAGCTATTCCAGACAACCCTGAAATAGGCAAGGAAACCTACTGGCAGGTATAAATACTCTGTAAAGATACTAATAATCGCCAATGCTAATGATATAAGAAAATATCATAGGTCGTAGCACTTGAAATCTTTGTGTTCGTTCCTATCTAAGGTGCGACAACAACAAACACAAAGGAGTTTTAGATATGAAATGTTGCAATTCAAGTGGGTATTTTGATGAGTACATCACTGGGGTAATTCTCGTCTTATTTATTTTAGTCTATGTTTTAAAGTTACCTATGTAGTTTCTTTAGAATCCAATTTCTTAAGAATCCAAAAGCCTAACCATGTGCTTACGGCGGCTTTGACCAACGTGTGGATCACTATAGGTAGAGACCAAATGAAGTCCATAAAGACGTCTGGGAAAATAATGTAAGTAAAGGGTTTTACAAATTGGTAAAGGGCAGGAAGGTAGTTGCTCAGAAAAATATCATTTGTTAGGGAAAGTATCGTTGCATCTGAAGTTAATACGATCCCCAAAGCCCAAAGGCAAAACCCTATTTGAAAAGGTGTCGACCATATACATATATATGCAAATACTCTCATACAAAATCCATTCTAACTGATAGCGTACTACCATAAAGAATTAGAGGTTCAACAGTATGTGTTATATAGTTTTTAGGTATGAAAAAACTAATCTTAATAACCGGGCTAGAATCAATTGACTTAGTTTGGGTTACATTGAAACCAGGTTGCATGGATGGCAATCAATGAACAAATTTTCCGGTGTTTTGAGCCCAGTACTCACTCCCTTCACAAAAGATCTCAAACCAGACTCCAAACGACTGGTAAAACAGTGCCGTTGGCTGTTATCTCAGAATGTCTCTCTTGCGGTGTTTGGAACAACCAGTGAGGCAAATTCGCTAGCACTTGAAGAAAAAATATCTTTACTTGATGATCTCATTGAAGCCGGAATTGATCCTGCCTTCTTGATGCCTGGAACCGGTTGCTGTTCCCTTACAGAAACCGTTCAACTCACAACACATGCAGTTCAATTGGGCTGCCAAGGCACGTTAATGTTGCCACCTTTTTATTATACGGATGCCACCGATGATGGACTATTTCGAAGTTATGCTGAGACCATTGAGCGCGTTGGTGACAACGCACTTAAAATCTACCTGTATGATATACCTCGATTTACAGGGGTAAATATTAGCTTAGAACTGATTGAGCGTCTTATCACTAGCTATCCTAGTGTAATAGCCGGGATTAAGGACAGTTCTGGTAATTGGGAAAACACGCAAAACATACTGGAACGTGAATGGGATGACTTCAGAGTGTTTTGTGGCAGTGAAACCTTCCTGCTGCAAACTATGCGGGCAGGGGGATCTGGATGTATTTCTGCAACCGTAAACATCAATCCATCTGCAATACACAATCTCTATAAGGAATGGGAATCCAATCAAGCAGACGATTTACAACAGCGGCTAAATCAGGTTCGCCATACAGTGGAAGCCTACCCAATGATTCCTGCACTGAAATCGGTGGTCTCACATTACAGAAAAGATCTTGATTGGTCGATTGTAAGGCCACCATTCATTTCTTTAGAGCAGGAAACCCAACAAAAACTTGTGCAAAAACTCGACCAGGTTGGGTTTGAAATGCTTAATCTTGATGGACCAAATCTTATATATTGCTAATTTATGAAACGTCATAAAGTCATAGCGGATGATGGGCCTGAACAAAATCCGGATGTGGAATTATTGGACGCATTTTGGCAGCAAGCCATTAAGGCAGTGCCAGAAATTGCAAGAGATCATCAGGTTAGATCTATAGGCATTGACGAAGAGACCACAGATTTGATTATAGATTTTATTAAAGCCGGCGAGAAAATAGGAACCTATAGCTTGCCATGGTTGATGGAAGCTGAGGGGCATCCTAAAGCTATGCCCGATACTCCTATAATTCTTGTATCCTATGATGGGATACCCAAGGTTGTTGTTCAGATAACAAGTGTTTATGAAACAACATTTGGCGAAATCAGTCTTAATGACACTTCGCTGGATGGTCCTCCGGTAAGAGATCTGGATGTATGGATTCCTTTGCACACAGATTACTGGAATGGCTTGTTATCGAAGCATAACAGAGTTTGTACGTCTGATATGCCAGTGTTGGTAGAGAAATTTAAGTTTATTTATGCAGCAAAATAAATGAAAAAATATTTACTCATTCTATTTTTAATAGCTTCCTTTTCTGGGCTGAGTTGGTCTGAAATTACATCTCAANAAAATGTTCTGAATGACCTGCATTCCAAGCTTAATCCCACAACAGTCGATTCAATTCACCATCCCAAGTCTACGTATGAAGTCTTGAGTTTGATCAAACATGCCAAAAAACATGATAAATCCATCAGCATTTCAGGAGGACAGCATTCAATGGGAGGTCAGCAGTACGGCACAGGTACAGTCCACTTAAATATGTCTGCTATGAATGATGTGCTTAAATTTGATAGAAAAAATGGAATTGTAACTGTTGAAGCAGGCATCCAGTGGCCCGAACTAATTGAATATCTAATTTCTTCTCAAAAATACAGCAAAAAACAATGGGGTATTACCCAAAAACAAACCGGGGCAGACCGGCTGTCAATAGGAGGTGCATTATCTTCCAATATACACGGGCGGGGTCTGTTGTTGCAACCCATGGTTCAGGATGTTGAAAGTTTCAGAATAATAAATGCCGAAGGTAAAAAAATTAATGTAAGCCGGGAAGAAAATGCTGAATTATTTGGACTTGTGATCGGTGGGTATGGACTGTTTGGGGTGATTACCGAAGTTGATCTGAGATTATCTCCCAGACAAAAGTTAAAACGCCATGTAGAGATTATTAACTTGTCTAATTTTGCCGCTAAGACCAGTCAGAGAATTAACGACGGATACTTGTACGGTGATCTTCAATTTAAAACTGATGGGGCAGCAGAGGACTTCTTAACAAGGGGCGTCTACTCATTTTATAAACCCGTTCCTTTAGACTCACCAATACCTCAACAACAAAAAAAGATCTCATCGGATAAATGGAAAGAATTATTAGCATTAGCCCATTCAAATAAAGCCCAAGTTTTTGAGGATTACACCAATTATTATTTGAGTACCAGTGGCCAACTTTATTGGACAGATACCCATCAATTGGGGTATTACGATGAAAATTATGAGGCTTACTTAAAGAAGACACTTCCAGATTACAAACTTGGATCTTTAATGATCAGTGAGGTGTATGTTCCCCGGGATAGAATCTATGATTTCATGACAGATCTTTCTCTATCAAATGAGCAGCAGCAGTTGGATATCATCTACGGAACCATCAGGTTGATCAAAACCGATACAGAAACTTTTCTCCCTTGGGCAAAACAGGACTACGCCTGTATTGTGTTAAATCTACGTGTGGAACATTCCAAATTGGGATTAGAAAAAGCTCGCAGTGATTTTCAACTTTTGATTGATGTGGCATTAAATCACGATGGTTCTTATTTCCTCACTTACCATCGATGGGCTAGGAAAGATCAATTGCTTGAAGCTTATCCGCAATTTCCAATGTTTTTAGAGCTTAAACTTAAATACGATCCCCAAGAAATGTTTCAAAGTGACTGGTACCGATTCTACAAAGAAATGTTCAGCAACAATGACTGAGATATAATTTAACATCTGATGAAAAAACTAATTGTACTCGCTGGCCTTGTCTTGACTTCTAATGGTTGGGCTGTGGATCATTCTGATTTGGATCGAAGCATTAACTCTCATCAACAACAGTTTGAGAAAGTTGCTTTGCAAATTTGGGACATTGCAGAAGTTGGGTACCAAGAATATCAAAGCTCAAGTTTGCTTAAAGAGAGTCTTGCAAAAGAGGGATTTAGCATCGAAGATAATGTGGCTAATATTCCTACAGCATTCATTGCAGAGTATGGAGAAGGATCACCAATTATTGGAATTTTAGGCGAGTTTGATGCCCTGCCGGGTCTTGCGCAAACCGCTTCACCGTTTAAAGAAAAATATAAAGATAATATTGCTGGACACGCATGTGGACACCATCTTTTTGGGGCTGGTTCTGCCTGGGCATCAGTAGTGGTTAAAGAATGGCTAACTAGTAATAAAAAAACAGGAACCATACGATTTTACGGAACGCCTGCCGAGGAAGGAGGCTCAGGCAAAGTTTACATGGCTAGAGATGGCTTATTTGACGACGTCGATGTAGTGCTTCACTGGCACCCATCAAGTCAGAATCATGCCAGACCCAGAACTTCGAATTCAAATAAATCAGCCAAATTTAGATTCAAAGGAATTTCAGCCCATGCTGCCAGTGCTCCAGAAAAAGGCAGATCAGCTCTAGATGGAGTGGAGTCCATGAATATGATGGTCAATCTTATGCGCGAACATATGCCGCAAGATTCCAGAATTCACTATGTAATTACTAAAGGTGGACTGGCTCCCAATGTCGTTCCTGACGAAGCCGAGGTTTACTATTATGTAAGGCACCCCAAAAGACAGATGGTAGAAAAGCTTTTCAATCGGGTAGTGAAAGCTGCTAAAGGCGCTGCCATGGGGACTGAAACAACTGTGAGTTTCGAGGTTATGCATGGGAATTACTCGTTAATGCCTAATGACACTCTACAAAAAATAATGCATGAGAAGCTTTCTGCAAGAGGTGGCATAACCTATTCTTCTATAGAAAACAAATTTGCTAATACCATCTATCAAACACTCTTGAGCCCAACAGCTCAGCTCGGAGACCAAGAAAAGGTTCTATCCTATAAACCCACTCATGGCCATGGATCGACTGATGTCGGAGATGTCAGTTGGTTGGTGCCAACGGCTGGATTACGCGTAGCAACCTGGGTTCCTGGAACTTCAGCCCATTCCTGGCAAGCTGTTGCCGCTGGAGGAACAACTATAGGCTTGAAGGGTACAAAACTAGCTGCGGAGATTTTATCAGAAACGGCTATAGAAATTTATCTTGATCCTTCCATTGCATCCAAAGCAAAACAAGAATTGGAAAACAGAGTCGGTGAGGGCTTTAACTATGTACCGTTGTTAGGAGATCGCAAACCGCCTTTGGACTACAGGAATTAAAGCAGGAGATTAGGCGGTTCCAATTTATATTTAATGGCTTTAATGCAGAAAGTAATATTTCTTTTTTCAACCCTGATTGCAGCGTCCTTAATCAGTGTTGGCAATGCTCAGACTTTTTACGACGGAGTAATCGGACCCCTATCGATTACGAAGGATGGAAGAGCGACATTGGCAGTTCCAGTAGAAAACAGAGAAATGCCATTACGGATTGTTTACCCAGATCAGGGTGGACCGTACCCGATCATCGTCTTTTCGCACGGTACATTTTCCTCGAGTGACAAATACAACCTGGTTGTTGAGTTTTGGGCCGAACGTGGTTATGTAGTCATCCTCCCAAATCACCTAGACGCCAACTACGGTATTATTCCGAGTAAGACAGAAGACATGATTCGTATTATTCACACCCGAATCTCAGACATGTCGTTTATCCTCGATAACCTCGACGCAATCGAGGGGCAGAATCCAGGCTTAAAAGGCAAGTTGAATCGTAACCAGATCATTGCAGCCGGCCACTCCATCGGCACTCAAGTGGTGTTGGTCAATACCGGGCAGAGAATTCGAAACCCGACCAACAATTACGTAACCGAAAGCAGTGAAGACCGCTTCATGGCTGCAGTCATGTTAAGTGATCCTGGCAAGATGTCTATGATGCCGGATGACACCTGGAAGGGAGGTTCGGCTCCGACTTTTCTGTCAACAGGGTCAGAGGATTACGGTCTGATGGGCGATGGTCGCCGAGAAGCTGAGTATCAGAACGAGATTCTAACGCTGCCTGACGAGTCGACAGGTGATAAATATCTGCTATTGATCGAACGCGGCGATCACTATTTTGGCGGACTGATACACCGTGATGTTGATAAGGCGCCGGATTATGATGGACTTGCAATCTTTAATGCTGCATCACTGGCGTTTATGGATGCACACACTCGTGACGCGGAGTCCGCCTGGGCATTTCTTAAACCAAACATTCTCAGTTCAGCGACGGATGGCCGTTTCGTATTAACAGTCGAATAACTCGACATCCTCTTCTCATTGAACCACATCTATTCCCTAAAACTTGAGGCTCTAGAGGGGTTGGAGTAGATTTAACTAATCAATATTTTAGGAGAACGCTATGAAAAATTTTTTACTTGGCATCATTGCCTTATGTTTAGTACTGATCATAGGAAAGATTTATGTACCAGTTGCCCAAGCACAATATGCAGATGCGGAGAATGTACTTCTTCTGGTTAGAGCAACTTGTTATTCTGGTTCAAGTATTTTTGCTAGGAATACCAGCATCCCACTCAAAGCAGACAAATGTGTTGAATACGCCTATTTGAAGGATACTTCACATAAGTGAACAGCAACAAAAAACAGTTCCCATTAAACCCGACTGGCTCCAGATTCCTGGGAGTTTGGAATAATCCATAAATCTGTTATAAATACGGCATGAGAAAATTTTTTAAATGGGTTGGTTATTCGATTGCTGTAGTACTGATACTTGGAATTCTGTATTTAGGAAATTTATTTTTTATGAAACCCTTATCCTTAGACCATTACCTTGGAAAAGAAGTTATTTTGGAATTCTTGGACTCACCTGAAGCTCTAACCTATATGGGAATAGTTGATAGATTTAATTGGATTACACACCATCAATCTAAAATTTCCATTACCGGATTGGAGGATTTGGAGGAAGATCTGATTGAGGCTAAAAAAGCGAAATCAATGTTGCTAGCTTTCAACGACACCTCACTTACAAAACAGCAAAAGATAACCAAGAAGATCGCTGTATTTGACCTGAATAATACCATTGAAGAAGCAGAAAAATTTCCTTATCACAACTATCCTTTAAACCAGATAGGAGGCATTCATTTAAACCGGGTTGAATTTATGACCGATATTCATCCAATCAGGAGTGTAAATGAAGCTAAGGCCTACATTGATAGACTCAATTTATTTGACGATTCTTTTAAAGGCACTCTGGAAGTTCTGGATGCACAACGAGAAGCAGGTATTTATCCGCCAAAGTTCGTATTCGACCACGTTATCAGACAACTAACTGAGTTTCTGAATTATGAAAAAGAAAAAAACCCCCTAAGAGAGGTTTTTGTAAGAAAAATTAAAGAATTAGAGTTAGATACTGAAACCTCACAAGATTTAGTCTCAAAGCTGGATTTAGCCATAGAAGACAGTGTTAAACCTGGATTTAGTCTTTTGCTGGGATTCATGTATGCAACCTTGCCTCATGCAAACCTGCATCATGGGGTATGGTCTCTGCCAAATGGAGACGATTTCTATGCTCTGAGACTAAAGGTTTACACCACAACCAATTACTCTGCTGAGGAAATTCATAATATTGGTCTTAGTGAAGTACAAAGGATTACCAAACGGATGCAAAATCTCTTTGGCCAGTTGGGGTATGGAAATAATTTAAATGTCGGTCAGTTGATGAACGAACTCAATGCTGATCCTAAATTTTTATACGCAGATACTCTGGATAGGAAGCAAGTGGTGGTAAAAGATTATGCAGATATTGTTGAAGAAACGTGGAGTGCAGCAAAGAGCAGTTTTCATAAAATGCCTGAGTCCAAAGTGGAAGTCAGGGCGGTTCCAGAATACTCAGAACAAAATCAAGCTGGAGGCTATTACATGTCCCCAGCATTGGANGGGAGNAGACCNGGTGTTTTTTATGCAAATCTNTANGATATTAAACAAACTCCAACCTACAGTATGCGTGCCTTGGCTTTTCACGAAGCTATACCAGGACATCATTTGCAAAATGCTCTCAACTTAGAAAACGATGATCTTTCCTTGTACAGAAGATTTGGATACTACACGTCAGCATTCGGTGAAGGCTGGGCGCTGTACGCCGAAAGACTGTCTTCAGAAATTGGCCTTACCGATAATCCTTACGATGAATTAGGGGTCCTGCAGAGTGAATTATTTAGGGCTGTCAGACTTGTTGTTGATACCGGGATGCACTTCAAGCGTTGGACGCGAGAAGAAGCCATAGATTATATGAAGAAAATAACCGGTATGTCAGATACGGAAGTGACTGTAGAAATAGAGAGATACATCGTGTGGCCTGGACAGGCTTGCAGTTATAAAGTTGGCATGCTTAAGATTTTGGAATTAAGAGAAAAGGCTAAACAGGCATTAGGTGAGAGCTTTGATATAAGGGATTTTCACTCCGTTGTACTCGATCATGGAGAACCCCCATTGTTTATAGTTGAAGAACTGGTCAACGAAATGACGAGCAACAGATAACACTTGATTCCTATTTATTGCGTTTAACCCCAGGATATGTATGCAGATTAAAAAACTTATTTTTGCCAGTTCGTATATAGGCCAAGCAGGTATATGCATTATTCTTTTAAGTGTATTGATAGCAGCAGCATCTTACGTGGGAAAGCAGAATGAAACTTACAGTTTTCTCAATCATTTTATTTCAGAGTTAGGTGAAATAGGTGTATCCCCTCTTGCACATATATTCAATGGAGGGTTAATCCTAGGCGGCTTGCTCACTTCTTTCTTCATGCTAGGATTAGCTATCCATATAGGCGGGATCTGGGGGGTAGGTTTAGGAGTAATTGGCTTGGTAACAGTTATATCTGTGACCCTTGTAGGAGTATTCCCTATGAATCAATTGGCAATTCATATCAGAGTAGCAAACACTTTTTTCTACGGGGGGTTGCTGGTGGCTCTTGCTTATAGCTTATATGTTATATGCAGTCATCAACCACGGTTACCTAAAGTTACTGCATTAACAAGTGGNATAACAATGTTAGCTTTTGCTGTGTTCGTATGGTTTCTCCCNGCNCCCCTTGAAGATGCACAAGTGATTAGTGAGATTTTAAAAAATCGACCAGAAATATGGGCTTTACCGATTCTAGAGTGGCTTGTGTTTCTGTGTGTAATGGGCTGGATTGGTTCAACAGCCTCATTGATGAGAATAACAATAAAAAAGGTAGAGAGATGAAACTTTACGATCGATACATTCTTCCCAAACTATTAAATTGTACTTGTGGGTTAAAACCTATTCGGTATCAACGTCAGAAAGTTGTTCCCCTAGCTCAAGGCGATATCCTAGAAGTTGGAATAGGCTCAGGGCTAAATCTTCCCTATTATGAGACTTCTAAGGTCAAAAAAATATGGGGACTTGATCCGTCTGAAGAACTCCATGAAATGGCAAAAAAAGTTGCCTCAGAATTGGATTTGAATGTGGAGTTTTTACTTAATGGGGCGGAGGAGATTCCTCTTTTAAATGACTCTGTAGATACTGTTCTTATCACCTATACCTTGTGTTCCATTCCCCAGGTTGAGGAAGCAATACAAGAAATAAAGAGAGTCATAAAACCTGAGGGAGTTATGATATTTTGTGAACATGGCATGGCTCCAGATGAGAATACGCTGAAGTGGCAGGAAAGGATTAACCCTTATTGGAAAAAGATAGCAGGAGGGTGCAATGTTAATCGGAATATACCATATCTTATTGAATCGGCGGGGTTCTCTATCTCTCAATTGGAAACCATGTATTTGCCAGGAACACCAAAGATACTTGGATACAATTATTGGGGTTCTGCAAAATGTATAAGAACCTAATGAAACAAATAGTCCTATACCAAGTATCATTATCCATGGGAATGAATATGCAAAAATTAATTATTGATACAACCATTAACCCTACAGAGTCCTCAATGAATTTTTTATGGGATAGATCTCAAACTTGAGCTAAGGTATTGGAATAAAGTTAAACATATCAAATTTAAGGAAATACTTATGAAAGGCAAATTAATTGGATACGTAACAGTTGGAACCAACGACTTAAATAGAGCAAAGCAATTTTACGATACTCTATTGGGAGAGCTTGGTGCAGTGTCTTTTCCTGCCAACGACAGAATCGTTTTATGGCGGGTAGATGGTGGCAGTTCGATGTTTGCTGTAGCTAAACCCTTTGATGAGAAGGCAGCTTCTGTGGGCAATGGGAACATGGTTGCACTGCCTGTTGATTCCAAGGAACAGGTGGATGCTATTTATGCCAAAGCTATGGAACTTGGCGCAACTGATGAAGGTCCTCCTGGAGAGAGAATACCAACCTTTTATGGAGCTTATATTCGAGATTTGGATGGCAATAAGTTGGTTTTCTACAATCTTAAATAGTTTGGCTCGTCCAGAATCCAAAGTTAAATTAATGTATTTATATTCAAGGATTTATTACACTACTCCTGCTTAAAATACGGGAAACAAAGTGGCTCCAAATGAGACCGGTGAGATCCCNAAGAATTTTTAGCTAAAGCATGACAAACCAAATACACAATATAAATGTTATTGCGAAGGAGACTTTGCCTTCCCCGAAAACAATAAAGGCAATTTTACCGTTGACGCAATCAGCTAGAGAAACTGTTTTCAACAGTCGTAATGCTTTGGTTTCAATACTCGATCGAAAGGATAAACGCCTGATTGTGGTCGTAGGTCCGTGTTCGATACATGATATAGATGCAGCAAAGGATTATGCCAGCCGCTTGAAGAATTTAGCCGATGATTTATCCGATGTGTTTCATATTTTGATGCGTGTTTATTTTGAAAAACCAAGAACAACAGTTGGTTGGAAAGGTATGATCAATGACCCCAACATTGATGACACCTTCCAAATAGATAAAGGCGTTCATATGGCTCGTTCACTGTTGATCCATTTAAATGAAATTGGTCTACCCGTAGCAACCGAAGCTCTGGATCCAATTATGCCTCAGTATTTGGGGGATCTAATCAGTTGGACTGCTATTGGGGCGAGGACTGCGGAATCACAAACCCACAGAGAAATCGCCAGTGGATTGTCCACTCCTGTTGGTTTTAAAAATGGGACAGATGGTTCCCTATCGGTTGCCATCAACGCAATTAAATCAGCCCAAAATTCACATCACTTTCTAGGTTTGAACGACCTCGGACAAACCACCGTTTATAAGACCAAAGGCAATCGATACAGCCATGTGGTTCTACGAGGAGGTCCAGAGCCCAACTTCGACAAAAAGAGCATTGCATTGTGTGAAAAAAAACTTAAAGAAGCAGGTTTACCTTCGAGAATCATGATTGATTGCAGTCACGGAAATTCCAATAAGGATTTTAACTTACAACCC
>LPaug08P121000mDRAFT_1000031_pt1 | contig 22067 bp, 15 predicted proteins | sample LinP20P121000m_3_FD_9509 | JGI IMG/M metagenome (IMG submission 9509) | reverse complement strand
TTGACTTGCTTCTGGTGAGTTGGCTGTTTTTCAAAGTGTATATTTACTTTAGAGGTACCCGTGCCGGACAGATGTTAGCCGGGCTCATTATTCTCATGGTGGGTTCATTCCTCTTTAACGCTTTTGGTCTCAGCGCATCCAGTTGGCTGGTCAATCAATTCCAAACGGTGTGGGTGGTGGCCTTTGTGATTCTATTCCAACCGGAACTCCGGCGTCTATTAATTTATGTGGGTCAAACAAGATTTTTCCAGAAGATATTTCGCGTGGGAACATCCAGAACCATTATATCCATTGTGGAAGGGGCTACTCAGCTTCAAGAACGGCATTGGGGCGGGTTAATTGTGATTCAACGGGAAACAGGTCTTCGATCTTATAAGGATCAAGGGACTCAGCTAAAAGCGGAAGTAACCGCTCCTTTACTCGTGTCTATTTTCAATCCATCTTCTCCACTCCATGATGGGGCTGTGATTATACAAAATGATATTATAGATGCGGCGGCGTGTATTTTGCCGTTGACTGAAAGTACCATGATTGATCAAGAAATGGGTACTCGTCATCGTGCAGCATTGGGCATTTCTGAAGAGACTGATGCGATTGTTGTATTGATTTCCGAAGAAAAAGCACGGATTTCCGTGGCTGAAAATGGTCGGTTTGCTCATATTGGCATGGATGATATTGCCCTGAGAAAATATTTAAATGATCGAATGTTTATTGCTTCTGGAGATTAAATATATATGTTGCTCTAAGTTTGTGGAAGGGGGACAGAAAAACATATGTCAATTTTAAGTTACACAATCCTCAGCGTTTTGCTTGTGAGCCTTGTTTCTTTAGCCGGTGTTATCACCCTTTCATTGTCAGGAAAAACGCTGGATCGAATTATGACTTACTTGGTGAGCTTCGCTACAGGAAGTCTATTTGGTGGTGCATTGATTCATCTTTTGCCGGAAGCTTACGCCACCGCCGACAATCCTCTTCACGTATCATTGTGGACGATTGGCGGTCTTGCTACTTTTTTTGTGATGGAAAAATTCTTTCGGTGGCGCCATTGCCATCATCCCACAACAGAGGATCATGTTCATCCCGTGGTTCCCATGAATATTTTTGGAGACGCCATGCATAATTTTATTGATGGCGTTCTCATAGCCATTAGCTTTTCTGCCAGTATTCCACTGGGGATTGCAACCACGACCGCCGTGCTATTCCACGAAATTCCTCAGGAAATCAGTGATTATTCTATTTTAATTAATGGGGGACTTTCGGTCAAAAAAGCATTAATGGTAAATTTCTTCAGTGCATCACTTGCTATAGTTGGTGCATTATTTGCCCTTCAGATGGGAAACAATATCTCAGGATTTACAGAAGCGCTTGTGCCCTTGACTGCTGGCGGATTTCTCTATATTGCAGGTTCTGATTTGATTCCTGAACTTCACCATAACACAGATGTTAAAAAATCCATTATTCAATTATTGATGCTGATTGCAGGCGTGGCAGTTATGACTGTATTAGCGATAAAATTCTGAAAAATTTCAAAGCCTTCTTGTAAATTTAATCTATGGAATTATTCGATTTAAAAGAACAATACGCCGCTGCACAAAAAAAATACACAGAATTGCGGAGGTATCTTTGACCTAGCCGGTAAACAAGCTGACTTAGAAAAAATGCGCCAGATATCGGCTTCGCCTGATTTTTGGAACGACAATACGGCAGCGTCAGCGCTCTTAAAAAAAATCTCTATTATTGAGAAAGAAATATCTCTTTGGGAAGTATTAGATACCATGCATGGAGATGTGGAAGTCCTGTTAGAATTTGCAGAAGCAGGGGAAGCGGATTTGAAGGAAGTAGAATTAGAACTCAATAAGTTTGTCACTACGATTGAGGATTTAGAGTTAAAAATGATTCTTGGCGATGAGCAGGATACACAAAACGCCATTATGACAATTCATCCCGGCGCCGGTGGTACCGAGAGCCAAGATTGGGCTGAGATGCTTTACCGTATGTACTCACGCTGGATTGAGCGAAAGGGATTTAAAAAGGAAATAATGGATCTTCAACCGGGAGATGAGGCAGGCATCAAAGATTTGACCATGGAGGTTAAGGGGGATTATGCTTACGGGTTGTTGAAAGCAGAAGCCGGTGTTCATCGATTGGTACGCATTTCACCATTTGATTCAAATAGTCGTCGCCACACTTCATTTGTTTCCGTATTTATTTATCCTTCATCTGAGGAAGAAATTGAAATTGAAATTGACCCGGGCGATTTACGTATTGACACTTATCGCGCCAGCGGTGCCGGAGGTCAACATGTGAATAAAACGGACTCGGCTATTCGAATTACCCATATTCCGTCGGGCATTGTTGTTCAATGTCAAAATGAACGGAGTCAGCATAAAAATAAAGCATCTGCAATGAAAGTATTGAAGGCCCGGATGTATCAAGCAGAAGTTGAAAAAGAAAAAGAAGCCATGAAAGATTTGGAAGATACCAAGATGGATATCGGATGGGGAAGCCAGATTCGATCATACGTTTTTCACCCGTATAATATGGTGAAAGACCATCGCACTAAAGAAGAATCCGGTAATGTATCGGCAGTCATGGATGGTGATATTGATAAATTTATTCGTGCCTTTTTAATGAGTCAATTGGGGCGAAATTTGGAAACAGAGAAAGTATAATTATAATGTCAGAAGATCAAAAAAGCTTAAAACAAATCATCGATTTTCGTAAAGAAAAATTACAGAAACTATTGGATGCAGGTATTGATCCCTATCCACAAAAATACGAGCCCACCCATTTCAGTTTAGATATTTTGAATGATTTTGAAAATCTNGAAAATAATGATGTAAATGTTGCGGGACGCATCATGTCCCTTCGGAAAATGGGAAAAGCATCATTTTTTCACATCCAGGATGGGAAGGGAAAAATCCAGGTATTTATCCGGAGAGATGATGTAGGTGAAGAAAATTATGCTCATTTTAAATTATTGGATATGGGTGACTATGTGGGTGTTCAGGGATATGCCTTTAAAACGAAAATGGGCGAAATATCTGTCCACGCAAATTCGATTACGATTTTATGTAAATCCATTCGTCCTTTACCGGTTGTGAAAGAAAAAGAAGGGGAAACATTTGACGCATTCATCGATAAAGAACAGCGTTATCGAAATCGTCATCTGGATTTAATTGTAAATCCGGTAGTACGAGATACCTTTGTTAAGCGGGCAAAAATCATTCGTGGACTCAGAGATCATTTGGATAATTTAGGATTTTTAGAAGTTGAAACGCCTGTCCTTCAACCACTCTATGGTGGTGCCAATGCCCGGCCTTTCACGACTCATCACAATGCTCTGGATCAGCAGCTTTATTTGCGGATTGCCGACGAACTTTATTTAAAACGATTGATTATAGGCGGAATGGATCGTGTGTATGAAATTGCCAAGGATTTCCGCAATGAAGGAATGGATCGGAATCATAATCCTGAATTCACTATGTTGGAATTTTATTGGGCATATGCAGATTTTGAAGATAATATGAATCTGGTGGAAGATATGATTCAAAGTGTTGCAAAAAACATAGATGCTTTGCAGGTGACTTGGGGAGAAATGGAAATAGATTTATCCAAACCATTTCAGCGTCGGCCTCTTTTAGAATTGTTAAAGGATGCGACGGGAGAAGATTTGACTGAAGCGTCAGATGAACAAATGAAAAAGATATGTAAATCCAATAATATTGAAGTGGAAGAAAATGCCAATTACGGTCAAATGCTGGATGAATTAATGAGCGCATTGGTAGAGCCGAATCTGGTGCAGCCCACATTTGTTACTGATTATCCCAAAGCCATTTCACCTTTGGCGAAAAAACACCGTAGCGGAAATCCTCATTTAGTCGAACGATTTGAATTATTTATTGGTAGAGCGGAATTTGCCAATGCATTTACAGAGTTGAATGATCCCATTGATCAGCGGGAACGATTTGAATCCCAAGCCCGGTTGGCGGAAAGGGGAGATGAAGAAGCTCACCCTGTAGATGAAAATTTCCTTCAGGCCATGGAAACAGGCATGCCGCCTACAGGCGGAGTAGGGATAGGTGTGGATCGCTTGGTCATGTTGCTGACGGAAAATGTGACCATTAAAGATGTGATTCTTTTTCCGGCTATGCGAACAGAAGAATAAAATATATCTGGTGAATTTCCCTTTTTACCTATCCACTCGATATCTCCGCTCAACTCAAAAAGGGAGTTTTACCCGAATTGCCGGTGTACTTTCTGTGGCGGGACTTGCAGTAGGAATTTCGGCGCTTCTTATTACATTATTTATTCTCAATGGATTCGAAAGAGTCATCTCAGAAAAAATTGCTGACTTTGATGGCCACATTCGTGTCCGCCATTATTTAAATAATCCCATCCGGTCAGACATTGAAGAATTGGATCAATTTGTATCTGCTTATAATGAAGAAGTGGTTAAATCTAAATTTATTCAGGGTTCTGCTTTATTACGAAAAGGAAAGTCCGCAGAGGGCGTGATTGTGGAAGGGATTGAGGAATCCGGAGCCGAGTTTCTCACAAAATTATTAATCAGTGGAACTGTTGATGTGAAAGATCGCGGGATCATCATTGGAGAACGGTTGGCAAATCAATTGAATATTGGTATTGGAGATAAAACGGTTCTTTTTGATTTGACCTCGTTAAGGGGATCGAAAAAACGACTAAAACAATTTACCGTTACTGGAATTTTTCATTCGGGTATGTCTGAATATGATCAGTCTCTCGTTTATACAAACTTGATACAGGCTGATGGATTATTTAATATGAAAGGGAAAGTGTCCGGTCATGTGCTGCGGTTGTATGATCCTGCATTGGCAAATGATTTTTCCCAATTATTAGGAGAAGAACTGGCTTATCCTTATATGGTTATGACATGGAAAGAGAAAAACCGTTCCTTGTTCAAATGGATGGATGTTCAGCGATGGCCAATTTTATTTATTTTCAGCCTCATCGCTCTGGTGGGTATTGTGAATATTATATCGGCTTTGGCCATGATTGTTCTGGATAAAACACGTCAAATTGGAATTTTGAAATCTTTAGGGTTGCCTGAAAGAAAGTTGAAACAGGTCTTTCTTGCAAAGGGATTTATTATCGGTGTGGCAGGTGCTGTTTCCGGTTCTGCCTTGGCTCTTTCTCTTGCCTGGCTACAGAATAATTTCAAACTGATTACCGTACCAGAAGATGTGTATTTTATGGATTTTATTCCCTTAGATGTGAATCTCGCTCATGTAGGTATTGTGACGATTGTTTCAGCTATTTTTGCTATTTTTGCTGCAATTTGGCCCACGATTCGTGCCGGGAATATTCAGCCGGCGAAGGCATTGAATTACGAATGAAATTCTCACAATCTATCGCCAGGCGCTTTATGCTTGGTGGAAAAGGGGCTGGCCCTAGTCGTCTGACGGGGTGGATCGCTATTATTGGCTTGGCCGTGGGTTGTATGGCCATGATTCTTTCTGTATCGATTCTCAATGGGTTTGAATCACGTGTCGTGAGTCGGATTATTGGTTTTGAAGGTGATATTCGTGTGAGTGGAATAACCGATTGGAATAGTAGCATAGAGGAAATTCAATCGATTAGTGGGGTAAAGTCAGTCATGCCATTTCAAGAACGAAAAGGATTAATCCTCGGGCGGGATGATTCCCAACGGATGGTTTTACTCAAGGCTGTGGATCCTGGAATGATAACCTCATTCTACGAATTAAATATGCTGAAAGGAGATAGGAGTTCAGATTTACCTCAGGTATTTTTAGGTGAAATGACGGCTCGACGACTTAATCTTAATTTGGGAGATGGACTCAGGATTATGAGTCCTATAGACCATGGATCCAGTTGGGGAATCCCGCGACAGATTCAATGTATTGTGGGTGGTATTTTTAATATACAAGTGCTGGATTTGGATGATAAAATTGCATTTATTCCAACAAGTGTTGGCCAAAAACTGTTTATTCGTAAAGAAGGTCCAGATGGCGTGGATATTCGCCTCACTGAAAATGCCGAGATTGATAGGGTAAAGGCAACCATTCAAAAAAGATTTACGAATGCCCATGTTGATACTTGGGGAGATCTCCACAGTGAATTATTCGGCGCTATGCAATTTGAGCGGATAGGGTCCTTGGCGGTACTGAGTTTGATTATTATGGTCGCCTGTTTTAATCTTGTGACAACATTGATATTAGTTACAGCACAAAAAGTAAGAGAATATGGAATTCTTCAAGTGATGGGAACAACACGAGGATTGGTAAAATCAATCGTCATGCATCAGGGAGGAATGATTGGCGGACTGGGGATTTCGGCAGGCTTAGGGATTGGATTGCTATTCATTCTGGCCCAAAATGTTTTTGGCCTTATCTCCCTGCCGGAGGATATATATTTTACCCCTTATTTGCCTATGGTTATTTTTATTAATGATGTCATAACTATCTTGTCTATTTCCCTGGGAATGGTCATTTTATCTTCCTTCATTGCAGCGAAACGGGCTCTGATGATTTCACCCTTAGAAGCCATTAATTTAGAGAAATGATTTTAGAAGCAAAAAATTTATCAAAATCCTATCGAAACGGATCCAAAAAACTTTCCGTATTTAAAGATATATCTATGGATATCGAGCCAGGTGATCTCGTGACCATTATGGGCCCCAGTGGTGCAGGGAAATCCACCTTACTCAATATATTGGGCACATTGGATAAACCGGACAGGGGTACACTTATATTAGATGGTAGATCTGTAGAATCTCTGTCGAATAATGCATTAGCTCAACTACGTAATTCGGTTCTTGGCTTTGTTTTTCAGTTTCACCATTTACTACCGGAATTTACTGCGTATGAGAATGTGCTCATTCCAAATCAAATCTCAGGAAATGAGGGAGATCATTATAAAGCGAATGAATTATTAGATTATATTGGCCTCATTGATCGGAAGGATCATTTTCCATCCCAATTGTCCGGAGGGGAACGCCTGCGTGTAGCGGTGGTACGGTCCCTAATGAATGAGCCAAAACTAGTGTTGGCCGATGAACCCACAGGAAATCTAGATTTGGGAAATGCCAATCGTCTGGTTGATTTGTTCAAAAAAATCAATACTGATTTTAATCAGGCATTTGTTATTACCACCCATAATCCGGAGGTGGCATCCATTGGAAAAAAGAAATATTATCTGGGGAATGGGTCAATCTCTCCCACAGATAAGTTTTGATACTGAATAAAGCCTGTTTAATTTCAAGGTAGCATGAAAGAAAATTTTTCTAAACGCGTGCAGAGCATAATGAAATATGCCAAGGAGGAAGCCATTCGCCTTGGACATAGTTATGTGGGTTCTGAGCATTTATTATTGGGTCTTTTGCGTGAAGATTCTGGGCTTGGTTCTAAGATTTTTGATATTTATGACTGTGACATTGAAGATATCCGTTCCATGGTGGAGGATATGATAAAAACGTCTGGCGGTACCATGACATTGGGACATTTACCTTTGACTCGCCGTGCGGAGCGCATCCTTCGAAATGCCTTTAATGAAGCATCTGCAATAGGAGTCACGATTGCTGATGACGAGCATCTTCTTTTAGCCATGCTGAAAGAAACAGAAGGAATCGCTTACGAAGTACTCAACGCTCATAACTTGAATTATGACAGTGTTGTGGATTTAATTCAGGATGATAGTCGGGTAGGAAATCCTGTGCAGTCAAAGCCTAAACTGAAAGAAAAATCACCCAAGTCAAAAACACCTGCGCTGGATCATTTTTCTCGGGATATTACCAAAATGGCCCGACAAGGAAAGCTTGATCCGGTGATTGGACGACAGAATGAAATTGAACGGGTGGCCCAAATATTGTCGCGTCGCAAAAAGAATAACCCCGTCCTGATTGGTGAACCTGGTGTGGGTAAAACTGCTATTATTGAGGGACTTGCACAAAAAATTATCACAAAAGATGTTCCACGTCTTTTGCACAATAAACGAATTTTATCTCTCGATTTAGCCGGACTTGTTGCGGGAACAAAATATCGCGGTCAATTTGAAGAGCGAATGAAAACAATCATGGTGGAGTTAGAAAAAACCGACAACCTAATTTTGTTCATTGATGAACTTCATACCCTCGTTGGCGCGGGTGGTGCCTCCGGATCTTTGGATGCTTCTAATATGTTTAAACCGGCGCTAGCTCGTGGAGACATTCATTGTATTGGGGCCACTACGCTAGATGAATATCGGAAATATGTAGAGAAAGATGGCGCTCTGGATCGTCGGTTCCAAAAAGTGAACGTAGCACCGCCATCAACAGCGGAGTCTATTGCTATCCTGAAAGGACTTCAATCCAGTTATGAAAAACATCATAATGTTATTTATGATGATGATGCGATTGAAGCCTGTGTTCAATTATCCGATCGTTACATTACCGATAAGTATTTACCTGATAAAGCCATTGATATCCTGGATGAAGCGGGCTCTCGTTCTCATATGCTGAATATGAAAGTACCTCAAGAAGTGATAGACCTTGAACTTGAAATTGAAAAGGTACGGTCGAAAAAAGATTCGGTTGTGATGGCACAAAAATTTGAAGATGCAGCCAATCTTCGAGATACGGAACAAAAACTGGTGTTATAAACTGAAGAATCTCCAGAATGATTGGCAAATAAATGAGGCATCTAACCCCATTAGGGTTACAGAAGACAATATTGCAGATGTGGTATCGATGGTGACGCGAATACCGGTACGAAAAGTTGCCCAGTCTGAAGGCCAGAAACTGCTAAAGATGAATGATGAAATATCCGAAGGGATTATTGGACAAGATCGGGCTATTAATAGTGTCAGTCGCGCAATACAACGATCTCGCGCAGGTCTAAAAAGTCCAAATCGACCAATTGGTGTATTCCTGTTTTTGGGCCCCACTGGCGTAGGAAAGACTGAAACAGCTAAGGTATTAGCTCATTATTTATTTAGTCACGGGGAAGCGCTCATTAAACTGGATATGAGTGAATATGGTGAACGGTTTTCCGTATCAAGACTTATTGGTGCGCCACCTGGATATGTTGGATATGAAGAAGGAGGTGAACTCACTGAAAAAGTTCGACGAAATCCATATTCAGTTATTTTATTTGATGAAATTGAAAAAGCCCATCCGGATGTGTTTAATGTGCTATTACAATTATTTGATGAAGGGGTGTTGACCGACGGTTTAGGGAGAAAAGTAGATTTCCGGAATACCATTATAATTCTGACATCCAATATTGGGACCAAAGAAATTCAAGGGAGCGGATCATTTGGTTTTTCGGAAGATAGTGAAGAAGCGAACTATGAAGATATGCGGGATCGCATTTTAGATCAGGTGAAGGGTACATTTAATCCAGAATTTTTAAATCGGCTGGATGAAACAATAGTTTATCACCCATTGTCAAAAGAAAACGTTTTAAAAATTATTGATTTACAATTGTTGGACCTTCATGAAAATTTGGATAAAGTCGGATTTACTTTATTTGTAACTAAAAAAGCAAAATCACTTATTCTTGAAAAAGGATTTAGCGCAGAATATGGTGTTAGATTTTTACGCAGAGAAATTCAAAATTCGTTAGAAAACCCCCTGTCAGAATTATTATTAGGGAAAGCATTTAGCGGATCAGAAGGAATTAAAATAAATGTACATCGTAAATCGTTTGAATTTTTACCAATTCGCGCAAAGTCTAGGATAAAAATATCTCAAAAAAAGAAACCTAAAAAAGGTAAAAAACCAACAAAATCTATCGAATCTTAACATATTTCTGTCATATATAGAGACTAATCATGATAAGTCTGCCAAATTGCTCCACTATTAATTATGGCATAATTATTGAGTTTTGAGGGTTAGTATTTAATATTCACCCACTTAAGGAGTATAAAAATGGGAAAAATTATCGGAATCGACCTTGGAACAACTAATTCATGTGTGGCTGTTCTAGAAGGTGGAGAACCTACTGTAATTAATAGTTCAGAGGGTGGGAGAACAACCCCTTCAATTGTTGCATTTACAAAAGATGGCGATCGGCTTGTAGGCCAGCCTGCAAAACGCCAGGCGGTGACTAATCCAGAAAACACTGTTTTTTCAATCAAACGATTTATGGGTCGGATGTATGATGAAGTGGGTACAGAAATTGAAGAAGTACCCTATAAAGTCAGTAAAGGAAAGTCTGGATCCGTCGTTGTAACTGCCAGCGATAAAGAATATACACCACCAGAAATTGGTGCAATGGTTCTGCAGAAATTAAAGCAAACGGCAGAGGAACATTTAGGAACAACGGTCACGGATGCGGTAATCACTGTCCCAGCTTATTTTAACGATTCACAGCGTCAAGCAACCAAGGATGCGGGTAAAATCGCAGGGTTAAATGTCCGTAGAATTATCAATGAACCGACGGCTGCTTCATTAGCTTATGGTTTAGATAAGAAAAAAGAAGAAACCATCGCTGTGTTTGATTTAGGCGGCGGAACTTTCGACATTTCCATTCTTGAATTAGGCGATGGCGTTTTTGAAGTAAAATCAACCAATGGTGATACGCACTTGGGTGGAGATGACTTCGATCAAAAAGTAATTAATTGGATTGCAGCAGAATTTAAAAAAAGCGACGGTATCGATCTGAAAAAAGATCCAATGGCTTTACAGCGCCTTCGTGAATCTGCAGAAACGGCAAAGAGAGAATTGTCCAGTTCAAAGAAAACGGAAATTAATCTGCCTTTTATTACTGCTGATTCATCGGGCCCAAAACATTTAAACCTGACACTCACCCGGGCTAAGTTTGAAGAATTAGTTGCTGATCTTGTGGAAAGAACAATCAAGCCTTGTAAACAAGCAATCAAAGATGCGGGTCTGAAAGCATCAGATATTCATGAAGTCATTTTAGTTGGAGGGTCCTCCCGTATTCCTAAAATTCAGGAAAAAGTTAAGAAAATCTTTGGAAAAGAACCCAATAGAAGTGTGAATCCTGATGAAGTGGTTGCCCTAGGTGCTGCAATTCAGGGTGGTGTACTTGCAGGCGATGTGGACGATATCCTACTTTTAGATGTGACGCCACTATCTCTGGGAATTGAAACCTTAGGGAGCGTATCCACCAAACTCATTGAACGGAATACAACGATTCCTACTAAAAAATCACAAGTGTTTTCTACGGCGGCTGACAATCAGACTACAGTAGAAATTCATGTGCTTCAAGGTGAACGTGAAATGGCGGTGGATAACAAAACAATAGGCCGATTCCACCTTGATGGAATTCCTCCGGCACCCCGCGGTATTCCTCAAGTTGAGGTTTCATTTGACATAGACGCAAATGGTATTTTAAATGTGGGCGCTAAGGATAAAGCAACCGGAAAAGAACAAAGCATTCGCATAGAAGCGTCTAGTGGATTATCTGATACAGAAGTAGATAAAATGATTAATGATGCTAAAAAACACGAGGGCGAAGATAAATCCAAGCGTGAAATGATCGATTTGCAAAATCAGGCAGAACAATTAATTTATCAAACTGAAAAGAATCTGGAAGAGTATAAAGATAAATTAGATGAAGGTGAGAAAAAAACGCTGGAAGATGCAATGGCATCCGTTAAAACATCGAAAGATGGATCCAGTGCCGATGACTTAAAAGCTGCGATAGATGCACTTAATACAGCATGGAATGACGTGGCTTCAAAAATGTATGAATCAGCCAAGGAAGAGACTCAAACTGAAGAACCTGAACAAGGGGAAAAAGGTAAAAAGTCAAAATCCAAGAAAAAAGATGATGCTGAAATAGAAGATGCAGACTTTGAAGTTGTAGATTAATTCACCTATAAAGTCAGTAAAAAAAAAGCGTCTCATTCGAGACGCTTTTTTTGTTTATGGAACAGAAGACACGTAATTTCGTATCTGTGCCAAAGCGATTTATACACAAATGACCAAACAACGAAAAATTTATTTCATTCTTGCCCTTTTAATTGGGGTTACAGGGTATTTGCTTTTTAAGCCAAGTATGTGGCAAGATCGCATGGAAACCTATCTTAACCACCAATTGAATGAAATCGGATGGCATGTAGAAATCAATGAATTTTCCGGACACTTGTTTTCCACGCTTCATTCGGATAATATATCATTAAAACATAATAATGGTGCATCTATATTCCTCCCCAGTATTTTGACAAAAATAAAAATAGTACCTTTGTTATTTGGTCGAATTGAAATTGAAGAATTATCCGTATCCAATGTTGCCATCCAACCCTATTTTGAATCAGGAAACGATACCATTTCTATAAATTCAATTAGATTTTCTCCAGAAAAAATCCCCTTAAGTATTCAAAATTTAAATGTTGATGGACATGTATATTTTCCCATAAATGATTCAACGCGATCCATCCATTTCCTAATTGACGGACAGGTGAATGAAGGTCAGGAGGTAATGGAAATTGATTTCAAAGAATTTGAAGTCTTTTGTGCGGTACCAAAAATCGACGTAACCATGAAAAATCTTAGGGGAAAATTATCTTCTCATGGTGTGGAAATTGAGTTTAAAAAAGCGATTATTAATGGTTTTAATATAAGCGGAAAATTTGCATTTGATAGAGGTGAAGTGTCCGAAATTCACGCGCAATTCAAATTATCAGAGTATGAAATACCGAGTCATATATTCTCCAAATTACCATTACAACCTAACCTATCCAAAATGTCCGCTACCTTTAATTTCGAATCGGACTTAACTCATTTTAAGGGGGATTTATTTGTTCTAAATGATCTTGGACTTGACATGGGTGGTCGATTTAATTTGACAAAATATCCTGATTATTACCATTTAGAATCCTTAGAATTAGCCGGTAATGATGGATTGCTGAATATTCAGGGATTACTTGAAAATAGGGGTCGGTTTAATGGGACCATTGAACTTGATGCATTGGATATGAGTCAATGGATGGTTAATCAGCCAAAAACAAATCTATCCGGGTATGTTTTGGCTGACGGTGAAATATTTGAATCGCAAATTACTGCGTTTGATATAAATGCTGAAATCAATGAGTCCTTGCTTTTTGATCGTGAAGTTTCTTCATTCTCAGGGGGCCTTACCTATAAAGATTATGAATTAACCATTACCAATCCCCTCACTATGACCATTGGACCATCCATTGTATATGTGAATGGAACAGCAAATTTCGAGTCAAAAATTATGGATCTTAATTTATCACTTATGGACGCATCCACCTTTTTAATCAATAATTTTTGGACAGATTCTTTATCCAGTGGTTTAGCTACAGGATCCATGGCATTAATGGGTCCTTTTGATTCGTTGGGGATGGACGCCGACCTTTTAATTACAGATTTTAAGTACAATAATATTTCACTCTCTTCCTTTGAGTTCTCAGGAAACTTAGGTAATCTAAACCAGTTTCGAGATGGTTCTATCAAACTCAAATTTGGTAAAGGTATCTGGAATGATTATGGGTTCGAGAATGGAACAGGGGAGTTTCAAATTGTTCAAGATTTAATTGAAATCTCTAGTTTTGAACTGAAAAATGGCCAGGATTTCTTTCAGTTCAATGGCTCTATTCGCAATGACAGTATTTTATTTTTGGATCGGTTTCAGATTGCTTACGAGGGACATTTCATGGGAAACCCTAGGCCATTGACAATTACCCTTTTAGAGGATCGTTTTTCGTTTGATCCTTTTGAAATTCATGTGGATGATGGAATAATTGAGGGATTCGTTAAAACAAACCCACTCCAGGGACGGTTAAAATTTTCAAATGTAGCAGCAGAAATAATTAAATTAGCCCATTGGGATTCTGGATATGATTTTTCAGGAACTGTTTTTGGCGAAGTATCACTGGGCCAGGATTTAAATCCTGATGATTTCAGTTTGGATATCACCTTAAAAAATGGAGAATTAGCAAATCAACCCTTTGATGAATTCTACATTTCATCCCTGTATAAGGAAGGCATTATACATTTGGAAGAATTGACTTTGACGGACGGAAATAAAACAGGGTTTCAGGTTATGGGAACTTTCCCCATCCTCGCAGATTCTACACTGCCAACCCAGATTGATTTTCAATCCAGTTTTAAAAATATAGATATGACAATTCTCACCCAATTTGTACCAAAGTGGGATCGCCTGTTGTTTGGCCATTTTACTGGAAATTTTAATATGGGTGGAACAACCGAGGAAACACGATTCGATTTGGACGGAAAAATAACAGATGCTTTTTTTGGAAAAATACCTTTGGGAACGGTAAGTGGTATTGGACATTATTCAAATAAAATACTTGAATTCAGTCAATTCAGTTCAACGTGGGATAGAAACCATATCACAGGCTCCGCCAGTTTACCCATTGATTACGATATAACGTCTCCAAATGTAAGGGACTGGAATCCGGGTGGTGAGTTAAATGTTACGACTAAAGGGGACTTTCACTCTGCCGTCTTTTTATCCGAATATTTAGCTGAAACTGATTCAATTATTGGTGATATAAATATGTACCTTGATATAAAAGGGCTCCCAGAAAAATTGGTGCGCAATGGGGAGATCACTATAGAAAATGGTTCGGTTTATACGATCCTTATGGATGAACCGATTCGACGCATTTCTACACACGGTCGTCTTGTTGATAATCAATTATCTATTCAATCTTTTTCTGGTGCACTTTTTGATACCCAAACCAAAATAGATTCAACTCAAAATCTCACAATTACAGGCGGATTAGATTTTACCAAATTCTTTGAACCGAGATATAATTTACATGCTGAGGGTGACGATATTTTCTTTCGGTCATTGAATGGAGATATAGAAGGGTATGGCGATTTAGATGTAACTGTTGTTGGGAAAGATACTTTAGAAATCAATGGAACAGTTTCTGCCAAGAATGGTGCCATTTATATAGAGTTTACCGGGGATGAACCAGTTGAATCTGCTGAAGCAAAGGGGAGAATAACGACTAATTATAATATTCGATTCCCGATTGAGGATACTTTTTCCATTCGAAATTCACAGATTGATGCAAAAATAACTGGAGAATTGGCCATGTTAAAACAATTTGACGGCGAATGGAATTATTCAGGAGAAATCGAATTTATAGAGGGAGAAATTTATTATTATGTGGGGGATGTGTTTGAAAATCTCACGGGAGTTATGACGCTTGATGGCCAGGGATTTAATCCTTTTTTGGAATTGACGGCTTCCACTAAAATTGGAGACGCAGAAATAATGTTGGGTGTATTTGGACCTTTTGATAATCCTGAATGGAGGTTTGACAGCAATAAAGGATATACAGAAAGCGATATACTTCAATTACTTACATTTAATACCCGTGTAGCCGACGAAGGGTTTACACCTGAAGGATTAGGTACCCAAGCGCAAACCATTCTTGGCGCATACTTAGAAAGGCAATTAGAGAGAAATTTTATTCGAGCGACGGGGTTGAAATCTGCTGGCCTCATAGAAGGGGTGGAAATTTCCGGGGATTTGTTAAATCCGGACGCGGGAGAAGAGTTTAGTATTAGCGCCAGGGTAAATGAAAACTTCAGCTTTAGTTACCGACGGTCTTTTTCCCTCGAAGGAGCTTATAAAAAGAAGGTGGGTGTAGAATATAAATTAAATCCTAATTTCTCTGTCATTGGTAATGTGGATGAGACAGGTAATATCCACATGAAGTTCCGCGTTCGACGCATATACTAATAGATTCATTAAATGCGAAAACTAATTTTATGTCTGGCGACAGTTGTCGCTTCAATATCTTTATCTGCACAACGTGGAGATTCACGTTCGGTTGGCAGTTTAAATTTTATTGGAAATGATTCCTTTAATCATCGTCAACTAATAAAACAGGTGGAATTAAAGCCTTCCTCCTTTTTATTGTTTTCGCGAGTTGACTTTGATAGAAGACTCCTTAAACTGGATGCCATTACCATCAAAAACTTTTACCACTCAAATGGATTTCTTGAGACAGTAGTTCATGATTCATTTTCAGTCAATGATTCGAAGGTGGACATTTTTTTCATGATTGATGAAGGGAAACAATTTTATCTCAATTCAGTCACCATTACTGGACTCCAGTCTTTTAAAGATAAAGAGATTCTTTCCTTGTTGGGATTGAAATTGAATCGTCCCTATAACCCCGTTATAATTAATACGAATTTGGCTCTGGTAGATGAAGCTTTTCAGGAAAAGGGAAAACTCTTTACTCAAATAGACATTCACCAAGAAATTCAAGATTCAGTGAAGTTAAAATTGGAAATAAATGAAGGACCTGATGTTTATATTCACAATGCATGGGTATCAGGAACTGAATTAATCGACACCGCTTATGTTCGGAGGGAATTTGTTTTTGAGAAGGGGGATCTATTTCAAAAAAGCTTAATGGATAAAACAAAAAGAACCCTACTTCGTGCCGGTTTCTTTTCTTCCGTCAGTTTAATTACCCATCCGATTTCAACCGAGGTTGATAGTTTGATTAATATTGAAGTTCGGATGAAAGAATTTCAAAATCGCGGCATGCAGAATATTGATTTTGGTTATGAAGATATTGAATATGTGCCTGGGGTGAACTCGATGGTGGGAATGGGCGGATCATTAGAATGGTCGGATCGAATGATTTTCGGTACAAAAAACCAACTTAATGCCCGCACTTCCATTGTAATGCCTACTGAAGAGGGATTTGTATTCCCCCGGTTTAGTGTGGATATTAAAATATCAAATCAACGTCCTTTCGCTTTAAAATTGCCAATACAGGTAAAAGTATTTTATCAGCAATTTAAAAATTTTGATGATGAAGAAGGACCATATGTCCGCAGGTTTGGGTTACAATATTCTAATATTTTTCGGTGGAATCGACAACATTCCTTTTTAGATGTTGGAATTCGTTTAGAAAGGTTTGATGAGTCTGATGCTTTTATAGATAACATAGAGCAACGGAAATTCAGCATACATCTTCATCAAGATAACCGGGACAATCCCATGAACCCAAGTCAGGGGAATGTAATCGTTTTTCGTATGGATGCATTTGGCGGTTTATTAAAGGGGAATCGGGCTTATACGAAGTATGATCTGGATTTAAGACAATATGTTTCACCGATAAAGGGAGTGACGGTTGCGGGAAGGGTTAATGCTGGATTTATCTCAGCTTGGAAAGATGAATATGATCAGTTTGAAACAATTTTATTTGAAAAATTTTATTTGGGTGGCAGTAATACACTCCGGGCATGGGAACCGCTTCAATTCCAAACCTATACAATAAAAGACGGANGAATACTCCCTTTGGGGAAAACAGCAAAAATGCTCACAAATTGGGAGGTACGATTCCCTATATTTGGCCTGTTGGGTGGTGTGTTATTTTATGATGGGGGCACCATTACGGATAGGATTGAATCGGTACAATTAAGTGATTTACAATGGAACCGAGGTGTGGGAGTCACCATTGATTTACCCATTGGTCCCATGCGGATTGACTATGCTGAAAGTGTGATTGACGCTAAAATAAATCAAATCCACCTTGGATTTCTCTATTCTTTTTAGAATTTTGAATTAATCAGAATATGGAACAAAAATACAATCAATGAGTTAGGGTGAAATCAGGGTGGTGAAAAATAAAGATATCTTATAAATTCATCGCCTCAAATTAAAAGAATAAACATGAAATTAATACGTATACTTACTTTAATGGCCGTTTTGGTTATTTCCAGTTGTGGATTATTTAAATCGGCTGAAGACCTGTTTTCTAATGCTGAACAAAAACGAAATATGGGAGAAGCGAAGGCGGCACTTGAATTACTTCAAACCATCGTTGATAAACATACGGAACATGAGATTGCACCGGATGCCCAATATTTAATTGCAGAAATCTATTACCGTGACATGCGGGATTTTACCACTGCCATTAAACAATACGGGGACCTGAGGATTAAGTTTCCTGAATCTAAGCAGGTGCCATTTTCATTATTTATGCAGGGATTTATTTACGCCAACATGCTGACCGACTTTGACAAGGCAAAGGAATATTATTCTGAATTTCTTGAAAAATATCCTAACCATGAATTGAATCAGTCTGTTGGGTTCGAACTAAAATACCTTGGTCGAGATATCAAGGAAATTCCAGAACTTAAACACCTTACACAGTAAAGCATTATGACAGAATTCAGCTTATCAAAAATTAACGATCGCATTACAAAAGAATCTGCTTTCATAGATCCTCTCCGAGCATCCATTAGCGAGGTTATTGTTGGACAGGATGAACTGATTAATAAAATATTGATCGGACTATTGGCTAATGGTCATATGCTGTTAGAAGGTGTACCCGGCCTTGCCAAGACTTTAACCGTTAATACTTTGGCTCAGGCCATTGATACTGGATTCCAACGGGTCCAGTTTACACCGGACATGCTTCCTGCTGATTTACTGGGGACATTGATATTCAACCAAAAAACGGGCGGCTTCGAAACACGAAAAGGTCCCATATTTTCAAACATTATATTAGCTGATGAAATCAACCGCGCACCATCAAAAGTGCAAAGTGCACTTCTGGAAGCAATGCAGGAACGGCAAGTCACTATCGGTGAAGAAACATTCAAATTGGATGCACCATTTTTGGTGCTGGCAACCCAAAATCCGATTGAACAGGAGGGAACCTATCCCCTCCCTGAGGCACAAGTAGATCGATTTATGTTGAAGCTGAAAGTGGATTATCCTCAAAAAGATGAAGAAAGAATAATTCTGCGACAGGTAGCCAAAACAGGCGTGCCTAATCCGATTAAACCTGCTGTAAAACCCAAACAAATTTTAGACGCCCAAAAGACAATCAACGATATTTATGTAGATGAAAAAGTTGAGGATTATGTATTAAACCTGGTTTTTGCGACCCGGAATCCAGATGAATTTGGATTGAGTGATTTGTCTCAACTTATTGAATATGGCGCCAGTCCACGAGCGACTATAAATCTCGTCCTTGCCTCCAAAGCCCGGGCCTTCCTTGAACATCGCGGTTATATCACACCGGAGGATGTACGGTACATTGGAAAGGATGTTCTCCGCCACCGAGTGATTCTAACCTACGAGGCCGAAGCAGAAGAAATGACGTCCGAAGATGTGATTCAAAGACTTTTTGATTCCATAGAAATTCCGTAAGGAAAAAGTAAAAAGGATTAAGCAAAAGGGAGTAATAGCAGGAAAGCAGTTATTATGTTTTCAAACCGATCCTTCTTCCATTTTACTTATTCCTTTTACCCTGAACAATGATTCCCAAAGAAATACTTCAAAAAGTTCGTCATATTGAGATTCGGACGAAAGGGTTGGTCAATGACCTCTTCGGCGGAGAATACCATTCTGTTTTTAAAGGACGGGGCATGACTTTTTCAGAAGTGCGTGAATATATACCCGGTGATGATATTCGACTCATTGACTGGAATGTTACTGCCCGGAACAATGCACCCTTCGTAAAAATATTTGAAGAAGAAAGAGAATTAACCGTTTATCTTATGGTCGATGTGAGTCGGTCGGGCCATTTTGGCACCATAGACCAATTCAAATCTGAATTGGCAGCAGAAATTGCAGCTGTGCTTGGTTTTTCTGCCATTAAAAATAAAGATAAGGTGGGGTTGATTCTATTTAGCGACCATGTAGAAAAATTCATCGCTCCCAAAAAAGATCGATCTCATATTCTCAGGGTGGTTAGAGAGGTATTATTTCATGAACCAGAAGGAACCGGTACATCGCTTCAATCTGGTTTGGATTTTCTCATGAATGTGGCGAAGCGGAAATCGGTGGTATTTCTCATTTCTGATTTTTTAGATGATGGCTACTGGAAATCGCTAAAATTGGCTAATAAAAAACATGATATGATTGGCATTCGGATTGCTGATCCGGCCGAAAGTAAATTGCCAGATTTGGGGCTTATCAAAGTTCATGATCCTGAAACGGGAGAGATGTTTTGGGCTAATTTATCATCTGAAATTGAACGAAATACTTTTTCTCAATCCGTTATGGAAAAATGGGAAACATTTGAAAAAGAATGTGGCCGGTCTCGCTTTGACGTAATCAGTGTCGGAACGGATAAAGATTATGTGGAACCACTCATGACTTATTTTCGCCGACGGGAAAAACGAAACTAATTTTGAAAAAATCCTTATTTATTGCTACAATTTTACTCGCGGCCTGCAGCCAGGATTATACTGGTACTTCTGTCCAAATGACTGTGGAACTGGATACCACATATACCACCATTGGCAGCCCGATTTCCTACTTAATAACCGTTCAACTTCCTCAGGATAAAATTGTCAAGTTTCCGGAATGGGTGTTGGAAGATCCCCTTGAAATTCGCTCGTCTGAATTTTCAACCTCTGGATTGGAATACATTGGGCGTTATGAAATCGTATTCTGGGATACAGGAAAAGTGATCATCCCTGGTGTAGCGATTACCATTCTAAATATGGATAGTTCATTTGCGTATGAAATGACTGCAGATACTATGTTCATGGAAGTGGTATCCATAACAGAACAAGATCCCAGTTTTAAACAATCGGGCGGCGGGATAATGCCAATCAAAGACCCTGTGCCTGTGCGAATTCCTCTTCCATGGCAGACCATTATTTTATCCATTTTACTTTTGGGTATATTAATTGCCATTGGATTGATTTGGAAAAAACGATTGAAAGCGGATGTGTTTTATGAAGAACGGCCGGAATATTTAAAAGAACCAGATATTATTGCCTTGGAGAAATTAGATAATCTGGATCAATCCGGGTTATTGGAAAAGGGTGAGATTAAAGAATTCTACGCCCAACTTTCACTGATTCTGAGAGAATACACAGAAAACAGCCTTTATATCCGGACGCTGGAAATGACGACGGAAGAAATCCGGGAGAACCGCCCTGCTTTTCCTTATACGGACGACCAAATTGCATCTTATTTCAAAATATTATCCGGGGCAGACATGGCCAAATATGCGAAACATATTGCCGCTTTGGATCAATGTAGCCAAGACATGGTTTCATCTAGAAATATAGTAAAAGAGACGATTCCCTATTGGAAGTTTGATTCAATTTCTTGAGAAATCTCTCAATGACTTACATCTCATGAATTGTAAATTCCCCGGCTAAATAAGGAAGAATAATGGCAAATACATCGAGCATAAAAAATGGTGCAGTGATTCTGCATAAAAATAAACGTATGAAAGTTATAGAATTTCTCCACGTAAAACCTGGGAAAGGCCCTGCATTTGTGCGCACAAAATTAAAAGATATTGCATCGGGGAAAATTTTTGATGAGACATTTAATGCAGGCGTTAAATTAGAATTTCTGAAAATTGAAGCGCGAACCATGCAATTTTTATATGAGGACAGTGATTCACATATTTTTATGGACAATATGACCTATGATCAAATTAATGTCATGAATAACACAGTAGGTGATGGGAAAAACTATTTAAAAGGCGGCATGAATGTTGACATTCTTTTTGATGGTGATGAAGTGTTGGATATTCGCTTACCGGCCCACGTTAAATTGGAAGTCACTGAGACTGAACCTGGCATTAAAGGAAATACAGCAACCGGCGCCACAAAGCCCGCAACTTTAGAAACAGGATATACGGTTCAAGTACCGTTATTTATTGATGAAGGTGCCGTGTTAAAAATCGACACGCGATCTGGGGAATATATTGAACGAGTGAAAACTTAATCGTATTTTCAACCATTATACATAAATAGTGAAAGCAAATCATGTGGCAAGATAAACTTAAAGAAATCATTTACCTTTTGGAAAACAGTGATGTGAATGAAATTGATGTCAATTTTTGGGGACGTCGGTTTCGGGTGGTGAAATCGCCCAGCATTGGTGCCGTGCCTCCTGCTGGGGAACCGGCTGTTACTATCGATGCTTATTCACAATCCAGCAATAAACCTGAAACAGCGCAGGTGGAATCTGCGCCGGTTGAAACATCTGATAGAGGAGAAGAAATATTATCTCCCATGCCAGGAACATTTTATGCTGCACCCTCCCCAGATACAGACCCATTTGTAAAAGTAGGCGATACTGTGTCAGAAGGGGATCCATTGTGTATTATAGAAG
>LPaug08P121000mDRAFT_1000027_pt1 | contig 22852 bp, 17 predicted proteins | sample LinP20P121000m_3_FD_9509 | JGI IMG/M metagenome (IMG submission 9509) | reverse complement strand
ATGTTCGGCAACCTCTTCAATCAGTTTCTCTATGGTCTCAAGAAGGAGTTGCACGTTCCCCTTGATGACCACGTCTTCCTGTTCGGTCTTGTCAATTTCATTTTTGATCCTGACCATTCTTTTTTGTTTATCAAAAATTTCTTCCTCTAAGAATTCTGTTTCGTTTTGCAAGGTTTCGCTGGCTTGCAGACTTCTGACTTTCACTTGGGCGTTGATGATCATAAAGAACAAAATGACCGCCCCGAAGCCGCAGCAAATAACATCAAGAAAAGACAAATTAAAAACGTTGAACTGTCGTCTCCGTCTAGCCACGAGAATCCCCACTTATGGACATTCGTTGTTCAGAAAATTGTTTGACTGGAAGCATGATAATTTTTACGAAATAAGTCATGGAATCNGTTGAAAACATGNAAATAAAANTCGACCNTACTCTCCTTTAAGGTGAGTAATTAGATTCTGGTCACAGTAATTTTCAGTCTCAAAAATCTGTCTCTCCTGCAACAGTTGCAATTGATGTACTAAAAACATGATCACAATGCTGATCAGTAGGGCGATGAATGTTGAATTAAAGGCAATACCTAGATTTTGGGTAACCCCGCTGATGTCGCCATCGGCAGCGCGATGGGCCAGAGACAATGCAGCCCCGATACCCCGAACTGTGCCGATAAACCCAATTGAGGGAATCGCCCAAGCAATGTAACGGATCATGGAAAGCTCTGACTCCAGCCGGTCTGCTTCTGATTCAACCATTGTGTGTGCGGAAGTCGCTACATCTTGCACATTTCCAGTTGTTGCAAAACGATTCAAAGCGTTGATCAAGATCCTTGGTAGCAACAGGCTCTGTTTGCTTTCAGCTAGATTGNCCAATTGCCGCAAATACCCCGAGGTGTCTTCTGGAGTGATTCTCATACCCTGCTGCAGGGGAATAAGATCTTCTTGCAGCAGTTTCCTTTCATTGACTGCCANTNNTGCTTTCANGGTCATGATTGCAAATGCCCACAACATCAAGATAAAGCAGGCTTCTTGTTCAAAATCCTTAATGATCACGTACAAAGATCGCTCCGGGACATAGTTGATGTCCTCAGCAATCATGGCTTGCTGTTCTTGGATAACAGCCTGTGCCTCTGGGCGAACAACCGAAACAAAAAATGCGTGCACCAAAATGATGGAGAGAAGCAATGCCAATCCTTGATAAATGAATTCCTTTGAAAGATTTTTACTATTCATATTAATTCTCTATAGGTATTTAAATATCCGATGGAAAACTGACGGCTATATCTGCGGAAAGTGATTCTGAAGGAATAAATTCCTCCAGCACCTCATCCTCTTCAAATGCAGCCTGTATTCGAGCCAGCTCCTCCTCAATTTCCTGATCACTGAGGACAGCAGCATCGATTTGGGATGAATTATTTTCCTGGTCTTGCAGCCACAACTCTGAAGGGTCTTGATCTGGGCTTGCAAAACCCGGCATCATCACCAATCCGATGATCATGAGAAATACTGTAAGCAGTGTTAGGCTGAATCTGATAGTCATGGCTTTATTCATCAATGTTACTGGTATCAGTATACCTCGCAATTCTAAATCCGACATCCAACCTACCCAGGGTGCCATAATCACGGTAAGTGAATCGAAGTGAACTGATGCTGGAGTGTCTCCAACTCGACCCACGAATTACTCTAACAGTCCCTTCTCCGGGACCCCGGGGATCCAACTCAACTTGATTGAGATTTGTTGGGTAGACTGCGTAATAATCGTTTACCCACTCAGCCACATTACCGCCTAAATCATAAATGCCCAGTGGACTGGGGTTAAATTTCTCAGCCGGTGAAGTGACCGGATAACCGTCCCAATAATCGGTCAAAACATTTGGGATCAACCCTTCGCCTGACTCGTCTGCATAATTGCCTGAGTCTGTTGCAACAGGCATGCTTGCTCCCCATGGATACCTCTGTTTGCCAGCCCCACCATTGAACCTAGCTAGCCACTCCCACTCAGCTTCGGTGAGGAGCCGGTAACCATTGGTAACGGGTTGAATGAGTTGATATTGACCGTTGATTTTTTCATACGCAAGCTCTAAAGATTCCCTGTAACTGAGTTTTTGGCAAAAATCCACAGCATCTTCCCACGTCAGCATAACTGCAGGATGGAGCCCATTTGATAATTCTCTAAAAGTTTCTGCTCCAGAGGTATGCCTGGGCTTGAATTGTCTGAATTCTTTGTTAATAATCTCACGAACTCCGACGTAAAACGGTCGGGTAATCCGGATCAAACGTTCGGTTTCATTGGCACGTCGGCCCTGATCTTTTCTTGGGGCACCCATCACGAAAGTTCCTGGGGAAACCAGCCTCATCAGCAAACCTTGAGTAGTTTTAATAGTTGTTGGCATTGCAGCCAAAACTGCTTCCTCCGGTGTCATCAAGCGTATTTTTAGATTTTGCTCATACCCAGGTGTTGGCTGGATACTTATTTCCTGGGTTACGTATCCTTCTTTTTGGACGCTCAAGGTTTGTGCTTTGGCCAACAATTCTATTGTTGATGGAATTTTTGCAACTTGTTTTCCATCGGCAAGGATGCTTGCACCCTCTGTCCCAGTCACCCTAATGAAACCCTTCAATGGCTTAAGGTTTATTGCGAATTCCAGGAAATCCTTTGCTCCGGATGCTTGCATCTCTTCTCTGGTTTGCAAAACGATTTCTTCAGTTAGGGATTGATAGCCTGGTTTGGAGACTTCCACAACATGCGCCTTGAGTGGCGGTAATTCCACCATCACTGGTGACAAGCCCTGATAGATTGAATTGATATTTACTGCCGCACCGTTTGGATTGGTAGTGACTTTTAATTTACTGTCCAATCTGGATAATTCAATTGAATCCAGAGACTGCGATTGGCTTGCTTTGACAATTAACGATTGTTCAAATGGCTTGTAGCCAGATTTGTTCAGCATCATTGTATGCTCACCTTCTAGAACCGCGAAAGTGTTTGGGCTGATGCCTGAAAGTTCCCCGTCAATCAAGATATTCGCTCCGGTCGGAGAAGACTGAACTGAAATCTCTGCCCATGCCGGTGTCAGAACAACCTCGATCTCTTGAGTAAGCTCCATGCCTTCGATCTGGATGTCCTGCTCAACAGCGAAGTATCTGTCCGCAGTAATTTTTACGGTGTGTGGACCTGCAGCAATGATAAAACCCCCTGCCAAAGTTGGTTTCACCACATCACCATCCACCGAAACAATCGAATCGATTATAGGCAAAGTGTTAATAATCAATTCACCGGGAAGTTTTTCTAAGCCAAAAGCGACTTCCTGACTTGAATCTTCATTAATGGCAATGATGGCAGACAATGGATAATAACCCGGATGTGAAACATCCAATTGATAATCGCCCTGTCGCAACAAATAGCGACCTCCTATTTTGAGGTGTGGAAAATAACCGCCAATGATGCTGACTTCCGACTCAAAAGGCTGAAGTTTTATAAGAATTGCATTTGCGGTAAAGAGGTAAAAAAGAAAGTATGCCAAACCCAGGATGAAAGTTGCACTGCTGAACTTGAAAATCTTGCTTCCAAAGATAGTTGATCCGGCAGTTTTTTGCTGAAACTGTGTGGGCTGCAATGAATCCTCATTCGAGGAGACAGTCAATGTCAGTTGATTAACCCCGTCAAGCTCAAAAGAAATTGATTTATCTGCAATATCAATCCGGTCATTGTTACGGATCCAATGGTTGCCTGTGAGCAACCGACCATTGATCAAAACCTCTGGTTTCTCGCTAACAACTTGGATGAAAGGACGCCCATCCAGAAAGTCAAGGAGAACCACAACGCCGATTGATAGTGGCCCCAGAATACGGATATCTGCATTTAGGTCTGTGCCTATCCTAACGGGAAGATTGTCAGACTCAAAAGGTTGGTAATCTTCCCCTTGGCGGATTGAAATCTGACTCATATCGGTTCCTTGCATTCCACTCGAATGACTTGGTTTGTTGCCCTCCCAGATACTTTAAACCTTAATTGAAAATCCCGATAGCCTGATCTTGAACCCGTAGCTATGTAAACCCCTGGCCGTAAGGAAACAACAGTTTGCTTGAATACGCCTAAACTCCCAATTTTATAAATAACCACTTCCGTCATTTCATCTGAAAATATTGTGACAGGAACAGGGGTTGCAGCGATGGAAAGGATTTGCCTGAGGTCAGCGATTTGTTTTTCCAAAGAGGGTCCTTTGTTAACAATGCTATCGGCTTTCGCCAAAAACTGAACGGCTTGATTGAATAGTTTGTCGTCGTTTAATTTGTCAGCTACGTTGGCAAAGTAAATGAGGTTGTTTTCAAGCTCAATCCTTTGATTCACTCTAATTAGATTCTCCTGAATTTCTGAGATATTTGGATCCAGTTTCAAGATGCTTGTGTACAATTCTTGGGCACTGGCCCACCTTTCGTTGACCTCTGCACTTAATGCTTTGTATTTCAGTGTTTTAATTTTCGCCATATTCTCCCGAAGACCCAATTCCTCAATTGCCTGAGCAACTTGCTCTGATCTGGGCTGTATTGCCGATGCTTGCTCAAAGGCAATACGAGCCTCATCGAACTTACCTTCTTTGATAAGTTGATAGCCTGATGAGAGAAATCCCTGGTATTGTTCTGCGTCGAATGCCTTTGTGCTTCTTACCAATCCACTGAGAGCTTCCAGCCACTCAGAATCGATAGCCAATGCATTCGCAAAGGATTGCATAGCTTCTTGCCATTTTCCTTCAGCTTCAAAATTTAGGCCCAGAGTGGTGGACTCCAAAACTTTATCGAGTTTGAAAGCACGTTCCAGCCCTTGCTTGGCTTCTTGGTTGGTACCATCGATAGCAAGAGCAATTTCAAAATTTGCAACGGCCTCGTCTTTGTTTCCATCCAAAATTGCGTTCAGGCCTTGGTTAAGCGCTTCTTCCAAACGAACGGGTACACTGACTTCCATATTGGCCAAAATCTGCATTGCCTCCCGGTACTTTATTGCTGCCAAATCATATTGAGCTGATTGATAGCCATCATCCCCATCTTGCTGCAAAAGAAGAACCTGTGACCACTGATCTCCTCCCCAAAATTGAATGCCATAGAGCTTCAATTCATCAATTTTAATCAATAGTTCTGAAAACAGGGCTTGGGCAATGGGTTTTTGTGCCAACACAGAGCGGTCAATTTGCGTTGTTACGGTGTTGTCTTCTTCAACAGTTGCAACTTTGTCCCGGGTTTCATCGATCATGGATGGAAGGACAAAGACGACAATTATCAAAATTGCCAATAGTATACCCAGCAATGAATAGGCGAGAGTCTTGCTGACTCGAGTTCTATTCCCTTTTTCGAGGTTCAGCTGTTGAATGGTCTTAACCGATGGCTCATCGGGATTGGATTTCAAATCCGGTTTGATTTCTGAGCCGTTTTCAGAGGTCTTGTGATCCATGGAAATTGATTTTAACCCTGCGGGTCAGAATTTTCAGAGATATTAAATCCAGTTTCTTCGGTGTAGATTTGTTTTAACAGTTTCCGCCATTCGAGAAATTTTTCTTTCGCAGTACCTGTCAACCTCAGCGTCTGGCCTTCAATTTCTATAATCAGGGGTTTTGCTTGGGTATCAAACGAAGTTCCTAATTCTTTCAAAGATTCTTTGTGAACTTTAGCTTCGGCTGACATGCCAAAACCACTTTTGATTACTTCAATTCCACCGTAAAGTGCAGCTTGTTTTGCATAACTGCTAGTCTGGCTGTTTCCCTCATAGGCAATAGCACCGAGTATTGCAGCAGCCCCCAAAAGTTGTCTTTTCAAAGCACTTCTTTTTAAGTCCTCATAGGTGAGCATCTCTTCGCGGGATAATTTTCGCCAATTTTCATATGGAACCGAGATATCCTGGTAAAGCTTTGCATAATATTCGTTTAAGGTGTCAACCAATACAAACTCACGCTCTTTGACATTCTGAATGCGACCCATCATCGCATCATTTTCTGATGGCAGACGTTTGGCGCTAAATATATCTTTTTCGTCTTGCATAAGGTAATCGCTGTAAACACCGGGTACCAACTCGGCAGCAAATCTCAAATCACCAATCTCACTGATTCTTCTCAATTCGGGTGAGGACAAAGAATTCCTAATTTTCAACAGGTCGTTGGCAATCTTGTTATAGAAACTTTGGTATGGGTCCTGGCTGTAATCCCTTTGTTGGCTGTAAGCGCTTCTTGAAACGGTTGTTTCATAAACTTTGTTCATCCACTCTCTACCAGTGATGTCCCACACTCCAATCCGCACGGCTACTTTGAGCCCGTTTGAAACTTCTATTCTGCCCCCAACAATTAAGTCCATGGCTTCAGATTTCTCAGGCAAAACCCAAACGCCGCCCCAGAAACCTGTGTCTTCTAATGTTGTCTTGAGATGATAGGGAATGTACCTTGCTTCAGCTTTTCTTATCTCAGGGAAAATAAATTCTTGGTCTTCTTCGGGAAGATTTGGATCGAAAATCAAAATACCAACATCCAATAATTGTTCTTCGGTCAATTCAATTTGTGCCCGTTGAATAGGCACATTTTCATATTGAATGGTCTTTGATGATGTACAACTGACTGTTGCCAACAAGAGTAGAGTCAACAAAGAAAAAGCTGGCTTCATATTTAATAGATGCAACATAACTTTGAAATTCTACTTGATCCCCATGTGTTTTCTATACTCATTCCACAGGGCTTCCCGAATTAACGGATCATCTTCCAGTATTGCCGCTTCCCTAATTTGTCTTGCAATAACATCTTCCCCTCGGATGCCTCCTGTACTTTCATCAACAGGCAGTTTATCAATATCATCAGGTATTCTGTCAGCACACTCTTCTTCATCTTTGCAGTCAATCTCATTGACGCCATTTTTTTCAGATGTTGCCTCTTGTTGACCTTGTTCAGACGAACCCATCTCTGCACCATCGGCCATATCCCCAGATTGCATGCCTCCCTCCATGGCTCCAGATTGTACGGCTACCGCATCCGCCGATTCCTGTCCACTCATACCCCCTGGACCTTCTCCAGAAGAGGCAATGATAATTCTTTCGCCTGCCATCTCTTTGTCAAATACTCCCAGAGACTCATTAAAGATACTGGACGCAGATTGACCCGATGACATTGAACCCATATCTGAGTTCTGTGTTCCTGTTTGGGAAGAGCCAGCTTGAGATGGGTCAGAAGATGCCATCCCTGATGTTGTGCCCGATTGGCTTTGTTCGGACCCAGACCCAGATTGCTCGCCACTGGAGCTACTTGATCCTTGAGTACTGGAGGCACTTGACCCCTGGGCACCTTCTGAGCCCGAGGATTGCGATTGAGAAGATGGGGAAGATAAGCCACCAGAGGAACTCATGGATCCAGACGATTGCGAGGATGAAGATGAAGAAGATGAGGACGAGGATGATGAGGGCTGTGGCAACGGAGTTGCAGACTGGTTACCACCACCACCCATTTGTTGCATGGCACAACCGCTAACCATAAACAGGAATAAGCAAATTAAACACAATTTATTTGCTGACATTTTACTAACCTCTAAGTTCACAACATCTCGTCGAATATTCATAATTATAACAACAAATAATGAAGAAATAATGTGCTCAAAACTTAATATCTGCTCGTCACATGCCTCCATAATTTGATACGATCTGACTCTAAAACCAACTTTTTTAGGAGACGCAATGAGCAAAGACAGTGTTTTAAATGAGCTACGGTGCCAAATAGGAACTCAAATCCACCAAAGCGACTGGATAACAGTTAGTCAAGAAATGATTAATGCTTTTGCCGATGCCACGGATGATCATCAATGGATTCATATTGACCCAGAAAAAGCAGCCAAACAATCGCCATTTAAAACAACTGTTGCACACGGTTACTTTACCCTTTCGCTCTATCCAAAATTAAGAGGACTTGTGGATCCATTAAATTCTCCTTTCCCGGATGCAAAAAACATCATCAACTACGGCATCAATAAATTGAGGTTCCCTGGGCCGGTAATTTCTGGAAGCAAGATCCGGTCCAATTGCACTCTGCTTTCTGTGGAAGAAGTCAAGGGGTCCATTGAATTCATAGAACAGTATTCGGTTGAAGTGGAAAACCAAGACAGGCCCGCTTGTGTCGCCGAATGTATTATGCGGTTGTATTTCTAGTCATACGCAAGGCAAATATCCTAGATTTTTTTAGGAGCACCTTTTTCCGATACTTCAACATCATGATGTTTTTTCGCTTCAATTAGTTCTGGCATTAATTTATCGAGTTGTTCTACTGTCCAAAGCTTTTCAGTCGTGAACGACTTTATGACAGCGGGTTGTTGCATGATTCCCAGTATCCCTGCCTGAGAGTGAATTATCTGCGATGTAACAGTATCGGCAGCATCTGAACACAGCCAAGTAACCACCGGGGCTATTTGTTCAGGCCCTTGGGTCCAATCAGTTGCATCATACTTTCCGCCTGCAGCCTCGATTAGATCAAAAGTCATTCTCGTTGCTGCACCCGGAGAGATAGTGTTGACAGTGCATTTATACTTAGCTACTTCCAAAGCAAGTGATCGGGTAAATCCAGCTATGCCTGCTTTAGCAGCACCATAATTCGTTTGCCCAAAACTCCCATAAAGACCGGACACGGATGACATATTTATGATACGGCAATTTAACCTGTTGCTGTCCCTGATGTACCTCACAAAAGGACGGCTACAGTTGTAGTGTCCCTTCAAGTGCACATTGATTACCCCATCCCACTCGCTTTCTTCCATGTTGTAGAGAGTTCTATCTCTCAAGATCCCTGCATTATTGACCAGAATATCCATTGCACCGAAAGCCTCTATGCAAGTTTGGAAAATATTATTGCCCCCTTCTACCGTAACTACCGAATCATAATTGGCCACAGCCTCGCTGCCTAACTCTTTGATTTCTTTTACGACCTCATCGGCTACCTTGCTTTCACTGGTACCATCTCTATCTGCCCCTAAATCATTAACAACTATTTTTGCACCCTGTTTTGCAAAACTTAGACAGATTTCCCTACCAATGCCTCTGCCCGCTCCAGTAACTACTGCAATTTTTCCTTTCAATACACCCATAATCTTTCCCCTAATTAACTGTCAAATTTGTTTCCGCCCATCACAAGCCTGACCAATCGTCAGCTGGGCGATGAAAAAGTGATTCCGGAGCCACAACCAATCACACAGACGTGGCTGAAGAGTTATTCTCTAAGTTCTCTCCTTAAGATTTTACCAACATTGGTTTTTGGCAACTCGTCCATGAACTCAATCTGCTTTGGAACCTTATAGGCAGCTAAGTTTTGTCTGCAGTAATCAATGATCTCTTCTTTTGTGAGCTTCTGCTCTCCCCCGAGAACAACAAATAATTTCACAGCTTCCCCTGTCTTCTCGTCTGTGACCCCTATGCTGGCTGCCTCAACTATGTCAGGGTGCATGCAGACCACATCCTCGATTTCATTCGGATAAACATTAAAGCCAGAAACGATGATCATGTCCTTTTTCCGATCAACAATGGAAAGAAATCCTTCATCATCCATGGTCCCGATATCGCCCGTTTTGAAAAATCCATCCTCTCCGATGACTTCAGCCGTTGCTTCTTCATTCCGCCAATATCCCTGCATCACCTGAGGTCCTTTAATACAGATTTCACCCGGTTGACCGCGTTCAACTTCATGACCGTCATCATCTCGAATTGAGATCTCTGTATTGGGAATGGGCAACCCAACCGTGCCTGTGAATTTCTCCGTGTAGGCCGGTGAAACTGTCACACCGGGTGATGTTTCTGATAAACCGTAACCTTCAAGCAAGACTTTACCGGTCAATTCATACCATCTCTCTGCAGTAGATTTCAGGGTTGCCATGCCCCCGCATCCTGAAAGTTTCATCGAATCGAAATTGACATTTTTTATTTCTGGGTGATTGAGCAGNCTCTCATANAGAGTGTTGACCCCATTGAAAAAAGTGAANGGCCATTTTTTCATTTCCTCAATAAATGCTGAAGTGTCTCTGGGATTTGTAATCAGTACATTTAACGCTCCTCTAGAGTATCCAGCAAACACACAAACCACCAAAGAATAAATATGATAAATTGGCAAGGCGTTCATATAAATATCCTGTTGATCTTCCAATATGTTCGTCAACATACTGTCAAATTGATCTAAGTTTTTGGTCACATTGCCATGCGACAGCATGGCTCCTTTGGAAAATCCTGTTGTCCCGCTTGTGTATTGCAAAAAGGCAATGTCATTGACAGAAATAGGGATCGCTTTAAAGTCTTCTGTTGACCGGGTCAGAGTGTCCTTAAACTTGATGACCCGGGGAAACGTGTAGGGTGGTACCATTTTTTTGAGGTACTTCACCGCGATGTTCATGAAGAGACCCTTTGGGAATCCTAAAAAATCACCAATTTTTGTGACGATCACGTGTTCGATTTCCAGTTCTGAGAAAACAGCATCCAGAACATGAGCTGAATTCTCGAAAATCATAATTACTTTCGCCCCTGAGTCCTTCAATTGGTGTTTTAGTTCTCTTGAGGTGTAAAGTGGATTAACGTTCACAACGATCAAACCCGCTCTGAGAGCACCAAATATAACAACTGGATACTGCAATAAATTGGGCATCATCAGAGCGATACGATCCCCTTTTTTTAGGCCCAAATCCTTTTGCAAATAAGCGGCAAATTGTTTGGATTTGATTTCAACCTCTTTAGTGGTGATGGATGTGCCAAAATTAGCAAAAGCAAGAGACTCCGGATATTCGGATTCTGCATCATCCAAAAGAGTTACCAACGTTTTCGGGTCAAATTCCAGTTGATCAGGTGTTCCTTCTGGGTAATTTTTCACCCATGGTTTGTCTGTGCTCATATCTCCAACCAAATACAATCAATCACTTATTCTTACATTGTATAAATTTTTTTTCACCCAATAAGTTGCATCAAAAGACCGATATCGCCATCATGATCTCCTTATTGGATAATTAGAATATGGACAAATCAAGATTTCCAAACTTTTATCGCTTGTCTATCAAAGATCGAGTTAAAGCTGTGTATAAACGAGGCTTGATTTCCAAGGAAGATTATCTGGCTCTTAAAAATCAGCAACAACAATTGGACTTGCATAGTGCTGATAAAATGATTGAGAACGTCATTGGAGTCATGGGACTGCCGATAGGCCTTGGTTTGAATTTTTTAATCAATGGAAAAGATTATGTGATCCCGCTGGCTGTTGAAGAGCCTTCCATTGTTGCCGCATTGAGTTCGGCAGCTAAAATTTTCAGGAATTATGGTGGGTTCAAAGCTGAGTCGGACGATCCAATTCTCATGGGCCAAATTCAAGTGGTCAATATTAATAATTTGGAAAAAGCACGCTCTGAAATTATGTCCAGAAAGGAGGAGATTTTAAATCTTGCCAACAGTTTTCACCCCAGAATGGTCGCCCGAGGTGGGGGTGCGGTTGATTTGAACGTTAAAACCTATCCAATGAGTTCATTTGAACAAGATATGTTAATCATCGATCTCCACGTTGATACAAGGGATGCCATGGGAGCCAATCTAGTCAATGGAATGTGTGAGGGTATCGCCTCATTGATCGAATCGATAACCGAGGGTGAGGTTTTCCTAAGAATCCTATCCAATCTTTCAGACAAAGCCCTGGCTTCCGCGTCTGTGATTATCCCAAAAGATGCGCTTGAAACCGCTGACTACAATGGCGAAAGAGTCAGGGATGGAATTGTAATTGCTTCTGATTTTGCACACGCAGATCCCTACCGTGCTTCCACTCACAACAAGGGTATTATGAATGGGATTGATGCTGTGGCTCTGGCAACTGGGAACGATTGGAGGGCAATTGAAGCTGGAGCTCACGCCTACGCAGCGAGACATGGACGCTACTCAGCTCTGTCTAAATGGTCCATAGATAGCAAGGGAAATTTAGTCGGCAAAATTGAAATGCCCATCAAAGTAGGAACGGTTGGTGGACCTATGGAATCCAATCCAGCAGTGGCATTGAATTTAAGAATACTCAATGTGGAATCGGCGATGGAACTGGCCAGGGTAATGGCTGCTGTCGGCTTGGCTCAGAATTTTTCGGCATTGAAAGCACTTGTAACTGAAGGCATTCAAAAAGGACATATGACGCTGCATGCCAGATCGGTGGTAAAAGCAGCTGGCACGCCAACAAAATTGTTTGATCAAGTTCTTGAAAAATTACTAATCAGTGGCGACATAAAGGTTTGGAAAGCACGGGATATTCTTGAAGACTTGCAGAGAAAAACCAGCAGGAAACCAAGTGGTTTGATTGCCAATAAAAGCTCGTCCAATGAAGCCATTGAGGGTATTGGATTTGGCAAAGTCATACTCCTGGGAGAACACTCAGTGGTCTATGGACGTCACGCCATTGCAGTTCCTGTGCCGCAGACTATCCGGGTCAAAATAGAGGATTGCAAAGAAANTGTGATGCTGATGATTCCATCTTGGGGAATTGAATACCAGTTGGATAAAGATATTGAACAAAGACAATCGTTTGAAAAACCTGCAGGGGCAATCCTTGAACGACTTAATTTAAGTAACAAAGGTATGCGTATTGAGGTATTTCCAGACATCCCGAGAGGTATGGGTTTGGGAGGATCAGCAGCGATAGCCGTCGCTATCATCAGGGGATTAAGCAACCATTTTAACCTGGGCTTATCCGATGAAGAAGTCAATGGAATGGCGTTCGAATCTGAGAAAATTGCGCACGGCAATCCGAGTGGAATTGACAACACCATGGCAACATTTGGTCAGCCTTTGATCTATAGGACTGGCGAACCTCCATTGGTTGAACGACTGAACATTAACGAAAGCTTTTCACTGGTGGTGGGTTTTTCAAGACACGAGGGAGTCACAGCGAAAACTGTGAGAAATGTGCGAGAAGGTTGGAGAAAAAATACCGCCATGTACGAAAAGATTTTTGATGACATTGACGATTTGGTCTTAAAGTCTGTCACGGCCATTCAAAACAACGACTTTGCTTTGTTAGGGCAAATGATGAATTTTTGTCAAGGTTTGCTGAATGCACTCCAAGTCTCAAATCCTGAACTTGAACGGTTGATTGGTCTGGCTAGAGAGGCCGGTGCATTGGGCGCAAAATTGACCGGAGGAGGAGGAGGAGGTGCAATGGTTGCCTTGGTCAAGAAAGAATCTGAAGTAGCAGAAGCTATCGAGTCAGAAGGCTTTGAAACACTCAGTTTTACTGTTTCAAAACAATGAACCTTGACAATGATATTGCCTCTGATACAGATGAATTGCTGATTTTGGTTGATCGTCAAGACAATGAATTAGGTTTTGCATCTAAAGCTGAATGCCACACCGGCAGTGGATTGTTGCACAGAGCTTTCTCGATATTCATTTTTAACTCTTCCGGCCAAGTTTTACTGCAACAAAGAAGTCAGGACAAAGAATTGTGGAATCTTTACTGGTCCAATAGCTGTTGCAGTCATCCCCGGCAGGGAGAACAGATTGAAAATGCAGCACATCGACGGGTGATGGAAGAACTATCAATTGATTGTGAGTTGCATTACCTCTATAAATTTTTCTATCGAGAACCCTTTGAGCAAAAAGGCAGCGAACACGAATTGTGCTCTGTTTTTGTAGGCCGCCATGACGGGAAAGTTTCAATCAACATAACTGAAATCGCTGACTGGAAATTCATCGATACCAAGGAACTGTCCAGATCCATTGATCAATGTCCTGAAAAATATACTCCATGGCTGCAATCAGAGTGGTCGGAACTGACAAAAAATTACCTAGCTTCGATCAATCAAGCTTTGGGTTTGTCTTTGAATTAGATTAAAACTGATCTTCAGATAAGGCCATCGTCGCAGCTGAACCGGTACGAATGGATTTTCCATAGGCATGAACCTTGGGTAGAATCTGCTCAGCAAAAAACTGGCAGCCTACCAGTTTGGATTCATAGAATTCACGATCCGATGCACCGGATTGGATTTGCTGTACTGCAATCTGGGCCGATCTCGCAGCCTGCCAACCCGCAATCAAGGTACCGAGCATCATCAAGAAGTTGTAACTGACCACCCCTGCCAAATGCTGATCGTCCCGATAATGATTTATCAAATACTTTAAGGATGAGTTTACGGATTCGATCGATTCACTCAGCTCATCCCCAATCCGGGCAATGATGCTGTGGCCCGTGTCCAACTCCGATATTGTAAGCTCTATGTCTTGCAATAGAGTTTGCAGGGCTAGTCCTTTGTCTTTGAGAATTTTTCTTCCAACCAAATCATTGGCCTGTATACCGGTAGTGCCTTCATAAATTGTAGTGATTCTTGCATCGCGAAAATGTTGTGCGGCTCCAGTTTCTTCAATATAGCCCATGCCACCGTGGATTTGTAGCCCAATGGAGGTCAGTTCTTGGCATACCTCACTGCACCAACCTTTGACTATGGGTGTCATTAAATCGACTCGATCACCATGGCGTTTTTGATCCTCAGTTGATTCAGATTTGCGAGAGTAATCCAGTTCAGCGGCAGTGGAATAGACCATAGCTCTCATGACCTCGATTTGTGATTTCATAGTCAGCAACATACGTCTGACGTCGGGATGATGGATGATGCTGACTCTCTTGCCGCCATCGTGAGTTGTCCCCTGGATTCTATCTTTTGCGTAAGCAAGCGCTTGTTGATAAGACCTCTCTGCAATTGCTACACTCTCATTGCCTACTCCAATCCGGGCGTCGTTCATCATGGTAAACATACACGCTAAACCTTGGTTAGGTTGGCCGACTAAGTAGCCTTCAGCAGCATCGTAATTCATCACACAAGTTGCGCAGCCATGAATGCCAAGCTTGTGTTCCAAAGACACCGCTTCCACACTGTTTCTCTTGCCAAGACTACCGTCTGCATTGACAAGGTATTTGGGAACCAAAAACAATGAGATGCCTTTCACGCCCTCAGGTGCATCTGGAAGTCTTGCCAACACCATATGAATTATATTGTCTGTAAGTTCATGGTCGCCCCATGTGATGAATATTTTTTGTCCGGTGATTTTGTAATGTTGCTCCTCAGGTTCAGCTGTTGTATTCAGCGCCGCTAAGTCAGAGCCTGCCTGAGATTCGGTGAGAACCATAGTTCCTGAGAATTTACCTGAAACCATTTTTGGTAAGTAAAGATTTTTCAACTCATCGTTTGCATGTATTTCCATTGCCCTCATGGCGGCTTGGGACAGTAAAGCTAGATGTGACCAGGAAAAATTTGCAGCCATTATGATTTCATTGACTGGTATGGCGATTGTTGCCGGCAACCCCTGACCACCGAACTCAGGTTTGAATCCCAAACCATTCCAACCACCCTGAATATACTTGTCATAAGCTTCTTGATACCCAGGCGGGACTTCAACGACGCCATTCTTTAACGATACACCATAACGATCTCCATCAACATTGGTGGGTGCAATCACTTCTGAACCTATTTCAGCTGCGCTGGTCAGTACCGATTCAACAAACTCATTATTGATCCCTTCACAATCCTTGAGTTTATTCAAATCATCCAACCCAATTAATTGATCAAGAACAAACATCATGTCTTTCACAGGGGCTTCGTACTGGCTCATATACTTTTCTCTTTAGGCTCTGCCGGTAAACCAAGGCAGTTCTTTTATACACAATATTCACCGCTCATAATACCCGATACTTGGTGTGCAAACCAAAAGAAAAACAGAGCTGAAAAATTTTCTACCTTTGTAACAAGAAAGTGCACTGAGAGTGTTTTTTATCTAGACTAGACATGTTCCAAAAGCCGGAGAGATCAAATCATTCTAAAAGGCAAAGAAAATATTGATTGGTTTATTTTTTTTACCACGGTCTTAATTATATTAAGTCTTTGTATTCCATTAATTGTAGCTCCTGAATTAAGCAGTCTAACCCTTAATAACGCTTACGACTATGTGGCTACCAATTTGGGTCCGGTCTATATGCTCATGGGAATAATTACCCTCCTGTTCTTGTTAATACTGGCTGTCAGTAAATATGGAAATCTAGTCATGGGCAACGAAGATGAGGAACCCGAATATGGTCTATTTGGCTGGTCATCAATGTTATTTTGCAGTGGCATAGGAGCCTCTCTTGTTTTATGGGGAACAACGGAGTGGGTTTATTACTACCTTGATCCACCATTTAATGCCGAGCCTAAATCGATAGAGGCTATAGCGTGGGCTACTTCATATGGACTGTTTCATTGGGGAATTACAGGTTGGGCTTTGTATTGTTTGCCTGCGGTGGCTATGGCTTATGCTTATCATGTTCGTAATTATGGAACTTTAAGAACTAGCACTGCTTGCCAAGCAATCATTGGCGATAAAGCCAAGGGTGTGAGTGGCAGAATTATAGATTTAGTCTATATGGTTGCTCTGTTGGGGGTTTTGGCTGGAGGTCTAGGGTTCACTACGCCGACAATCAGTGCAACCATTACCGAGTTTTTTGGCATAGAAGAAAGCTTGATTATTACGATTTCTGTGTTGTTTATCTGTTTGTTAATTTTTGCCACCAGCGTGCATTTTGGTATTGAACGTGGAATCCAGAAACTAAGTAAATTTTGTGTCTATCTGGCATTTTTTATATTGCTTTATATTTTAATTTTTGGACCGACAAACTTCATCGTAAAAACTTCTCTCGACAGTTTCATTTTTATGACGAAAAACTTTGTTGACATGAACCTTGGCCCTTCTCCTTTTGGCAAATCAGAATTCAGTAAGGCTTGGACGGTCTTTTATTGGGCCTGGTTTATTGGTTTAGGTCCATTTATAGGTATTTTTGTGGCCAGAATATCGAGAGGCAGGACTTTAAGAACGATGATTTTCGGTGTTCTCGGGTTTGGCACCATGGGGTGTGCACTTTTCTTTATGATCATGGGAAACAATGCACTTTATCTGGAGTTGAATGGCTCAATGCCGATTGTTGAAATTATGAACAGTGAGGGTGCTGCGGTTATGACTTCCAGGAGCGTATCCGCCATGCCCATGGGCAAGTGGATTTTACCCATTTTAGGCTTGTTTAGTTTGATATTCATGGCAACAACCTACGACTCGGGTGCTTATACCCTAGCCTCAGGAGCAACTAAAAAAATGCAATCGGGCGATAATCCGGAAAAATGGCATCGTGTTTTTTGGGCTGCTTTCATCGGTTTAATGCCATTGGGATTATTAATTTTGTCCTCCGGATCAACGGATCCATTAGAAAGGTTGAGGCCATTTCAAACGATTATTTTATTGATTTCACCTCCTTTAATTATCGTATATATTCTCATGGCAATGAGTTTGATCAAAAGTATTCGCGAAGACACAAGCTAAAGAAAATACAATAACGATATGACCGGGGAATTTAAATCTCTAAAACAGGCATTGCAAAGTGAGCCCTTCGTGATCACTGCTGAAATACCTCCACCTGTAAGTGCTGGGCCTTTTGAATTGGAATCTAAGATTGACCTCCTCAAAGGATCGGTACACGCTATCAATGTAACCGACAATGCTGGTGCAAATGCTCATATGTCAAGCCTTGCAGCTGCATCTATTGTCTTAAACAAAGGCATAGACCCCATTTTCAAATCACATGCAGAGACAGGAATAGACTGGCTATACAAAGTGATTTAATGGGTGCCTCTGCTCTTGGAATAAGAAATGTATTAGCACTAGGTGGAGATCCCATTAAATGGCAATCAGCCTGATGCAAAAGCAGTTTTCGATGTAAATTCAAAAACTGTGTTGAATATAATCAATGACATGAATACAAAAGGCCAAACGATGGGAGGGAGAGAATTGGCAACAAGGTCAGATTTTTTTCCAGGCGCTGTTGCAATTGTTCATGATCCGATTGAAAATTGGAAGCCTGCAGCCTTGGAAGCAAAAGCTAGCATTGGAGCAAAATTTGTTCAAACCCAGTTTTGCTACGATTCAGACGTGTTGAAAACATACATGAAATATATAGTCGATTCTGGTTTATCTGAAAAACTTTACTTTCTAATAGGAATAGGACCTTTAAAAAGCGAGAAATCAGCAAAATGGATGCGAGACAAGTTGTTTGGAACCGTTATTCCAGAAGCAATTCTTCTACGAATGGAACAAGCAAAAGACCCGATTCAGGAAGGCATCAAAATTTGTGCCGATTTAATCGATGAGTTTAGTGAAATACCTGGTATTAGTGGTGTACATATGATGGCACCAAGAAATCTTAAAGCCATTGCCCCTGTCGTTGAAAAAGCTGGCATTAAAATCTAGTTGAAGCATTAGAAAAAGTTGGCAGAAATATTATTAGTGATGATGGATACTATGACGATGCAATCCTCTAAATTCCCTACAGATGCGGAAGTAGTCATAGTGGGCGTAGGTGGCATCGTCGGATCGATGCTCGCATACTGGCTCACAGAACTCGGCCAAAAAAACATCGTAGGGTTGGAAAAATCTACCGTAATTCCTTCAGATATCGGATCCACCGCACACGCTTCGGACTTTGTCTACAGCACAACTCACGACAAACTAAGCAACTGGACGACCGCCTTTAGCCGAAATTTTTATGAAGACAATGGCTTCTTCCTGAAAAAAGGAGGTCTAGAAATCTGTCGTAAAGACGACGACGCATGCTGGGAGGAACTCAAACGAAAGGTCGCATCAGGCAAAGCCTTTGGAACTAACGTCAGCCTAATTTCCGCGTCCGAAGCCAAAGAAAAATTTCCTTTATTAGAAGAAGAATCACTACGCGGCGCAATGTGGGATCCAGATGCCGGTCTAGTAGTACCGCGCTCACAGGATGTGGTGAGCTTTGCCGTAGAAAGCGCCAAAGAGAAAGGTGCGCTGACTACATACACTGACACACCAGCTGTAGGCTTTGAGATTGAGAATGGACGTCTTACTGGAGTAAAAACGGATAAAGGAACAATCAAAACCGACAAAGTTGTAATTGCATCGGGAATCTGGGGACCTTTAATCGGGGAGATGGCTGGCGTTCCAGTCCCACTCTCGCCCGTGGAGCACCCTTTATTATTTTTTGGCCCACTCCCCCAAGCACAGGGAGCGGAGGATTTTCTCGTCTATCCACTGCTTCGCGACCAAGGCAATTCAGCTTACGTCAGGGATACAGGCAGGCTCCATGGGGGGATGCTTGAATGGGGATATTACGAGGACAAAGAGCCTCGACTGGTTGACGCGGAGGACATTGGCAATCCTGACAAGACCATGACCTCTCCCTCGATGAGGCACCTGAGTCTTGAAGAAGTCGCCGAACCTATAGAAAAAGCGTTAGAAACGACGCCTATACTTAATGAGTTAGGCTGGGATGAAAGAAGTTCATTCAATGGCCTGCTATCCGTAACTTCTGACGCTGGCTCTTTAATCGGTGAAAGCCCCGAAGTCAGAGGCTTTTGGTTATGCGAAGCAGTGTGGGTTAAAGACGGTCCTGGGTGTGCAAGGCTGTGCGCCGAATGGATGATCAATGGCAAAACACAGATGGACATGCACTCTTTTGACATTGCCAGATTTTATCCCGCGCAAAAAGAAAAAGCGTTTGTCAAAACGCGATCTTATGAAAATGCGCAAACCATCTATACCCCTGCTGTTCACCCCAGAGAGCCCTACATTAGCCAAAGAGAGCTATTCGTCAGTCCCTTTTATTCAAGGGAAAAAGAGCTTGGGGGCTACTTTGATAACGAAGTCGGCGGCTGGGAACGTGCCTTTGCCTATGAGAGCAATCGACAAAAACTCGATAATTATTTGCAGGAGGTCCCGGTTCGAGAAAACGAATGGGATCGACGCCACGTACCGTACGAGATCGCTAACGCAGAACATCTAGCCATGAGTGAATCAGCTGGGATGATCAATCTATCGCACTTCGCGATCATGGACATCAAGGGTTCAGATACAGAACGCATGTTGGAGTATCTTTCCGTGGCGAAGGTTGGCGGCAACACCCCTGAAGGGCGAATCATCTATACTAATTTCCTGGACGAGGATGGTGGTGTCCATGCAGACCTGACCATCTCCCGCTTAGGCGCAGATCGTTATCGAGTGGTTACCGGTGGCGCCGATGGCAACCGGGACTGGGTGAACTTGCGCAATTATCGGGACGATCTGGGACTGGAAGCAGACATCAACATTCGGACCCACGATATAGCAACTTTAGGATTATGGGGACCTCGGGCAAAAGATGCCCTGGGCCATTTTATTGATCCCAGTGAAATCAGCATCGAGAATTTTCCCTTTGTTGCAGCAAAATACCTGACCCTCAATTTATCTGGCGGAAAAACGATCGATGTCTGGGCAGCACGCATTTCCTACGTCGGGGAGAGCGGCTGGGAAATCTATTTGAACAATGACAGTGAAGAGGGCCTAGCACTTTATGACTCTCTACTTGAGGTTGGAGTTGTGCCAGTTGGTATCGAAACTTACGCCAACAGTCGACGCCTTGAAAAGAGCTTTCGACTTCAAGGTGCAGATCTAGAGACCGAATATAATGCTTGTGAATCGGCTGTTGAAAGGCCTCAGGTCAAAGCAGCGGACTTCCATGGCAAAGCAGCGCACCTTGCTCATCGAGAAGAAGAGCCTAGTGCAATTCTATGCACCATGACGCTGGATAACCTAAATGTGTCGGGTACCGGTTCGCGCTATCCGGTCGGCATCTCACCAATCATTGATGCTGATACAGGCGAAGTGCCGGTAGATAGCAAAGGCCGCAGGTCCTATAGCACCAGCATGTCGTACTGCCCATCAATCAAAAAACACGTAGTCATGGGTTACCTGCCTAAAAACATCGCTATACCAGGGAAGTCACTGTCGCTGGAGTACTTTAACGAAAACGGTGATGGCATTTATCCCATGACCGTTCAGATAGTTGGCAAGGGATCTCTCTATGATCCTAATAATGAAAGGGTTCGTTCTTAACTGGAGCAAGATAAACTTATGTCAGAAAGGAAACGCCGAAGACAAGCTGGTGGAAGAAGAAAGAAAATAGCAGCCAGAAAGCAAGGCGCAAGAAAATATCGACCATATATTGAGCGCAATATTCCGTATTTTGAAATTTTAAATGAGGAAGGACTGGCTTTAATAGAAAAGAATGCCGATATTCTACTTGAGGAAATTGGAATTGAGTTCCGTGATTTCCCGAAAGCGCTAGATTTATTTAAGAATGCTGGTGCTGATATTGATGATGAGTGCGTTCATTTTCCGCCAGGATTTTGTCGGGAAATCATTCAATCAAATGCCCCAAGAGAATATATACAACACGCAAGGAATCCAGCTAATAATGTTATTATTGGGGGGCGAAGAACAGTTCTTGTTCCAGCTTATGGGTCACCATTTGTTAGAGATTTAGATAAAGGTCGGCGATACGCAACAATTGAAGATTTTAGAAATTTCGTAAAATTAGCATACATGAGCCCAAATCTTCACCACTCGGGCGGAACTATATGTGAGCCAGTTGATGTACCTGTCAATAAACGTCACCTTGACATGATATACAGTCATATCAAATACAGCGATAAACCATTTATGGGATCGGTAACACATCCGGAAAGAGCTGAAGATACTGTGTCAATGGCGAAGCTAGTTTTTGGCGAAACCTTTCTCGAAGAAAATACTGTCTTAACCAGCTTGATTAATGCTAATTCACCTTTAACGTTTGATGACACAATGCTTGGTTCTGCCACTGTGTATGCTGAGCATAATCAAGCAACAATGATTTCACCCTTTATTCTGGCTGGAGCAATGTCGCCAGTTACCACAGCAGGTACCGTTACACAGATTCTTGCTGAAGCACTTGCAGGCATGGCTTATATTCAACTTCTTAAACCAGGGGCTCCGGTAATATTTGGGGCATTTGCAAGCGCAGTTGATATGCAATCAGGAGCCCCCACATTTGGCACTCCAGAGCCTGGTCATGTAATGACGATTGTGGGTGCGCTTGCTAGGCGATTAGGCGTGCCCTTTCGAAGTGGTGGTGGATTATGCGCATCAAAAATTCCGGATGCGCAAGCTGCTTATGAATCAGCTAATACAATGCAAGCTTCTGCCTTAGCGGGAGTCAATTTTATGCTGCATACAGCCGGCTGGCTTGAAGGCGGTCTTTCTATGGGGTATGAGAAATTTATAATGGATGCAGATCAAGCAGGAATGCTTGCTGTGATGCTTGAAGGTGTTGAATTATCTGAAAATGCTCAAGCAATGGATGCCTTCAGGGAGAATGGTCCAGGCGGTCACTTTTTAGGTGCGGCGCATACACTAGCTAATTTTGAATCTGCTTTTTATCGGTCTGAACTCGCTGATAACAACAGTTTTGAGCAATGGGAAGAAGAAGGAAGTTTAGACTGTGCAATGCGCGCCAATTTAAAATGGAAAGAAATGTTAAAAGAATACGAAGCTCCAAAATTGGATCCTGCAATTGATGAAGCTTTACTTGAGTTTATAGCTAAGAGAAAATCTGAATTTGAAGATAGGGATTATTGATTTAAATCATTAAGAAGTATTTTATCAAACTTATACTGATGAGGATTTNCAAGAGTTAATTCGAAATCACGGCGTTAAAACTTCCGAATAAATTAAACAGAGAGAATAAATAAGATACTTTTCTTAGGTATAGAAAATCAGCTTGATAGGAGAAAATTATTAACACGAGCAAACCTTCAGAAGCTGTCGGTAAGCGCATGCGAGAGGATCTGGAAAACGCCTATATGGAAATTTTTCCAGTTCCAGGTATTGAAGAGAGGCTCGGGGTTCTTCAGCCAAACTCGCATGTGGCTGTCACATGCTCGCCGACAAAAGGTGTAGATGCAACCATAGAGCTAAGCGAAAAACTTATCGCACAAGGTTTTCGGG
>LPaug08P121000mDRAFT_1000013_pt1 | contig 30180 bp, 27 predicted proteins | sample LinP20P121000m_3_FD_9509 | JGI IMG/M metagenome (IMG submission 9509) | reverse complement strand
CAGATCAGCTGGGTTTGATGGTATCTGCATCGATCTTGCGGCTCGTGAGGTGGAAGACTTTAAAAAAACCCAACCCTTGTTTGAACAACATAAGCTCGAATGCATGGTTAATGCCTTTCCATACGCATTGGATGAGCTGAATCCTGTGCTGCAGCTGGCCAAAGATTTTGATGCCTGTTTTGTCAACATCATTGGGGGAGTGATGCCCGTTGATTTCAGGGACGGTATCCCCGTGGTGGAAAAATGGATGGAGGACGGAGAAAGCATAGGCATGGATGTTCTTTTCGAGACCCACAGAGACAGTATTCTGAATGACCTTTATTACACTCTTCAATTGATCGAAGCAGTACCAGAAATGCGATTGTGTGCCGATCTTTCTCATTTTGTTGTTGATCGCGAAATGTGGACGCCCATCAGCGACCGAGATCAAGATTATATCAACCAAATTCTTGATCGATCTGACTGCTTTCAAGGCAGGGTTGCCTCAAGAGAGCAAATCCAAATCCAGATTGATTTTCCCCAGCATCAAGTTTGGGTGGAAATTTTCAAAAAATGGTGGCGTGAAGGTATTAAACGCTGGAAAAAAAGAAATCCAGAGGACGCAACCCTTGTTTTTCTTTGTGAGCTTGGGCCACCAGGTTACGCAATAACGGACGCCCAAAAACTCGAACTATCGGACCGATGGCAAGAAGCTCTACAAATAAAATCTTGGATCCAATCGATTTGGAATGAGTTAGAAGAGGGTGCTTAAAGCTTAACAATGGGCAGCAACACCACCTCATTTCCTGTTTTGGAAAACCCTGCACCTTCGTTTACAACCAGTGAAGCGTCGGAATTTGCCAAATCTTGGTTTAAAGAGACGCTCGATGTTAGTCCATTGGTTAGCGAAAGAGACCAGAATTTTCTTTTAACAAATAAAAAACGCGAAAAATTTGTTCTAAAAATAGCCAACGCAGCAGAGCCTGTTGAGGTCCTAGATTTTCAAAACCAAGCTATGAATCACATGGCCAAACAGGACCCATCCCTGCCTTTGCCGAGGGCACTCCTTAGTTTTGATAAACAACAAATCCATAGACTAGAACTCAATGGGAACGAGCATTTTGTTAGGGTAGTTACCTACCTGTCGGGAAGACTTTTAGATGATTTGCCTAAAGATAGGTGGGATCAAAATTTGATGCTTAGCATGGGGCAGTTTTTAGGCAGACTGGATCGTGGGCTATCTGATTTTTTTCATCCAGCTGCAGGCCATGCTTTGTTGTGGGATCTGCAACAAACACCAAACCTTCATCAACATCTATCTCACATTAAGGACAAAAATAATTTATTAACCGCACAAAAAACACTGGACCATTTTCAGGAACACATAGCCTCTAAGTTTTCGATGCTTAGAACACAAGTGATTCACAACGACATGAACCCAGACAATGTTGTTGTAAATGAAAGCGACAACAGTCAGGTAGCTGGAGTGATTGATTTTGGTGACATAGTTTTTGCTCCGCTTATTAATGACCCCGCTGTGGCTGCTGCCTACCAGACAGTGAGTTGTTCCGATTTATTTCTGGGCATCAGAGATATTCTTAAGGGTTATCATTCAATCAACCCACTGGAGGAGCAGGAGATCGACTTGCTTCCTAGTTTGGTTGTGAATCGCATAGCAATGACCGCAATTATTTCTGAATGGCGAGCCAAAGAACACCCTAAAAACCAAGACTACATTCTTGGGAACATCATCAGAACCTGGGAAGTTTTAAATAGAATACAAAAACAAGAGTACGCTGATATTGCCGATCAGCTGAAAAACAGCTTGAACTAAAAAACCAAGAAAAAAGGCCTTAAAGTTTTTTTACTTAATACGCGATTGATTCAAAAAGACCGGCTGCTCCCATACCGCCACCTACACACATGGTAACAACCCCGTACCTGATTTTTCTACGCTTGAGTTCGCGAGTTAAATGGCCTACTTGTCTAGATCCGGTCATGCCAAAGGGGTGGCCAATTGCTATTGAGCCGCCGTGAATATTTAACTGCTCAGTTGGTAAATTAAGCTGGTCTCGTATGTAAACAACTTGTGAGGCAAAAGCTTCATTCAGTTCCCAAAGATCTATATCAGCGACTTCTAAACCAGCTGCTTTTAAAAGTTTCGGTACAGCAAAAATAGGGCCGATACCCATCTCATCAGGCTCACAACCGCTTACTGTAAACCCCCTAAAGTAAGCCAAAGGCTCAAGACCCAATGCATTCGCTTTTTCTTCACTCATCACCATCGTGACTGACGCTCCATCTGAGAGCTGTGAAGAATTTCCTGCAGTGACAGAGCCGCCTTCAGGATCGAAAACAGGATTTAATCCTGCAAGGCCCTCTATAGTCGTATTTGGACGATTGCAATTGTCTCTATCAACAACTGTTTCTGCTTCAGATTCTTCGCCTGTTTCTTTATTAACAACTTTCATCACTGTATTCATAGGAATAATCTCATCATCAAACAAGCCCGCATCCTGGGCTGCCGCACATCTTAATTGACTGGAAAGAGCATACTCATCCTGGGCTTCCCGAGTTACATTGTATCTTTTGGCAACGGTCTCAGCAGTGGTGCCCATGGCATGGTAAATTCCAGGCACTTCCTTAGATATTTTTTCATTTTCAAACATGTATGTATTGATATGCCCTTGAGACGTGCTAATGGATTCCACGCCCCCAGCTATAATGCAGTCAGCGAAACCGCTCTGAATTTGGGTTGCAGCCATGGCGACCGTTTGCAATCCTGATGAGCAATACCTATTCACAGTAGTGCCTGCAGTTTGAATGGGTAGCTTTGATAAAACCGCTGAAGTTCTGGCAACATTGTTTCCTTGGGGCCCCTCAGGATAACCACAACCCAGAATAACATCCTCAACAAGCCCAGGATCCACTTTTGGGTTTCTGTCCATCAAGGCGTCAATGATGTAAGCCGTCATATCATCGGCTCGAGTTTGGTTAAAGCCACCCCTAAAAGATTTTGCTAGCCCAGTTCTTACACTATCAACTATTACTGCTTCTGCCATGATTTGCCCTCCAATTTTCTTAAGCAATATTACTATTAAGCTTTGAAATTTACACGAAAAGCAGCTTCTCCGTTATGAAATAAAACACTCCCAGGTCAGTAATCAAGATGTCAACCAATGTCAATTTCAACAATCACTGGTGTGTGGTCAGAAGGTTTTTCCCAGCCTCTAGGAGATTCATCAATAGTGCTCGAAGCACAGCGCCTTGCTAAAGGGGTCGATAGGAGAATTAAGTCGATTCTCAGCCCCATTTTCCTACGGTAAGCTGCTGCTCTATAATCCCACCAACTGTAAGAAGTGCCTTGCTGTTCAAACAACCTGAAACTATCAACCAAGCCTAAAGCAAATAACTTTTCCAGAGCCTCACGTTCTTGCTTGCTACACAAAACCTTGTCTTTCCAGACTTCAGGGTCGTAAACATCCCGATCTTCTGGCGCTATGTTGAAATCGCCTAAAACAATGAGATTTTCATTTTCCTCAAGGCTATTTTCTATATAACGTGTCAAATGATCCAGCCACTCTAATTTATAAACAAATTTATCCGACCCTACACTTTGTCCATTTGGAACATAAATATCAATCACGGTGATGCCATCATATGTTGCAGAGACCACTCTGGTCTGTGGATCCTTAAAGCCGGATATTCCAGTCGTTGGATTTATCGGCTCTTTTTTTGAAAGCAAGGCAACACCATTGTAGGCTTTCTGGCCGTAGACAAGGGGGTGATAGCCTAGTTTCGAATATTCATCATAAGGAAACAGATCATCAACCACTTTCGATTCTTGTATTGCCAATACATCTGGTTGAGTTGCTTCCAACCAATTGACAACGTGTTCAGTTCTGGCACGGATGCCATTAACATTCCAGCTTGCTATTTTCATGTTGTTATTTTGACCTCAAGGTATACATTATTGAAATAATATGAAAACTGAAAGCAAAAAAGAATATGACTTAATTGTCATAGGTGCAGGCAGTGGCGGACTTGCTGCTGCACAAAGGGCAGCGGAACACAAACAGCGTGTAGCCATTATTGAGATGGGCCAATTGGGTGGCACCTGCGTCAACAGAGGATGCATACCTAAGAAGATCTACTGGTATGCTGCAGAGTTTGCTTATGATCTCAAGCACAGCAACACTTTGGGATTTGAGACCAATGACTTCAAGCACAATTGGCAAACCTTACAACAAGCCTCCAAGCAATACATTAAGAAGCTCAACGACATGTATCGCAAAAACTTGAGCCAAAAAAACATAGAAATTATCACTGGTAATGCCTCTTTTCAGAGCTCAAAAGAAATAAGTGTTGGCGGCGTACTACTGACAGCCAAGCAGATTATTATTGCCTGTGGGGCAACACCTGTTGTTCCAGATATTCCTGGTGCTGAATTTGGAATTACCTCAGATGACTTTTTTGAATTAAAAAACAAGCCAAACAAAACTATTATTGTTGGCAGTGGGTACGTTGCAGTTGAGCTTGCTGGCATACTCAACGCTTTGGGCTCAGACACAAAGATTGTTGCAAGGAAGAACAGTATTCTGAGAAAATTTGACCAATCAATACAATCATCCGTTATCGATTACTTGGTTGAATCAGGTGTTGAGGTTAGTTTAAATACCGATGTTCTTTCGGTTAAAGAAAATAACAATCAGCTGCTTGTTCAAACAAACAACAAGGACCATACATCCGTAGACGCTTTNTTGTGGGCTATAGGCAGAAAGCCATTGGTTTCAGATTTAGGGCTTGAGAGAACACAAGTCACAAAAGATAAAAATAATTTTATTCTGGTTGATCAATACCAAACGACAAAGGACCCAAACATCTGTGCAATTGGAGACGTTGTGGGAAACCATGAGCTCACGCCCGTTGCAATTGCTGCAGGTAGAATATTATCGGATAGACTTTTTAGTGACAAAGAAAAAGAATGGCTTGAATACAAAAATATCCCTACGGTTATATTTGCTCACCCTCCAGTTGGAACCGTGGGCATGAGCGAAGAAGAGGCGAGAGCTGTTTATGGCAACAAGGTTAAAATATATGAAGCAAATTTTGTTTCTCTAAGGCACTCATTGATCGGTGTTTCCAGCAAGGCTATGGTTAAACTTGTGTGTCTTGGGAAAGAGGAGATCGTTATTGGATGCCATATTGTAGGCCAAGGAGCGGATGAGTTGCTCCAAGGTTTTGCAGTTGCTATTAAAATGGGAGCGCAGAAAAAAGATTTAGACAACACTATTGCTATTCACCCAACTCTAGCAGAGGAATTAGTGACCTTGCGTTGATCAATTGAAGTTATTTAAGCTATCACGCTAAAAATTTTTAAACTGGTATTGGTATACTTGTTGTTTGTTTGGGTTATTTGGGGAAAAAGCTATGAAAAAAATTATGTTGATAGCAGTCTTGTGTTTTTCGACTCCTTTTGTGTTTGCTTCTGGTCATGATCTGTTGGACGAAGAAGCCTGTAAGGAAACAAAAGAAGGCATCGGATATTTTTTGGGCGTTGCTGATTATCTTTTTAAAGAGAATGAAAAAAATAATACGAGAATGCAAACAGAAGAGGAAAGAAAAGCAAATGAAGAAGAACTTCTTGGTGGTGCAATTGCTTTTTCTCAGCTTGCTGCGAATTACTCAACTGTCTACGAAGTTTGGTGTAAAGATTAACGGTTTTAATTTTCCAGCTCTGCTTGGAGCCTCTGAATAATTTCTTCTGTTTTGGGGCGCACGCCCCTCCATATATAAAAAGATTCCGCAGCCTGTTCAACCAACATACCCCAACCCTGAAGGCTTTTGGCAGAATTGTTTTGTTTTGCCCAGCGCTGGAAAGGTGTTTCTCCATAGGTATAAGCTAAGTCGTAACAAACAGATCCAGGAATTATCGTGTCAGGCATATCTGGGATTTCACCACTCAAGCTTGCTGATGTTGCGTTGATGATCAAATCGAATCTGCCAGACAGTTGCTCTGAAGCAAGGCATGTGATTTCCCCATAAGGCAAGAATTCTTCTTGCAATAATTCCGCTTTCGCCATGGTTCTGTTGCATAAAATAATTGAACCAACCGAACTGGCAAACAGTGTTGGCACGATCCCTCTTGTTGCGCCACCGGCGCCCAGGATTAAAACTTCTGCATTCTCCAAAGACACTTGGTTGTTTTCAAGATCTTTGTTTAACCCGATACCATCAGTGCTTTCCCCGTGTATTCTTCCGTCTTCTGAGAAAGTCAGGGTGTTTACCGACCCACACGATTGAGCGTTGTTGCTTAATGAATCGGCCAGTTGAAAGGCTTTTTCCTTGAATGGAACCGTAATATTTAACCCTTTACCGCCTTCGGTAAAAAAACGTTCAATCGTGCCGACAAAATTTTCATCGGTAGCTGAAATTCTTTGGTAATAAATATCATGGTTGACCTGTTGGCCAAACAAAAGATGAATTTTAGGGGATTTACTGTGATTTATCGGGTTCCCAACAACGCCATAGACATCCATNCATCACCTCCTAAAAAGGTTACTGTGATTATAACGGTTATCTGATACAGCTGACAATCAAGGCCTGATGGTTTTTCCAGAGGATAGGTCAACAATAGTGGAAGGGTTGTTAAAAGGGCCTGTTGGTTTAAACACTATGTAATCCAGTTGAGAGCCCATAATTTTTTGAACCTCTTCAGCTGATTTACACGGGTTTTCTCCATGCAAATTGGCACTCGTTGAAACAATAGGAAGGCCCAACAAGCCACAAATATTTTTGATAAAAGGATCATTGCTCAACCTAATTGCCAAAGTATTTTTCACTGCAAGCCACTTTGGTGCTGCCACGCTTGCAGGGACAATATAGGTTGTGGGTCTTTTTGAGGGGCTGGAAAAAATTTTCAGTTGTTTATTGCTCATATTAACCCAGCCAGAAACTATCTCAATATTTGGGGTGAGTAAAACGAAGCCCATTTCCAATGTTCTTTTTTTAATTTCCAGAATCTTGGTAATGGCTTGTTCGTTGCTTGGATCGCAGCCGAGTCCAAAAACAGCTTCTGTCGGGTAGGCAATTACACCTCCGTTGACTAATATTTCATGTATTTTTTTGAGTTCCAAAGAGAATTGATTAAAGGATGATTATTGCTTATTTTTAGCTTTCCTTTTTTTTCCTTTCTTTTTTTTCTGTTTTTCAGCCAAAAGAGCTACACACTCTTCTTCCGTAAGGTTTTCCGGTTTCATGCCTTTGGGCACTGAAACATTTACTTTGCCGTTTGTTATGTAAGGACCCCAACGCCCTTCTTTAATTTTAACGTTTGAATTTTTAAATTCGTTAATGCTTCCACTGCCTTTTTTGCTAGCAATACTAGCAAGCGCCTCAGTTAGATCAACAGTAAAAGGATCACTGCCCTTTCTGAGTGAATAATTTTGTGAGCCTTTTTTTAAGTAAGGTCCATATGGGCCCATGGTGGCAAGAATTGTTTCGCCTGTTTCTGGGTCTTGGCCTACTTCCCTCGGTAAGCTCAGATACTGCAATGCTCTTTCCAAACCTACATCTTCAATATTTTCTCCTTTTATGAGACTTACGTATTTCGGTTTTTTGCCATCGTCTCCACTTCCAAGCTGCACCACGGGACCGTAGCGGGTTTCTCTAACAATTATAGGTTCCAGTGTATCTGGGTGTGTGCCGAGAACATTGTCAGCTGTCTTAAACAGGCTTAAAGCTTCCTCCAATGTAATTGAATACAGTTTTTGCCCTTCTTTAAGCCCCCCCCATTCGGGGGTATCGCCAGCGTCAATGTCCCCTCTTTGAACTGCTGGCCCGTTTTTCGTCATTCGAGCAAAAATAGGTTTGTTTGTTTCCGGATCTGTTCCAAGCAACCTTTGCGGGTTCACATCTCTTCTTGTTACTTGTTCCCCTGTTGTTGCTACCGCCTCTTCTAAAGGCGACCAAAATAGATCCAAGACCTCCTTTTTGCTTTTAGAGCCATTGGAGATGGCATCCAAATCATCTTCCATATTGGAAGTAAACTCATCGTTGATGTAATCAGTAAAGCATGTGTTCAAGAAGTCGCTAACCAATCTACCCATGTCAGAAGGTTCATATCGTTTCTGTTTTGCAATTATGTATTCTCTCTCCGCCAACCTAGAGAGGATGCCTGCGTAAGTTGAGGGCCTTCCAATTCCTTTCTCTTCAAGGGTTTTTATCATGCTGGCGTCGTTATATCTAGGTGGCGGGTCGGTAAAATGTTGCTCTTTGGTTAAGCTTAGAAAATCAACAACATCGCCTTCCTTTATATTAGGGGGTTTTAGGTCACGCACCTCTTCCTTTGTTACTAAAAGATAGCCAGGAAACAACAGTTCTTGGTCAGAAAAACTAAACGAAGCTAAGTCAGGCGCATTGTTAGGAACAAACTCGATAGTGGTTCGCTCAAATATGGCGTCTTTCATTTGGGAAGCCATGGTTCGTTCCCAGATCAAGCTATAGAGTTTAAATTCATTGTCGCTTAACCTTGTTTTAAGAGCACTTGGCAGTAGATTGATATCAGTCGGAGTTATAGCACCATGTGCTTCCTGAATGTTTATTGCCGCCTTTTTGTTTTTAAACTTTCTTCTTTCAAGAAACGCTTCCCCATACAGAGCAACAATTTTTTGCTGAATTATGGGCAATTTAGCTGTATCGATTTCAATGGAATCCGTCCTCATGTAGGTAATCAAACCGTCTCCTCCATCTTTTCCTGCAAAGAGCGATTGAGCACATCTCATGGTTTCCTTAGGATTGAAGCCAAACTTCGCTGATGCTTGTTGCATAAGCACCGATGTTCTGAATGGAGATTTTGGTCTACGTTTTATTTGTTGGGTTACAATGGAAGCCGCTCTCATGCCATTTTTACAGCCAACTTCTAATTTTGTAGCAACGCTTTCAACCACAGTTTTGGATGCAAATGTGAATTTTTTTACAGGCTCACTTGCATACGATATGAGTTTTGTATTAATGTTTTCTTCTTTTTGTAAAAGAGCTCCTAGCGTCCAATACTCTTGAGCTATAAATGCTTCAATTTCTTTTTCTCTTTCAACGATCATCCTCAAAGCTGGGCTTTGCACTCTTCCTGCAGAGTGGTTATTGCTTGGGAAAAGTCGCCACAAAAGAGGCGAGAGTGAGAATCCAAAGTGCCGATCCAAAGCTCTCCTTGTTTCTTGTGAGCGAACCAAATCCATTGCTATATCTCTCGGTTTAGAAATGGCTTCATTGACCGCTTCTTTGTTGATTTCATAGAACACGGCTCTTTTAATTTCTTTTCCTTCAATTTTTTTAGCATGTTTGGTCTTAAGCAGATCTGAAACATGCCAGGCAATTGCTTCTCCTTCTCTATCTGGGTCCGTGGCCAGTATGATCTCATCTGTAGCTTTCAATGCGCTGGTTATTTTTTTGATTGCCTCCTCTTTTCCAGGAATAGTGACATAGGTCATTGCATAATTATTTGCAGGGTCAATCGCCCCTTTTTTTGGCAATTCCCTTATATGACCAATGGTGGCTAAAACCTTATAATCAACACCAAGGTATTTTTCTATAGTCCTAGCTTTTGCAGGCGATTCAACGATAACAAGTTTTTTCATTTTTTCTTATCCATAAATGAAGCCGCGGCACGCGCGGCTTACAGGAACAAAACATATATTGATTTTAATTCAGCTTCAAAGGCTTGTCCCAAAAAGCATTTGCCTCCAATGTGTGGAATTTTACATCGATGCCTGGTTCCTGAAACAGCATTAATATGCTCAACGCTTTCACCACTTCAATATCTAGAGGCTCGAAGCCAATAGCCATGAGTTTGTCAATCAACAGTTCGCGTTTTAACGGCGACAACAATCCAAACTTTTCAAGCCTAGCAATATAATTTTGACATTCTTCGTCAAGCAGAGCTTTTTCCTTGTCGTTTAAAACTCTTACCGAGAGTTTTTTTGGTGGTTGGATATCAATGTTGTTTGTAGGTTGGTTAAAAACAGCTACCCAATCCATCGCATGCTCAATCATGTCTTCTTGGAATCCTGCAACGACCAACTCGTCTCTGATTTGCAGTTCGCTGTTTCGTTTTGTCTCGTGCTCGTCTGAATAGTATTCAAACAAATAAAGCAAAACATCGAGAAAAGCTGCTTTCGTTTTGTGGTTCATCTTACTAGGAAAAAGTGGTTGTTTTGTTGAGAATGTACGAAAAGAAGTCTTAGGTCAAACTCTTTTTTAATTATTTAGATTTGTAAACTTAGCTTCTGAGCTTGCTGTCAAAACTACGCGTCAACATGATATTATGTCATCCCTTTGATTATTTTCGGTGGTATATTTTACATATGAAGAGACTAAAAATACTTGAATTCCCCGACAAAAGGCTACGAAGAGTATCAGAAGCCATTACCACTTTTGATCAAGGCCTCAAAAGACTGTCCGATAACATGCTGATGACCATGTACGAAGAAAAAGGGATTGGGTTGGCTGCCCCACAAGTTAACAAACCAGTGCGCCTAATTGTTATGGATATCTCCGAAGACAGAGACCAACCTTTGGTATTTGTTAACCCAGTTGTTAGTTCATTTGAAGGCAAGGTTGAAAGTAACGAGGGGTGCCTTTCCGTGCCAGATATAAAAACTGATATCAAACGCCACGAGACCATTACACTCAATGCTCAGAACCTGAAAGGGACGGCAATCTCGCTTGAGGCTGACGGTCTTTTATCTATTTGCATCCAACATGAAATTGACCACCTCAATGGGAAGCTTTTTATAGACTACATATCGGATATTAAGTTACAAAGACTAAGAAAAAAAGTTGCCAAACAAAACAAAGCGGCAAGAATTGAAAGACAAAAAAATACTAGGCTCATCTAAATGAGAGTCAGTTAGATTATGACTTAATCATGAATATTATCTTTGCAGCTGCCTCAAGTTTTTCAGAACAGACATTGATAGCTCTCACAAAACTAGACCACAACATTGTTGCTGTATTGACCCAACCAGATAGGCGGTCAGGAAGGGGACTAAAAAAAACTGAAAACCCTATTAAATTCATGGCACGGACGCTTGAGTTGCCTGTGTTGGAATACGAGTCATTAACCAATCCAGAAGCATACGAGACTATAAATAAACTGGCGCCTGATCTATTGTTAACTATGGCCTACGGAGGGCATGTGCCCGACAAGATACTAAAGATACCCCGCTGCGACACTATTAATATTCACCCTTCATTGCTGCCACTATGGCGGGGTGCATCCCCAATACAGTCAGCCATCCTTCATGGAGATAAAAAAACAGGGATATGTTTGATGCGTATGGTGAATGAACTTGATGCAGGCCCTATTTTTCTCTCTCATGAAATACAGATTGCACCACATGAGACCGCAGGACTTTTGTCAAAAAGGCTAGCAGAGCTTTCCGCAACACTGATTAAAAATAACCTGGATGACATTCTTAATAAGAAGATAACTCCCAAAGAACAAGTACACGAAAATGCAGTTTATGCTCCAAAAATCAAAAAGACGGATGCAGCAATTACTTGGTCAATGCCAGCTGTTCAATTACTTAGGCAAATAAAAGCGTTTAATCCATGGCCGGTTTCATATTCATTTATTAAAGGAAAGCATTTTCGTATCTGGGATGCAGAGTTAAACAATCATGATAATTTGAGACACTCACCTGGAAAAATTGTTGAGGTCAGGGATAAGGATATTTTGGTTTCCACTGGAGAAAAAATGTTGGCATTGACCCAGGTTCAATTGGAAGGGAGAAAGAAAACAGCTGCAGGGGAGTTTGCTAGGGGATTTGATTGTCAAGGAATAACACTCGGATGCTAATCCATGAACTGGCAATCTGGAATGGTTTTCTAATAAACTGGTTTTAGTAGAAATGAAAAATAAATCACAAAAACCAGAAAGACTTCTAGGCACCATACTTTTACTGCTGTCGTTTATGACGACCAACTTATTTGCACAACCAGTGACACCTATAAAAGGCGAATCATTTTTACTGAATGCTGTCTATTACTCGAATATCGACCTACTGTTTGTGTTCAATAAGGAATACCAACAGGCATTGAATTCTGGTTTGGTCTTCGATATTGATTTAGATTTTGTAATAGTCAATGTCAGAAAAAGGCGTTTCGACCGAGAAATAGGCAAGCTAAGCCAGAAATATACCCTGAAATACAATGCCTTCACCCAGCGATACACCATTCTTAACGTCAACACAGGAGGAGTAATATCGCACGCAAGCCTTGTCTCAGCATCGCAGTATTTGGGCGATATTAGAAACCTACCCACTATTGACGACTCATTAATAAATATTGAAGAAAATTATCAAGTGTTTCTCCAAGTTAGCACTAAAGCTCAGGGTGTTCCAAGGTGGATCAGGGCCCTCAGGCGCAACAACCTTAATTTTGTAACGGACTGGATTCAATGGCCACTATTCGATTGAAGAAAATACCGGCAAAAGCCATCATGTTGAGCTTAATCCTGTTAAGTGCATTATCTTTGGTTGCCTTGATGGTTGCCTCAGACAGTCCAGATGCGTTCAATAGGCTACAAACCCCTCTTCTGTTGGTAAACACAGTTTCTTTCTTTGTCTTGTTTACTTCTAGTCCTAGTGAGCGGCAGAAAGCTTGTTAGGGATTACAAAAAAAGTAAACTCGGCGCAAAGTTACGGCTCCGAATGACGCTAGCTTTTGGGGGGTTGGCAATTGTGCCGGCAGTGGTTGTTTTTGTCTTTGCCACAAATTTCATGAACAAGGGAATAGACGTTTGGTTTGATGCTGAAGTTGAACAAGGTCTCAGCAATGCTTTGACACTTGGACGTACTGCACTTGAGGAAAAAATACAGCAAGGGCTGTTTAAAACCACAAATATAGCGCTCGCATTGACTGGCACCGATCAGTTGGACAAAAGGCTCAATGAACTCAGAAATGATTCTCTTGCTTTGGAGCTTGTGGTTTTAAACAATGAACTGCAAGTTATTGGTGCCAGCACAAAACGATTGGGTAATCTAGGTTCAAGGCTGCCGTCAAAAGTAGAAATGAATCAAGCCATAACAAAACAATCATGGGCGAGCCTTGATTCTTCCGTTGAGGGTGAATACTTGATCAGGGTTCTGGTGCCAATTTTGGGCTTTTCATCAAACGAAACACCGTTGTATTTACACAGCCTATTTAGTGTTGACCCAAATTTAAGCAGGATGGCTGATTCGGTCGAAGAAACTTATGCGAGATACGGGCGTTTAACCTTTCTCAAAACGCCCCTTCAGTACAGTTATATTTTTACTCTTGCTTTGGTTGTATTGTTGGCTTTATTGCTCGCCATTTATGGATCAATAGAATTTGCAGAGCGACTAGTCAAGCCCATTGAGTCACTTGAAAAGAGCACACGTTCCTTTGCAGCTGGTAAAAATGCTGTTCAAATCCCTAAAGCAGGAGAAGACGAAATTAGCCTATTGGTGAGTTCATTTATGCACGCACAAAAAGAAGCCGCATGGAGTGATGTTGCTAGACGAATGGCACATGAAATCAATAACCCCCTTACACCTATTCAACTTTCAGCTGAACGCATTAGGAACCGCTATCTTTCTAAGCTTGGAAAGGAAGATCAAGCGTTTTTATCAAACTCCACCAGAACCATCATTAACCAAGTGGAGGTATTGCGCGATATGGTCAATGCGTTTGGCGAGTTTGCCAAAGATCCCCAGCTGAAGTTTGAGCGTTTTGATTTTAATCAGCTGTTGATGGAATCAGTAGAGTTGTTTGAGGAAGAAAAAAACGTCAAATATTTCACTGTATTATTGGACGAGCGTATTACATTTGTCGAAGGGGATGTTAAGCGGGTGCGCCAAATTTTGAACAACGTCTTTAAAAATGCTATTGATGCAACAAAAGATTGCTCTAATCCACAAATAACAGTCACCTCCAAACTCTTAACCGATGAACGTAAGGGTTATTTTGAGCTCAAAATCATCGACAATGGGCATGGGTTTGATCCAACATTTTTGCAGGACGCCTTTCAACCATATGTCACCACAAAATCAAAAGGCACTGGTTTGGGATTGGCTATTGTGAAAAAATTAGTCCAGGAACATTTTGGTTTTATTGCAGCAGAAAACAACCCAGATCAAGGAGCCTGTTTGACAATTCTATTGCCAACAAAACAAAAAAAAGGAATCAAAAATAAAACGTGAATAAAAAACGAAATACTATTCTAATTATTGATGATGAACCTGAAATTAGAGGGTTGATGCAAGAAATCTTGACCGAAGAAGGCTATCTGACCCTTGTTGTTAAAAACGCAAAGGAAGCACAAACAAGCATTGCTGACAACCCACCTGATTTGGTTTATTTGGATATTTGGATGCCTGAGATCGATGGCATTACTCTATTGAAAAAATGGGCAGAGACCAACCAATTGAATTTTCCAGTAATTATGATTTCTGGGCATGCAACGATTGAAACAGCGGTCGAAGCAACCAGGTTGGGAGCTTTTGATTTTATTGAGAAGCCTCTCTCAATTGAAAAACTTGTAACATCAGCTGAAAAAGCTTTAAGCGCATCGACAAAAAAGGCCGGGAAAGACGTTGCACTGCTTTTAAAAAATAATTGCAGCGCTTATAAAAATACTTTTTTAGCCTTGGATGCTGAAGTAAACAGGAATCAAATTGTGTTTCTGAATGGAGAAGCTGGCACTGACAAGGAAGAGCTTGCGAAATACATGCACTACAAAAAACACAAGGAAGAAGATAATTTCGTAACCGCACAGTTGAATTTATTGGTTTCTGGCCAACAGGTAAATGAAGCCATTACCAGCGGGCTAATAAAAATTATAGGCAGCATCGAGAGAGGCACAATTTATCTTTCTGGCTATTCCGAGTTGATGCCAGAACACCAAACACAAGCGTGTAATTTATTGCAAAAGCAGTCCTTGGGACAAGGTATTAAAGTTGTTGTCGGAGTCAACCCCAGCACAAAAAACAAATCACTTGAGCAAAACAAGGAACTAGGCGCAATGTTTTCAGACAGCACTTTTATAAATTTACCTCCCTTGAGGGAATGTTTGCAAGACATACCAGAACTTCTTAAAAGTGTTATTGATTATTTCGCTATAACCGAGGGACTGGCGCCAAGAAGGTTTAGTTTGGCGGCACAAAATATACTCACAAAATATGCGTGGCCAGGAAATTTAAAACAGCTTAAGAACATGGTGCATGCAACTTTATTGAGGCCTGGGAAGGAAATTGTAAATATTGAGGAAATTGAGGAAACACTTACGCTGCAAGGGCCAAGTGGAGATTTGTTGGTCCAGAAAGATATTTTGTCTATGACTATGGTGGAAGCAAAAGAACAATTTGAAAAAGCATTTTTATCTAGGCAGCTTGAGCTTGTTGGTGGAAAAGTTACTGAGCTTGCCAGGCGCGTTAATATGGAACGAACGAATTTATATAGAAAGCTCAGCTCCCTCAATATAGATTACAAGAAAAAACAGTAACTATTCTTGGCAAAGAAATTTTTTACATTTTTTTAGGAGCAGATACTCCTAATATCGATAACCCATCATTGATCACAAATGAAGTAGCAGTAATTAAAGCAAGGCGAGCATTTCTGAGCTCTAGATTATCCACTATAAACCGATGCGCGTTGTAATAGGAATGAACATGTTGAGCAAGTTCGACCAAATAATTTGCCAAAGAATGGACCGATTTCTTTTTTGCTGATTGTTTAATAACACTGGGATAGTCTGACAGTTTTGTGATGATCTCAGTTTCGTGTTGCGTAGACAGCTTTACCAGATTGTCAATACCAGATTGCTTATCAAATGTGAGGCCATTATTTTTTAATTCTTCAAGCACTCTATGAATGCGTGCGTGAGCGTATTGAATATAGTAAACCGGGTTTTCGTTATTTTTTGATTTTGCCAGGTCAAGATTGAAGTCTAAATGTTGATCGTGAGATCTAGAAACGTAGAAAAACCTTGCGGCATCTTTGCCAACTTCCTCACAAAGTTCACTCAATGTAATAAACTCACCAGAACGAGTAGACATCTGTACTTTTTTGTTTTTCTCAAACAGAGAAACAAACTGTACCAAGCTAATTTCCAAGCTCTCTTGAGGCTCATTCATTGCCGCAAGACCAGCTCCAAGTCTGGCAAGATAACCGTGATGATCAGAGCCTAAAACATCCAACAACAAATCAAACCCACGAAACCTCTTATCAAAATGGTAGGCAATATCAGAGGCAAAATAAGTGGACCTGCCATCTTCCCTGATAACAACCCGATCTTTATCATCACCGAAATTCGTGGTTTTGAGCCACAAAGCACCACCTTTTTTATAGGTGAGATTGTTGTCATTTAGCTGCTGTATGGATTTTTGGACCAAGCCTTTCTTGATCATTTCTCTTTCTGAAAACCAGTTGTTGTAGACTACGCCAAACTGTTCGAGGTCTTTCTTTATACTTGTAACCATTAGAATGGAAACAGAATCAGTTAAGCGGTCAAAATTTTCTATGCCTAATTGATGTTGGAAATCAGCAATAAGTTTGTCAATTTCTTCATCCGCTGAACAGGAAGGATATGAGTCTCTCAACCCCCCCTGTTCCAGTAGATTGTCAATATTTACCTCTGTGGAGTTTTGAATTTCTTTTGCAATTTGCTCAAGGTAAGAGCCTTGATAGGAGATCCTTGGTAATGTCAAAGAAGCACCTTTTAGGTTTAATATTTTGATTAAAACACTTAGAGCTAAAATGTTCATTTGTCTACCGGAATCGTTAACGTAATATTCTGTATAGACTTGATGTCCTGCTTTTCGGAGAAGTTTCGCCAACGAGTCCCCATATGCTGCTTGCCTGCCATGACCTACATGCAGTGGTCCAGTAGGATTTGAAGAAACAAATTCCAAAATAATATTTTTGGGTTCTTGCGTTGTTTGGGAGCCGTATTTGGCACCCTGTTGCAGTACTTGTTTGACAACCTCAGCTTTCATATCTTCGCTGAGAAAGAAATTTATAAATCCAGGTGGAACCGCCTCAACTTTTTCAAGGCCTTCTTGATTTTTGATGTTGTCAGTAATTTGATGAGCAAGGTCTAGTGCATTCAGTCCTAGTTTTTTTGAAAGACGCAGAGCAATATTGCAAGAAAATTGGCCATAGTCTGGGTTTTTAGTTCTGCTGATTTCAATTTGGATATCAGACAATTCATCAGGTGTAACTAATTTTGCAGCTTCTATGGACTGGCATATCAGTTTTTGAATTTCTTTTTTCACAATATTATGACACTCAATTTTTTTATTTTACCTGAGTCTGATTTTTTTATGATAGATCAATTGGGTCCACATCAAGTGACCATTTGACCTTGCTGGTCTTTTTTGTGTTTTTAATCGTCCAACAGAGTTTATCCAGAACTCGATGTAATTCCTTCCTGTTTGTGTTTAATAGCAGTAACTGGCCTCTAAATTTTCCAGCTTTTTTTTCAATTGGTGATGGGACTGGACCAAGAAGCATCGTATTGCCTAAGTTGATAGCATCACCTTTTTTTCTGACAGTGTTCAAAAAGTCGAATACAGAGTTTTTTTGTGTTGACTGTGCGTGAAGTAATGCCAAATGGGAGTAAGGAGGCCATTGAGGGACTTTTCTATCCAAAACAGCTTCTGAAAAAAACGCATTGTAGCCCTGAGATATAATTTTATTTAGCAAAGGGTTTTTTGGGTTGTATGTTTGCAGAAACACTTCACCGACTGTTTTCCGTCGGCCAGCCCTTCCTGAGACCTGAACGAATGTTTGTGCAAACCTTTCGCTGCTCCTGAAATCACTGCCAAACATGCCTTGATCTGCATTGACTATTGCAACCATAGATAAGTTAGGAAAATCATGACCTTTGGTTAACATTTGTGTACCTAATAAAATTTGTCCCGTTCCTGATTTAGCTTGGTCAAGTAAGCGAGTTCTTTGTTTTTTAGAATTAACGGTATCCCTGTCCATCCTTACAATTGAGGTTCTGGGAAACTCGTTCTTTAATGCAAGCTCAATCTGTTCTGTGCCTTCCCCCAAAGGACTTGATGGTGAACCACACTCAGTACAAATTTTTTCCCATGGCTTGTTATGGTTGCAGTGGTGGCACACTAACCGGTTATTTCTTTTGTGTAGAACCATGCTTGTGTCGCAACGCGGGCATTCTTCAATATACCCACAGCCTGAACAAACTGTAGCGGGAGAAAACCCCCTTCGGTTCAGATAGAGTAAGACTTGGTTGTCGTTCTCTATGTGTCTTTTTATGGCTTTTAACAGAAACTTAGTCAGCCCTTGTTCTTGAGAATGGACCCGTAAATCTATGATGTTTGTTTGTGGAAGTGGGGTAGCAAAAACTCGTTGTTTGAGGGTAATTTTTTTATACTTGCCTTTTTTGGCATTCATTAAAGATTCAAACGAAGGGGTAGCAGACCCAAGGAGTATGGGAATTTTGTTTTGTTTTGCTCTGATTATCGCAACGTTTCTGCCCGAATAGCACAATCCACTTTGTTGTTTGAAAGATGGATCATGCTCTTCGTCCACTATGATCATACCCAAATTTTTAAATGGGGTAAAAACAGCAGATCTTGTGCCAATGACAACACACACATCACCTTGTTTTGCTTTCAGCCAGATTTCCGCTCTTTGCTTGTTAGTGTTGCCAGAATGTACCACGCTTACTGTATTGCCAAATCTTTTTTGAAAGCGCTCAAAAATTTGAGGGGTTAGACCAATTTCTGGGACCAGAAGCAACGCCTGTTGATTTTTTTTGAGGTTGCGGTCAATCGATTGCAAGTAAAGCTCTGTTTTGCCACTCCCTGTAACACCATCTAGGAGAACAATCTGGCGTTGGTTAAAAAAAGACAATAATTTCTTAAACCCTTGCTCTTGCTCTTCCGTGAACTTTTTGTGTGCTTCACACTGAAAAGACTCTGTTGGCATTGCATCTATTTTTGGAGTTTTTTCTTGACGCAAATACAAAGGTACAGCCGTTGCATAAACTTCCCCAATTGGGTAGTGATAGTAATTTGCAACCCAGGAAATTAGATCAAGAAGTTCGTTGTTGACCAAGGGTTCATCGTCGATGATTTTTAGTGCTGGTTTAAGTTTGCTTGCAGGCACTTTAGTTTGTGACCCAATGCCATGAATGAATCCTATTTTTTCTTGCTTCCCAAACGGCACCCTAATCCGTTGGCCTTGTTTGGGTTGGATCGAGTTGTTTGAGGGAATCTTATAATCAAACAGATTATCAATAGGAACGTTAAGAGCTACTTTGAGTATCAAATTTTTCAATAGTCTAGTTGTTGAATACACTCACTGACAAGATTGAGACCTTGAGAAAGATAATCACTTGGCGAACCTATACCAAAACGTAAATACTTATCCATGCCATAGCAGTCACCAGGCACAATTAAAACACTCTGTTCCGTTCTCAATTTGTGGGCAAGTTCAGTACTGTTGATGTCCATTTGATAACCAACAAATGCCATTCCCCCAGCTTGTGGAGGGGCAAAACTAAAAAGACCCGGGTGTGAATTCAACCAATCTTGAAACAACTGTAAATTCGAAGACAACATTTTAGTTGATCTTGACAGGATTTGTTTACGAGTCTCTGGCTGCATTATTTTCTTTGCAATTGCTTGAGACAAGACTGAAGCACAAATGGATGAATAGTCTTTATGAGCCCACATCTCTGTAATCAAAGCCTGATCAGCTACCAACCATCCTATCCTAAGGCCAGGATGGGCAAAGGACTTTGATAACCCACAGGTGACGATTGTCTTTTCATAAAATTCATTAAAACTCTTTGTTTCGTTCCCATCCAGCTCTGAGCCACGATAGACTTCATCCGAATGGACATACACATCAAATTGCCGGGCTAGATCAGCCAGTTCCTTCATTTCTTCAGCTGACATAACAGCTCCTGTGGGATTGCTGGGATTGCAGATTGAGATGAGTTTTGTTCGGTTTGTAAGCAGTGACCGAAGTTCGTTCATATCCAGATGCCAACCGCTTTGTTCTTGCAGGTAAATGTATTTAATATCGGCACCAATTATTTTAGCCAAACCAGGTACTTGCATGTAATTTGGGAGCATCAAAATTACTTCATCACCCGGATTCACCAGAGACCATGCCATTACAAAATTTGCTTCTGCTGAACCGTTGGTAACCAGTATATTAGAAGCATTTTTCTCTCGATACCAAACTGATATGTTATGTCGAAGTGTTGGATCTCCCTGAGAGTACCCATAACCAATTTCCATATTCAAGAAATGTCGCATTTCTTCCTCATTGAGTAAGTCGTTAATGGTTAAAGGATGAACACCACTATCACTTAAATTGAAGTCAACCTCATTTTCATATAGAGACTGAAATCGCTCCATTTCAAATTCAAAAAACATGATTGGCAGAATAGCATAATCTCCCAATAGTTTTTTGTATCTTGACATATTTATCAGCCCAAGATATTGTCCCACAACAAATATCGGGTAGGCTTCTGAAAGCACAAAAATGAATATATTCTTTCCTAAAGAACAAGACAATGAAATTAGAACAGCCATTGTCCCACCAGTGGTAGAAAAATATGTTGAATTGGGCGCCGAAGTATTAATAGAGTCTGGTGCCGGCAAATCAATTGGAGTCAACGATGAAGACTACACGGATGCTGGGGGTATTGTTACCAAGGATCGTTCAGACGCATTGTCCAATGCAGACATAATTTGCCGATTAAACGCCCCCCCTATAGAAGAAATATCACCCCTAAAGAAAGGCTGTATTCACATTAGTTTTTTAGATCCATTCAAAGAGAAAAAATTGGTTGATGCTTTCATAAAAGCATCTGTTACTGCCATTAGCATGGAATTGGTCCCTCGCATTACCCGGGCACAGAAAATGGATGCATTAAGCTCTCAGGCTAGCTTGGGCGGCTACAGTGCTGTTATCGAAGCAGCTAGACGACTTGCTAAAGTTTTTCCAATGATGATGACTCCAGCAGGAACAATTTCTCCTTCCAAAGTTTTTATCGTTGGAGTTGGCGTGGCGGGATTGCAGGCAATTGCAACAGCAAAAAGGCTTGGCGCCAGAGTAGAAGCATTCGACACTCGCCCAGTTGTTGAAGAGCAAGTCCTCTCATTGGGCGCTAAGTTTATTAAAATTGATATTGGTGAAGCAAAACAAACGCAACAAGGTTACGCAAAAGAATTAACGACAGAGCAACTTGAATTACAGAGGCAGGGCATGATTAAAGCTTGCAGTAATTCGGATGTAATTATTACCACAGCACAGGTGTTTGGACGTCCAGCTCCCCTTATAATTACCCAAGACATGATAGCTGTAATGAAACCCGGGAGCGTCATTATAGATATGGCTGTAAGCACCGGGGGCAATGTTGAGGGTTCTGTATCCGGGGAAACCGTAATCTCGAATGGTGTACAAATAGTAGGAATGAATAATTTACCGGCCCTGGTTGCTGAAAACGCTAGTCAGGTTTATGCCAACAATATTTACAACATGATTGATGAATGCTGGGATCAGGAAAATACGGTCGTCAACATTGATTTAACGGATGAAATTTTATCAGGCTGCATAGTTACCTATGCTGGTGAATTGGTAAATACATTTGTCAAAAAAGGAGATTAAAGAGATGGATGCTGTGCTTATTTTACTGTTGTTTGTGTTGGTGCTTTCTATTTTCTTAGGGGTTGAATTAATTTCTAAAGTTCCATCAATTTTACACACTCCTTTAATGTCAGGTGCCAATGCAATTTCTGGTATCACAATCGTTGGGGCAATTCTTACTTCAAGAGCTGAAAATATTGAATCTGAATTATCCTTCGCACTTGGTATGGTCGCTGTTTTTTTCGCAACAGTTAATGTCGTTGGGGGGTATTTGGTTACCAATCGTATGCTCGGTATGTTCAAGAAGAAGTAAATGGAAATCTTAAACACAATCTTTTCTGAAGCCACCAACAAAGCATTGGTCAATGTTGTTTATATCTTAGCTTCTGTGTTATTTATTTTTGGGCTAAAAATGCTTGGTTCCCCAGAAACAGCAAGAAAAGGGAATCTTGTTTCAGCTATGGGAATGCTTATTGCGGTGGTGGTAACCTTGCTTGACCAAAGCATTATTGACTACAAGTGGATTTTTGTTGGGTTAGTTTTGGGATCTTTGGTCGGGGTGATTGCTGCCACGAAAGTGAAAATGACAGCAATGCCAGAAATGGTTGCTATATTCAATGGGTTTGGTGGAATTGCCAGTTTGCTCGTTGGATCTTCTGAATATCTGTTGTCTGCTCAACACAACACAGGAATACTAGTACCAATATTTCTAACGGTGGTTATCGGAGGGTTGACTTTTACAGGCAGCTTAATTGCTTATGGCAAGTTGTCGGGAACCATCGCCGGCAACCCAGTTATCTATAAAGGGCAACAATGGATCAACGGAATTTTAATGGCCGCTTTATTATTTCTGGGAATTGAAATGATTGTGCTCCAAGGCTTACTCATAACCATGGATTGGCAGATACTGGTTGCCGCTGTGGCATTGTCCTTTTTGTTGGGGGTTTTGATTGTTATTCCTATTGGTGGTGCCGATATGCCTGTGGTTATAGCCCTTCTCAACAGTTACTCAGGTTTGGCAGCGTGCGCGGCTGGTTTTGTTATTCTCAACAACGTCCTTATTGTTGCAGGCGCTTTGGTAGGCGCTAGCGGGTTAATTCTAACTAATATTATGTGTAAAGCGATGAATCGATCTTTGGCGAACGTCTTATTTAGTGGTTTTGGATCAGTTATCAGCGTTGGTAGCTCATCTACTGAGCAAGGTGAGGTAAGACCAATTAATGTTGCAGATGCTTATTTGATCCTCGAGGCAGCTTCTTCAGTTGTGATTGTCCCCGGTTATGGCATGGCGGTTGCACAAGCCCAACATTCTGTTAGAGAGCTTGGAGAACTTTTAGAGGAAAATGGCAGTGAAGTACAATACGCAATCCACCCAGTAGCTGGCAGGATGCCAGGACACATGAATGTACTTTTAGCTGAAGCCAATGTCTCTTATGATCAATTAATGGAACCTGATGATATTAATCCCACAATCGAAACAACAGATGTGTGTATTGTGATTGGCGCCAATGATGTTGTAAATCCAGCAGCCAGAGAGGACCCACAAAGCCCTATATATGGCATGCCCATTATCAATGTTGATAAAGCAAAAACAACATTTGTTTTAAAAAGATCTATGGCTCCAGGGTTTGCAGGCATAGAAAACCCTTTATTTTTTAAAACAAACACACGAATGCTCTTTGGTGATGCTAAAGATTCAATCACTTCCTTGGTTTCAGAATTTAAAACCTAGAACAGCGGCAAGGGTTAAAAAATCACAGCTTGTTGTGTGCACAAACCCAAATAAATTCGTCTGTAGCTAACAATAAAATTCTTAGCTTTGGGGAAATAATTAAATTTTTGGGTGATAAATATTCAGAGTTTCGTCATAATTCACAACATGAACGACTTTAACAAAGACAAGAGTTTGAACAAATGAGACATCTTGGTCAAGAGGCTTTAAGAATCGACACAACGGGTTTGCCATTGGAGTGGATTGATTACAAGGACGCTGCAAGTCTGTATGCAGTTGATCAAGTTGTTTACACACTTGGTGTTGAAATATATACGGTTTTTGGTGGAATCAACGCCATTACTGGGAAAAGAAGCCAAATTAACGTCAATTCAATCATTGCAACCAACGGTCGTTCGAAAACGCTTCCAAGACAAATTAAACCAATACATCCCGCCGTTAAACAACCAAACATTATTCAAGCGTGACGCCCATCTTTGTTTGTATTGCGGTGGTCGTTTTAGCAGAAGATCATTAACCAGGGATCACGTTAGACCCATGAGTCAAGGTGGTTCAGATGCTTGGAACAATGTCGTGACAGCATGCAAACGTTGCAATCACCATAAAGGCGGGAGAACCCCTGAGCAGGCTGGCATTCAACTTTTGGCCATCCCATTTGTGCCGAACTATGCTGAATATATTTATCTCAAAGGCCGCAATATACTTGCTGACCAAATGGATTTTTTATTTGGTTATATCCCTAAAACAAGTCCGATACACAGACGCAGACACTTAGAACAAAAGGCTTAAAAAACCGCAACAATTTTGGCAAATTCCATACAAGAAATTGCTGCAGTTTCGAATCTCCCACTGATAGAACAAAATCCTATTCTTTCGCCATCATACGATCGAATTACTAAACAGAAGGTACAAGGCGCTGACGGGCATTATTTTCTAAAAACAGCTTCACTCAACGATTTACCCCTCTTGATAGCTGAAAAAATAGGTCTCGAAGCCCTCACTGTAGCAGGGGTTGTTAAAGTGCCTAAGGTTTTTTTTGCAGGGGAAACAGCAACGTGCTCTTTCCTTGTTTGTGAATATTTTGATTTTAAAAAAGACAATGTATTTTCTGGAGAAATTCTCGGCAAACAATTGGCCCTATTGCACCAGAATAGTAACGATTCATTTGGCTTAGGTGAGGACAATTGGATTGGGTTAAGCCCACAGAAGAATCATTGGAACAAAAACTGGATAAGTTTTTTTAAGGAAAAAAGATTGCTACCGCAATTTATGTGGGCTTTTGAACACGGTTACCGGTCAAGTCTAGAAGAAGGAGCGGAGCGCCTAATGGAATCCTTACCTCTTTTTTTTGACCAATACACACCTAAACCATCTTTACTGCACGGTGATTTGTGGTCTGGGAATTGGGGCACAATCAATAACACAACGCCTGTGGTTTTTGACCCGGCGATTTACTATGGTGACAGGGAAGCAGACCTTGCAATGACAAAATTATTTGGAGGCTTTCCTCAGGTTTTCTACGATGCCTATAATTACCAATGGGCACTAGATTATGGGTTCAAGGTCAGGCAAAATTTATACAACTTATATCATTTGCTGAATCATTTAAGCCTCTTTGGTGAGGCGTATTTGAGGCAGACAAAGGATGTACTCGAGCAACTGCTTTCAGAAATATAAGCGGGTAGCCAAATGAGCCAAAATAAAATCGAATCTATTTTAAATGAAACCAGGCGTTTTGAGCCGCCTGAGAGATTTGTATCCAATTCCCAACTTACCATTCAATCGCTGGCAAGGCTAAAGCAGAAAGCTCTTGATGACTATGAAAAATTTTGGGCCGATCTTGCACATCAAGAAATTCAATGGTTTACTCCTTTTACCGAAACCTTAGATGAAAGCCAAGCACCAAACTACACATGGTTTGCTGATGGAAAATTAAACGCATCCTACAATTGTTTGGATGTTAACGTGAATAAGAATCCTGGGAAAATAGCAGTTATTTTTGAAGGGGAAAACGGCGATGTTAGAACTTTAACTTACGCCGATCTTTTAATAGAAGTTTGCCGTTTATCCAATGGTTTGTTGAGCTTAGGAGTAAAACCATTAGACCGGGTTATCATTTACATGCCCATGGTTCCAGAGGCAATCATTGCAATGCAGGCCTGCGCTAGGATTGGCGCAGTTCACTCAGTGGTTTTTGGCGGATTTTCAGCAAAAGCAATGCGGGACCGGATACAAGATGCTGAGGCATCGTTGGTGATTACAGCAGACGGTGGTTATCGAGGTGGTCAGATCATACCGCTTAAAGAATCAACCGATACAGCATTACAGGAGAATTGTGATTCAGTAAAACATGTTGTGGTTTTGAGAAGGACTGAACACAAAATCCCAATGAGACAAGACAGAGATATCTGGTGGCATGAATTGGTTGATGGACAAAATGAGACTTGTGAGGCAACCCCTGTCTCTTCAGAACACCCATTGTTTATTTTATACACTTCAGGATCTACTGGAAAACCCAAAGGCATTCAACATTCAACTGCTGGGTATCTTCTGGGTGCTAAATTGACCAATAAATGGGTGTTTGATCTGGCACAAGACGATATTTTTTGGTGTACTGCAGATGTTGGCTGGATTACGGGACATAGTTATGTGGCTTATGGCCCTTTGGCAGCTGGAACGACAATTATGATTTACGAAGGAGCCCCCACGTATCCGGACGGAGGGCGATTTTGGGAAATCTGTCAACGCCACAAAATCTCCATTTTTTATACTGCTCCAACTGCAATTCGAGCCCTCATGAGGCTGGGCGATGCACTGCCAAATAAATACGATCTTTCAAGATTACGACTGCTTGGTACTGTTGGGGAACCCATCAATCCAGAAGCATGGATGTGGTACCACAAGACCATTGGTAAGGAAAAGTGCCCCATTGTAGATACTTGGTGGCAAACTGAAACAGGAGCAATTATGATTAGCCCGATTCCAGGGGTCACCACTACAAAACCCGGCTCCTGCACGCAGCCATTACCAGGGATAATGATGGATATTGTTGATGAAGAAGGACTGCCTATTTCAGACCCAGGCCAAGGGGGTTATTTGGTAGTAAAAAAACCATGGCCTTCTATGTTAAGAACAATTTGGGGCGACAACCAAAGGTATTTGGATACTTATTGGGAACGCTTTGGTCAGCAGTATTACGTTGCTGGAGACAGCGCCAATCGTGATGCAGATGGCTATTTCTGGATTATGGGAAGAATTGATGATGTTTTGAACGTTTCCGGTCACCGCCTAGGAACAATGGAAGTGGAGTCTGCCTTGGTTGCACACCCAGATGTCGTTGAAGCAGCTGTTGTGGGAAAACCCCATGAGATCAAAGGTGAAGGGATTTTTGCCTATGTGGTTCCCAAAGGAACTCGCCCGGAAGGGAAACACGCAGAAGAAATGACTGCAAATCTAAGAGAGTGGGTCGCAGAACAACTGGGCCCGATTGCAAAGCCAGATGAGATACGGTATACCGATAATTTACCTAAAACTAGGTCTGGAAAGATTATGCGGCGGTTGCTTCGATCTTTAGCAAAGGGAGAGGAAATCACCCAAGACACTTCAACGTTGGAAAACGAGTCCATACTGGAGCAACTGCGTGGAGATAGTTAGATCGTTTGATGATCTAGCCTTAGTTGCTTGAAAACGTTTTGGTACCAAATAAAACCAACAATGCCTGCCAATAAATTGGCCAACACTTGAGCGATAAAAACACCCCTAATACCCATAGAACTGGCCAGCCAATAAGCAAGTGGTACATACACCAGTAAAGTTCTGCCAATTGAAATAGTCATTGCAGGCATAGGCTTGCCTACAGCATTAAATGAACCATTTGCTATGACAGCCAATCCCAAGAATCCATAGCCCCAAGGGCAGTACAATAATTGAATTTTTGCTGTTTTTATCACCTCTGGATCGGTGGTGAAGAATCCAAGAAGAGTGTCAACAGAGAGAATAAAAAAACCAATACAAAAGAGTGCATAAATGAATGAAAAAGCAACACAGAATACAAAACCTTGTTTGAGTCTATCAAATTTTTGAGCGCCAAAATTTTGTCCCACAAAAGGAGCTATTGCCCCACCTAAAGCCATAAAAATTATAATGATAAATGCTTCAAGCCTGCTTGCCAACCCAAAGCCAGCTACCGCCGATTGACCAAAGCTGCTGATTAAAGATGTTACCAAAGCAGTTGACATTGGTGTAATCAGGTTGCTTGCAATGGCAGGAAGGCCGACATGGAGTATTTGACTCCATGAATGTAGGATGGCCGCAACAGTATTTTTTCGAAACTGAATGAGGTTTTCTCTGAAGATTAAAATAGATAATGAAGCAATCAAAAAAACTACATTAGCAAGAACACTTGCCAACGCAGCACCTTTGATTCCCAACGCTGGAAACCCAAACCAACCAAAAATCAAAATGGGATCTAAAACGGCGTTGATAACCGCTGTTGAGGCCATCAACACAGAAGGCGTTTTAGCATCCCCACCAGCACGCAATACTGCGTTTCCAATCATGGGAATAACCAAAAAAATACCACCCCAGTAGTAAATTTCCATATAGTCTTTGACAAATGGCATTGTTTGTTCATCAGCACCCAGTAAACTAAAAACCTCTTCCAGTGTTAACAAACCAAAAATAACCACACACAATCCAGCTATTAAACCCAACAGCATCGAATGGGTAGCAATTTGCCTTACTTTCTCTTGGTTACCTGCACCAAAAAGTCTTGAGGCCAAAGAAGATGTGCCCGTGCCCAACCCCATAGCAATGGCGCCAACTATAAACGACACAGGAAAAGCATAGCTTACGGCTGCCAGAGGTGCTGAACCAAGTTGACTAACAAAATAAGCATCAACAAGGCTGTTAGTTATGATAACGATCAATCCGATGATCATTGGTGTCATCATCGAAAGTATGGCCGATGAAACCGGCCCTGAGGTCAGCTTGGCTTTTGCTGGTTTCACAGTGATTTATGAAAAATAATTAGACTGCATCATAACCTGACACCGATGAATTGTAATGTTATTGATTATTGGTCTATTCCAGCAATAGAGATGTATTTTATTTCGAGGTAATCTTCCACGCCATATTTTGATCCTTCCCTGCCCATGCCAGATTCTTTGATGCCTCCAAATGGTGCCATTTCAGTAGACACAATACCGGTGTTTAAACCAACCATACCGTATTCTAATTGTTCCGAGACTCTCCAGCTTTTTGCCAAGTCTGTGGTGTAGAAGTAAGAAGCAAGACCAAAAGGCGTGTCGTTCGCTCTAGCGATCACCTCCTCTTCTGTAGCAAAAGAAAATAGAGGCGCTACTGGCCCAAATGTTTCTTCGTGAGCTATGAGCATTGCATCGTTAGCATCTTTGATAACAGTAGGCTCAAAAAACAACCCCCCAAGCTTATGCCGACGTCCGCCTAGAAGAATCAGTCCGCCTTGATTTTGTGCATCATTGATATGTTCTTCAACCTTAGCTAAAGCAGCTTCGTCAATAAGAGGGCCTTGATCAGTAGCCGGGTCTAAGCCCTCACCCGTCTGGATTTTTGCAGCCGCTTTAGTAAATCCTTCACAAAATTCGTCGTAAATATCTTGGTGAACATATATTCTGTTTGCACAAACACAAGTCTGGCCTGTGTTTCTGTATTTAGCTGCAATTGCTCCTGCAATAGCTGCTTCTATATTGGCGTCTTCGAAAACAATAAACGGCGCAAGCCCTCCAAGTTCCATGGAGACTTTTTTAACAGTTTTAGCACATTCTTTGAGCAGCATTTTTCCGGTCTCAGTTGATCCAGTAAATGTCAACTTGCGGACCAAATTACTGTCCGTCATTGCTTTACCAATAGTTTGTGCGTTACCTGTTAGTACGTTCAATAATCCCTTGGGCAAGCCTGCCTGTTCTGCTAAATAAGCAAGAGCCAGTGCTGAAAAAGGAGTTTGTTTTGCTGGTTTGCATACCAATGAACAACCTGTTGCAAGTGCTGGTCCGATTTTTCTTGCCAACATTGCTGAAGGAAAATTCCATGGTGTTATACAAGCTACAACCCCAATGGGTTGCTTGATAACTATGGTTCTCCTGTCGTGAAGATGGCCGGGTATCACATCACCATAAATACGCTTTGCTTCTTCTGCAAACCATTCAATAAAGGAAGCCGAATAAGTAATTTCACCTGTTGCTTCAGTCATGGATTTGCCTTGCTCGTAAGTAATGATCCTTGCCAAATCTTCCTGATGAACGCAGATAAGATCGTAAAAAGATCTTAGAATTGAGGATTTTTCCTTTGCTGGGCACTGCCTCCATTTTTTTTGTGCCTCTGCAGCAGCATCGATGGCAGCGTTGGTTTCTTCTAGGCCGCAATTTGGCACATGACCGATAATTTCTTGGTTTGCTGGGTTGGTAACCTCTATGGTTGACCCATCATTCGCATCAACCCATTGACCACTTATATAGGCCTTTTCTTTGAACAAGTTGTTGTTATTTATTTCAATCTTCATACGGGTACACTTGGGGGATAAAATCTGGGCATTGAGAAAGCTTAACCCCCACTCTTAAATCTATCCATAAGCTCTGTGTCCATCCCAACTTCTCGTGCCAGATCAGTGAAAAGTTTGGCAGTTACAGTTTCTTGCCCTTTTTCTGTCGCGGCTTCTTCAGTGTTTCCTATGACCATTTTTCTTAATGGTGGCGGGACGTTCATCAGCATTTCCATCGCTTCTTTGTCCCAAGGCATATGGGTTACCGCGTCAGCACCACGCATCGCATTTTTAGGTT
>LPaug08P121000mDRAFT_1000010_pt1:5000-31484 | contig 31484 bp, 29 predicted proteins | sample LinP20P121000m_3_FD_9509 | JGI IMG/M metagenome (IMG submission 9509) | reverse complement strand
CTTGCTTGGGCTTTGAAAATCAACCACCAGATAACAATTTGGTGACCCAAATAAAGCCCCCATGCACTTGATCGACTGATAAAATCAGGATTTAGCAATTGCCATTTGTACCAAAAGGGTATGCCATCTGGTTTCGGCAATAGCAATGGTTCTTGCAACCACAAGAGATCGGTAAGCCATATCAATCCTGAGAACAGGAAACTGAATGTGATGCCCAATTTTAGAGCCAATGAAGATGAGATGTTATTTGACATACTTGTGTTCATTTTTTTACCCTGTGTATTCTATGAAAAATGGATGTCAAATTAAAACAATTCGTTTATGGTTTGTAGTTCGGTTTCAAGAAAATTAAATAAAATGGGAAAAAATAGACTCAATGTCAAGATTGTTTAAATTTTTTAGATCAAAAAAACCCACAGATCAATCTGAAGAAATTTTTGGCACGGTCGAAATGGCAACAGCGGTGCTTTTAATTGAAATGGCCAGAGCTGATTTTCATCAAGATGAGTACGAGGATAAGAAGATAACTGAACTTTTAGAGGTTCATTTTAGTATTTCCCATGCCGATGCTCAGAGTTTGTTTGAAGAAGGGCAAAAAAAAGCAGACGATGCGGTTTCTTTGCATGAATTTACCCGAGCCTTGCATACAAAATTAACTCAAATTGAAAAGGAGAAGGTCATTGGGATGCTTTGGGAGCTTGCGATGGTTGATCAGGAACTCGATAAATACGAAGATTATCTGGTGCGAAAGATTGCAGATCTTTTGTACGTTTCAAACACGGTTGTGTTAAGAATACGGCACGAGGTTACTGCAAAATAGTTTCTTTGATGACTTCAATGATTGGAGTAACTTTTTCAAAGATTGGGTTAACAACCGGCAAATTTAACTGATCTGCAACTGTTTGCGTGTCAAAATCTTTGTTGTCCGAGTTAATACAAACAGCAATTGTTTTTTTCCCGTAGCTGGCTATCAGCTTTATTTCTTCTTCAATAGTCGGCAGCGGTAATTTGAGTTCTTCAAAACCTTCAAAGTAATCTCGATCAATAGCATGGACAAGAATGACACCGTTCACATCCCCTGCAAGTATGAGTTCAGATCCGCAAGGACCTGAAGGATTCCTTAAGGAGGATTGTCCTTCAATTAGCATTATTTCCGGTCGACTAATTGCATCACATTCCATAATTGCTTTTTCCAACTCGCCGGTAACAAAGTCATTCAGCGTTGCGTCTAAAAGGAAACCATGTTTAAAACCCTGCAAGAAACCAGTTTGTCCTGTGTAGATAAGTTCTGCTTTTATATTAGATTCATGACATGCCTGAAGTAAAAACTGACAGGTGGTCCTTTTGCCAAGGGCACAGTCGGTTCCTAAGACAGCAATTCTTGGTGTTTTCAAACCCAATACTTTTCCAGTCCAGAAGGATAAATCTTCGATTTTTCTTGGTCGGCGAATATCGTAGATAGTGCTTCCAAACTCTTTGGCAAGTTTGGCAAATCCTGGATCTTCACCTAGTACCTGGTGCAAACCAGAAACCACATTGATCCCTGCTTTCAGAGCTTGATTTATTGAATTCCTATGGGTTTCAGGCAGTAGCCCGCCATGAAAGGAAAGACCGATGATTAGGTACTCAGGTTTCGTACCTAATCCCTCAATGGCTTTGGTGATGTCACTGTAAATTGGCAGGTCATCTTGGCAGTTGGAAACTAATTCAGCGGACATTCGACCAGCGTGTTTATGGTCAACGACGCCTAAAATCTGGAAGCGTTTTGAGTATCGGAGCAAACCATGAGATGTTTTTCCATGGAGGTCAGTCAACATCCCGCCGCTGTAGAGCAGAGCAGTGCCTCTGGGATTAGGTTTCATTGTAGACTCCCAAACCTGGTTTATTGTTTGTTGTCATAACCCCATTATCGCAAATATACCCACCGGAAATTAAGTCCCATTTCAAGTCAAAATGACCATCCAAATCCAAATACTCTGTGGCTGAACTTGCTAAGGCGGCGTGGAGTGCTGCTGCGATACTGATTTTGCTTTCATCCATACAACCCCACATCAATTTTATACCCTCATTTTCAGCAATCTTGGCGATTTTCAATGCTGGGTATATCCCACCGGATTTCATTAATTTAATGTTGAAGACACCGAACGGCTTTATTTTATCCGTCAGTCGGATGGCATCAGCAGGTGAATGTAAACTCTCATCTGCAACACAAATAGCCCTTAGTTCTTCAGGAAAATAAAGCATTTCCTTGATTTGATCCCTTGGGAGAGGCTGTTCTATTAATTCAAGCCCCAGGTGGCTCGTCTGATCGTAGAATTTTTCCAAGTCTGCAATCGAGTAACCTTGATTGGCATCGACTCTGATCAGTGGACTACCCGAGTTTAATTCGGAAAGTGCAAACACTTTGTCAATATCTTCATTAACGTTTTCTCCAATTTTTAGTTTTAAAATTTGAAATCCTTGTTGCAGATGATTTTTTGCATCTTTTACAGTTTGTTCTAACGATGCAACACCAATGGTGATGGATGTAGGAAAAGATTGGTGCACTTGTCCCAGACGTCCTACTAGGGATGTTTTTTCTGACTTTGCCAGCAAGTCAAAAAGCGCCATGTCAATCGCGGCTCTCACAGCTGGAAAATGTTTGAGATCTGATTGCAGTCTTTCGAAGACATGGGTTTCATTGCCTATATCCCAGCCAATCATTTTTTCTGCCATGGACTGCAGATTATTGTACGCAGCAGTAAAATTTTCTCCTGTTACCTCTGGAGCGGGTGCCCCGGCTCCCCTTCCTTTTATGTCTTGGTTTGATTGTATTTCGACAAATATGTTTTGCACCGATTCGGTCACTCGTCCAGCAATGGCCCACGGGGCCTTTAATTGCATATCGTATTTATGAACATTTATATTCACTATTTTCATAGTTGAAGACCGCTAAAGTATTTGTCTGAAATTCGAACATAGAATCCCAGAAAAAACAGTGTTTATAGGAATAATCATAATGATTGATTGGATAATTACTACTGCAATCAGTGGCGAAAAGTCTAAACCTGCAAGGTAAGGCAACCGTGCTTTTATTGGCCTCAGAACTGGTGCAACCAGTTCACCAATAAATCGTGTTGCAGGAGTAAAACTATTCGGGCTGAGCCAAGTTAGTATGACATGGGCCAATATACTGATAAAAAATATCCTCAAAACCAGGATCATCAATTTCATTGTGCTCAGGCCAATGAGTTGAAGGAAATTGGGTCCGTTCAGACAATTAATCGTCGTCATGAACCACAAGGCGAAGAGTTCAATGAGCAGACAAAGGCCTATCAATATAATTTCGAGAGACGACTGTTTTGAAAACCTTGAAGTAAAAGGTCTAATGATTGGACCGGTAATCAGAACTATTGATTGATGGATTGGATTGTTTGCACTAATCCAGCGGGAGGCAATTAGCCTCAAAATCAAAACAATGGTAATAAAGTCAACGAACGTCCGGAACAAAAATAAGAATACATTTTCCATTAGATTTTATGATTGGTTTATTCGGATTCATTATCAGAGTCTTGGCTGCCCAATTCAATTGATCTTTGGGTAGCAGCATCGATGGCCTGTTTCCAGATCGATTGAATGTTGTTGTTTTCAAGTGATTCAAATGCTGCTTCAGTGGTTCCTCCTGGAGACATCACTTTTTTTCGAAGTGTTGCAAAATCATCGGAACTATTTAGAGCGAGTTGACTGGATCCAATTGCTGTGTGAATAACCAGTTCTTGTGCAATCTGTTCAGGTATACCAGCAATTTTTGCTGCTTCAGTTAATAATTCCATCATATGGTAAAAGTAGGCAGGACCGTTTCCAGAAACAGCAGTAACCGTATGCATCCAATCTTCATTTTCAATCCAAATGGATTTACCCACGGAATCGAATAAATAAGAAGCCAAGGCTTTCTCATCTTCATTCAGATTGCTGGCGATTAATGCTGACACCCCCCTGCCTATAAGACAAGGCTGGTTTGGCATGACCCGGCAGAGTTTTGATGTATCACCAAAAATAGATTTCAAAGTATCAAGTGCAATACCCGCAGCCACTGAGACAATGACCGAATCGTTTTTTTTGTGCGTTTCAGCAATCTTTTCGACAACATCAACAAAAATTTGTGGTTTAAGTGCTAAAACCAAAACGTCACAGACCTCGGCAACTAAATTGTTGTCAGTCTCAATATTAAGTCGGCCGTTCAAGACAGCCAGAAGCTCCCTTCTTTTTTGTGATGGGTCTGAGACAAATATGCTTCTGGGATTGTGACCGTGAAGAATCATTCCTCTGATCATTGCTTCGGCAACCATACCACCACCAATAAAAGCTATTTTTTTATTTTCATGATTCATTTTTTATTGCCTTGGCCCAAATAATGCAGTGCCTATTCTAATCATATTTGCATGATTGTGAATCGCTATTTCAAAATCATCAGACATCCCCATAGACAACGTGTCTATTTCAAATCCATTATTCTTGAGAGACTCAGATGCCATTTCCATTGTTTTGTAGCTTTGATGTCGTTCTTCTTCAGATGCACCAAAACGGGTCATGCCCATGAGACCTCTCAATTTTAAATTTGGCAAATTTTCAACTTTTGTCGCCATTTCAGGTAATTTGTTTATTGGCAGACTGTTTCTGGAATCATCTTGATGCAGTTGTATCTGGATACAGACATGGAGCGGAGGCATGGACTTGGGCCTATATTTATCCAGTTTCTCAGCTATGCTGTATCTGGTTATGGTATGCACCCAATCAAAATATTCTGCAATGGGTTTGGCTTTGTTGGATTGAATGGAGCCAATAAAATGCCAGGTTGCTTTATGGTGGAAGCTTTTTATTTTTTGTACGGCTTCTTGCACGTAATTTTCTCCAAAATGGTTCAGGCCTAGTCGGTACGCTGTTTCAATCTCGGCCAATGATTTCTTCTTGCTGACTGCGACGATTGTAAAGCCAGATTCTTCCTGGCCAGTTAATGCCAAAGAGGACTGAATTCTGGATTGCAATGCTTGATAATTTTTTTCAATGTCAATCATCTTGGGAAAATGCTTTGTGCATCGAATACGGGACCATCAACACAGACCCTTTTCATTGCAACACCTTCTGGAAGTGTCACTTCAACCACACACCCTGCACAACCACCAATTGCACACGCCATAAATTCCTCAAGCGATAACTGACAATCAATTTGGTAAACTTCAGCGAGTTTGGCAGCAGCTTGCAGCATTGGCTCTGGTCCACATGCGTAAATGACAATTCGTTTTAATTCTTCTTTACTCAGTGTTCGAATCCATTGTTCAGCCAATGCTGTCACATACCCCTGGTAGCAACCCTCGAAGTCATTCAGGCTGGCTAAACGGCAGGGAATGTTTTTGTTTTCCATGTCAACAATAGAAGTGTTGTTGTTATTTTTCATGCCATTGACTGTTATTAAGGATTTCACCGTTGCAAAAGGAAAGGGGAGTTCAGAACCAAAAAACGCAATCGGTGCATGCCCTTGATTTAGATTCTTTAGGTATTCTGCTAAGAAAAGCACTGGAGGAATGCCAACGCCTCCACCGATTACAACTGGGATTTGGTTAGGTTTTTCGAAGTTAAAACCTGTGCCGATTGGACCCATTAGACTCACCTCATCACCTGGTTGAAGTTTACTTAGGGCTTCGAGACCTGGACCGATGATTTTGTATAGAAATTCAACCGTTTTTTGTTCTTTGTTCGCTCTTAGGTAAGACAGTGGTCTCCTCAACAGTATATTTTCACCACAATCAACGAAGGCAAATTCGCCAGGTAAGGCGGTTATCGAAGATTTGTGAGCTTCAAGAGTTAGTACGAATTGTTCCCCAGCGAAGTCTATTTGTTGAATAACCCTGGATTTTTCTTCAAAAACTGTCGCAGATCGGTGCACCATTATTTCATCACTTCTGCTTGCATCATTGATAACAGTGCCATTCTTATCGCAATGCCATTGGTGATTTGCTCTCTGATCACAGAATTTGCCCCATCTGCTACCTCATCTGAAATTTCTACACCACGATTCATAGGTCCAGGGTGCATGACGATAACATCATCATTGCACGGCTCCAATCGCTTCATTGTTAACCCATATTTTTCAAAGTAATGATCCGGACTAATTGTTTCTGTGAGACTCTCGATTCTTTCTCTTTGCACTCTAAGAGCCACCACAACATCAGCATTGACTAATCCTTGATCAAGATTTTTACAGTGTTCTGCATTGGGGTAGAACTTCATATCTGGTTTGAATTCTTCCGGGGCGATCAGGGTCAATGTTTTGACCGCCATGGTAGCCAAACCTTCAGCCAAAGACCTGGCCACACGAGAATGTTTTATATCTCCGACGATGGCAACTTTGATTTGATCAAATCCTTTCTTGTGTTTTTTTATTGTTAGCAAATCTAATAATCCCTGAGTTGGATGAGAGTCAACAGACTCACCTCCATTAATAACATGCGAGCCTAAATCTACGTTTGCAACAATTTTTGACAGGATACCTCTTTCTTTATGTCGGACTACAAAGTAGTTGACTCCCATTGCTTCCAATGTTCGGATCGTATCGATTATGGTTTCGCCTTTAGTTCTAGAAGAATGTTGCTCATCGATATTCAAAACATCCGCTCCGAGCCTTTTGGCTGCAATTTGAAACGAGCTTCTGGTTCTAGTGCTGGGTTCTAGAAATAAATTTGCCAAGGTAATGCCTTGGAGGTTTTTATCTTGTGGTGGTGGAAAGTTGTTGGTGGATAAAAATGTTTCTGCTTTTGCAAGAAGTTTTGATATTGTTCTTTGGTTTAGTTCTTTTAGATAAAGCAGATGTTTCACTTTGTTACACCATCATTATTGAATCTCTTGGTTAATGATAATTTTTCATCCCAGAGTTTCTAACTTTAACCATTGCTCAAGAATTATTTTTGCAGCCATGCTGTCCACTTGTCCTCTTTTTATTCTTCTACTCAGAATTCGATCTCTACGCAGATCTCTGAGTTCATGTCTGGCCATGATTGTGCTATAACTCTCATCAAAAAATATTGTGGGCATTGTATAATGTTTTTCAATTGCAGATCCAAACTTTTCAATTTTATCGGCTAAAAGAGAAGTGCTTTTATTGTCTTTACCGGGGTATCCAATGATTGCCAAATCCGGTTTGTAATCATTGATTATTTGATCCAGTTGCTCCCAGTTGGGATTGCCGTTCTTAATTTGAAGAACATTCAAGGGAGTTGCTGTTTTGGTTATGCATTGGGCTACGGCAACACCCATTTTTTTTGTGCCAAAGTCAAAGCCAATCAGAACGCTGTTAGGCTTCAAATTCATCGATTATTAATAACTGTGAAATGCGATACCCAATATGCTAAGCATGGCCTATTTGACCGCTGATGTTGCTGACGTTGATGCCTAGGAGATTGATGGCTTCCTTCCAGCGATTTTTATAGGGCACAGTAAACAATATATCCTGACTCGCCGGGGCATTAATCCAGGAATTAGTTTTTAATTCTTGCTCCAATTGTCCAGCCCCCCAGCCAGAATAACCAAGGATAAGCAGTGATTCAGAGGGACCATTGCCTGATGCCATTGAAAGAAGTATATCCTTGGAAGTGGTTATGGAAATGTCTTCATTAATCCTGGATGTATTTTCCCATTCTCCTTCTTTGTGCAACACAAAGCCTCGTTCCAGGCCGACAGGTCCGCCTTGAAGGACAGGGAAATTTCCCGGTTCATTGGGGGTATCTAGGTTGAGTTGATTGAGCACTTCAGAAATATTGGTTTTCATGGGTCTGTTGATGATCAAGCCGAATGAACCAGACTCATCGTTTTCGCAAATATAAGTTACGGTTTGATGAAAATTAGGGTCGTTAAGACTGGGAGACGCAATGAGCAACTGCCCAACAAAATTATTGATTTGATTTGTTTTATTAATCATTTAGTTTCTTTTCCATTAGATCAAAAAAGATACCAACCACATCATAGTCAGCGTATTTTTTTATCTCTCTCATCCCAGTTGGGCTGGTTATGTTGATCTCAGTAAGAAAATTGCCGATGACATCTATCCCAGCAAAAAAAATACCGCTGGCTTGTAATTTTGGACCGATTAGATTGCAGATGCGTTTATCATTTTCACTCAGGGCTTGAGTTTTGGGTTGAGCTCCCGCGACCAGATTTCCTCGATTGTCTGTTTTCAGTGGTATCCGAGCAAGTAACACATCTGCGTGTTTTCCATCAACTATATGTATTCTCTTGTCTCCTTCAAGAACTTCTGGAATATACAATTGAGCCATGACCGTCTCTCTGTTTTCATGGGTGATGATCTCCAATATGGAGTTGGTGTTTAAATCGCCTTCAGCGATAACAAAAATTGATTTTCCACCCATTCCATCGAGCGGTTTGACCACAATCTTTTTATGCAGTTTGAGAAAATCCTGTAAATGATTTATCGAGGATGTCACCAAAGAGGGTGCAGCACACTCAGGGAAAAAACTAACGCTTACTTTTTCATTAAAATTTCTTAACGACACGGGGCTATTAATGACCAGTACCCCTGAGGACTCTGCAAGATCAAGCATGTAAGTAGTGTAGATATACTCTGTATTAAAGGGCGGATCTTTTCTCATCAAGATAACATCAAACTCTGATAATGGGATCTCGTTTTTGTCAGATAGGGAGAACCAGGTAGTTACATTGTCTTCAACCGTCAACTGTCTGCCAGAACCCATAGCGATTCCGTTTATTATCCTTAGATCCTGTTGCTCAAAATAAATCAGTTCGTAAGACCTAGATTGGGCTTCCAACAACAGGCCAAGTGTTCCATCTTTTTCTGGAATGATTTCCGCTATCGGGTCCATAACCACTGCTAATTTCTTTTTTGTCATGTCTTTTTTTCTATCAGATTGATTTCATTCTAAACTAATTAACTAAATCTCCATAAAGGTATTGAAGGATACTCAAAGCCATAATCGGGGCCGTTTCTGTTCTAAGAAGTCTGGGCCCGGTTTTAACAATTTTATAGCCAGATTTTTCTGCCATTGTTTTTTCGTCATTACTGAAACCTCCTTCTGGTCCTATGGCTACTGTAATATTTGTAGCTTTCCCCGCACTAAAATTATCTGTTCCAGTAGTGTCTAAAAAAAACCCTATTCCCTGTTTATATTGACTTAAAAGGTCCTGATTTAACTCTTGAGGTTCGAGAATTTCGGGCAAGCGTACCCTTCCAGATTGTTCACTGGCACCGATTGTTATTTTTTTCCAATGATTCATTTTTCTTGGGGTATTCTTGGCATTTAACCGAACAACAGTATTTTTAGACAGCATCGGTACAATTCTATGAACGCCCAATTCAGTTGCTTTTTGCATAACTAAATCCATTCGTTGCTCTTAGATATTGATTGCAGAAGAGTTATTTGCAAGGGAGATTCAACATCAGGCTGATGGCAATTGAGTAAGACGACTTCGACCGATTGTCTTTTTTTAGCCACAATTTCCGCATCCCATTCATACCCACTCTGATCGAATACACATAACCTGTCCCCGATTTTTAAACGCAACACACGAATTAAATGGTGAGCGGTATCCCCAGTCAGTGTTACCTGATTTTGATTTTGTTTGATCGGACTGCAAAGAAAACGCTGTATTCGCGTGTTTTTCATACGATATTTTTCAGTTCAGAAGTTTATTATTTTGAATCAATGGGTATTGTAGATTGTATTTTGAGCAAAGCAAAAAATGCACCTTAACAATGAAAGGTTATTTTTGATAGTATGATCAGTCCCTCATTCGTAAGAGGTATAAGCGTTAATGAGTTTAGAAAAAAATATTGTTTTTGTTGACGGTGTGCGAACACCTTTTTTGAGGGCTGGCACAGGATATGCAGATCTTGCAACCTATGAATTGGGGCACTTGGCAATCAAAGGCCTGCTCTCCAGGACAGGGATCAATCCAACAGAGATAGATGGAGTTGTGATGGGCAATGTGGTTGCCAATGTTAAAACTCACAATGTGGCTAGAGAGTCAGCACTTCTCGCAGGTGTTCCAGAATCAGCGCCATGCCATACCGTCAGCCAAGCCTGTATTTCAGCCAATAGAGCCATCGCCGATGCCATAGGGGAAATCCTATCGGGTCAAGCCGAAGTGATTATCGCCGGTGGCGTTGATTGTGCTTCCGATACACCTATTGGTTATAAGAAGAAGATGCGAAAAAAACTAATCCAAGCACAAAAAATAAAAACACCAATGCAGGGTCTCAGATTCTTATTTTCTCTAAGGCCCAGTGATTTTTTCCCAGACCCTCCAAGTATTGCTGAGTTTTCAACTAATCGAACAATGGGAGAGGACGGAGAAATCATCGCGTCTAGATTTGGTGTGTCCAGAGAAGAAACCGATGCTTTTGCAGCACGATCCCATCAACTAGCAGCGAAAGCAACAGAAGAAGGATCCTTTGAGGATATCATTGAGGTGTCTCTGCCCCCCAATTTCAAATCGATTAAAGAAGACAACGGCATTCGAGGTGATACCACAGCCGAGGGAATTGCAAATTTAAAACCCGCTTTTGATCGAAAATACGGAACTTTTACAGCTGCCAATTCTTCATTTCTAACCGATGGTGCTGCAGCCACATTAATCATGACTGAAGACAAAGCCTTGGAATTAAATTTAAGACCAAAATCTAGAATTATAGACTTTGCATTCACCGGACAAAGCTTGGATGATGAGCTGTTATTGGGCCCCGCGTATGCAATACCAAAAGTGTTGCAAAAAACTGGCTTAACTCTGGATGACATTGATGTATTTGAGTTGCATGAGGCATTCGCTGGTCAAGTCCTCGCTGTTCTGAAAGCACTGGAATCGGATGCATTTGCAACGGAGAAACTAGGATTGAAGCAAATGCTGGGTAAAATTCCGATGGAAAAAATAAACACCCAAGGCGGCTCTCTCTCTATTGGACATCCATTTGGTGCAACCGGAGCCCGGTTGGTCACTATGGCATCGAATAAAATGCTCAAACAAAAATCCAACTATGCCTTGATTGCAGCTTGTGCCGCAGGTGCACATGGTCATGCCATGATCTTGGAACGATACCATTGAAAATATTCATGAGTCCTGAGACTGAAACAAATATACAAATAGAACATAAGGATGGTATTGCAGTAGTTTGGCTGGATAAAGCAAACTCAGAGCAAAACATTCTGTCGTTCGATTCAATGTCGAATTTTGAAGAAATATTCGATGGTATTGCTAATGACGACTCTCTATCGGCTGTTGTTCTCATCAGCAAGAAAAAAGATTTTGTAGCGGGTTTTGATATCAACTCTTTTAAAGCTGAAAAGGAAGGTGATTTTTTACCCTTTTTCCAAGAAGGGCACCGAATTTTACAATATATTGAGGATTTTCCTAAACCAATCGTAGCTGCTGTACATGGTACCTGCTATGGTTTGGGAACAGAAATTGCACTTGCTTGTAAGGGGCGGATTGCCTCGAATCATCCCTCGACCAAATTTGGTCTTCCCGAGGTAAAATTGGGAATTCTTCCTGCAGGTGGAGGAACCCAGAGGTTGCCGCGTTTAATTGGATTAAGCAACGCCCTTGATATGATGGTCACAGGGAAGAATATTTTTGCCTATAAGGCACGAAAGATTGGTTTGGTTGATGAGTTGGTTAACAAAAACAAACTTTTAGCTGCTGCATGTATCTTAGCCAAATCTCTCGCAAAGAAACCAACTCGACGCCAAAGAAAAATACCCATTCTAAATCGTTTTCTTGATCATACTTTTCTGGGCAATCAAATCGTATTCAACCAAGCACGCAAAAGGATAATGAAAATGACCCAAGGGTTTTACCCTGCGCCATTGGCGATTATTGACTCAGTTCAGACTGGTTTTAAAAAAGGGATGCAAGCAGGTTATCTAGCCGAGTCTGAAAACTGTGAAAAATTAATTATTGGTGATGTCAGCAAGGAACTGATGAGAATATTTTTTAGCTCAACTGCAAAAAAGAAAAACCCCATAGGATTAAATACAAAACCTATCAGCAGGATTGGTGTTTTGGGGGCAGGTTTTATGGGCGCCGGAATTGCCGAAGTTTCAATCAAGAATGGCATAGATGTCTTCATCAAAGACGTCAGCGATGCAACAATCAGCCAATCCAAACAGATGATATGGAAGCGGCTACAAAAGAAAGTCAAACAGAAGGCACTTTCACCCCTTGACGCCAAGCGAATCATCCACCGCATGAGCGGCAACATCGAATTTTCTGATCTTTCAAGAGTCGATTTGGTTATCGAAGCAGTTTTCGAAAATATCGAGTTAAAAAAGGAGATTATTGCAGAGGTGGAATCGCACACAAACGACGATACAATTATTGCTTCCAATACTTCATCTCTTTCAATTACCGAAATGGCAGTGTCGGCAAAACGTCCAGAAAACATCATTGGAATGCATTATTTTTCCCCAGTGCCGTTAATGCCCTTACTCGAAATAGTAAGAACCAAAACTACAGCGGATCAAGTTGCTGCTGCCTGTTATGACATCGGGGTAAAACAGGGTAAAACTTGCATCATCGTTAAGGATAGTCCAGGTTTCTACGTCAATCGTATACTTTCACCCTACATGAATGAGGCTTTACTGATGGTTGATGAAGGAGGGGACGTGGCAAGCATCGACCGAGCCATTAAGGCCAAGGGATTGCCCATAGGTCCTCTATCTCTCATGGATCAGGTTGGACTTGATATTTGTGCAAGCGTGATGAGTGAAGAGATGCTGGATCAGTTGGATGAAAACCAGTCGGGTCCGATTTCATTGAGTGCAAAAACGCTGTATGACAAAGGCGGGCTTCTTGGTAAGAAAGGCGGTAGTGGTTTTTACATCTACAACAAAAAAACTGGGGAGCAGATCAAATTTAATCCAGAAGTCGATAAAATTCTTGCTCGAGATCANAAAATCAAGATTGAGGTGCAGGATATCCAAGATCGTTTGTTTATGTGTATGATCAACGAAGCAGTAGTAGCGCTTCAAGGGGAAATCATTGAATCACCACAGGACGGTGATATTGGCGCTATTTTTGGCATGGGCTTCCCTCCATTTATGGGCGGGCCCTTTAGATTGATTGATGCAATGGGAGCGGATCAAATTGTTGCAACAATGGAACGATTGGCAGAAAAACATGGCGATCGGTTTACCCCCACAGATCTACTTTATTTGCACCAAAAAAAGGGTCAAAAATTCTACACTGGTTAGTTGATGGTCCAAATCATTAGTAAACGGTAGTTCGTCAAAAGGCGTGACCGATTTCAATCACCGGTCCGGATGCGGCACTTTCTGCATACCAGACACCGCCATCCTTCACGACAATTTCTACGTGTGCCATTGCATCGATGTTGGCCAAAGGATTGCCATCGATGACAATCATGTCTGCCACTTTACCGGGTTCGATCGTTCCCAGTTGTTCAAACTGACCAAGGATCTCGGCGTTGGTTTTGGTAGCTGCTGATATAACCTGAATGGGTGTCATGCCACTTTCGACTAATGCTGACATTTCATACCACATGGCTTCGGTGTGAAAATTGAGCGGACTGGCCGCATCGGTTCCAACACCCATGTAAGCACCAGCCTCTATAAATTGCCGTGCTGCCACTTTAGAATTTCGGGTCTCAGTCCCAATATCATAGAAATAGGAGAGTCGATGAAAATTATTGAATGAATCAATGACCTCAGCATAAATATCAGGCGGCATGTCTTTTTTATGAATCGGGTTGTACAGCCTTTCGGGAAACGCTACGGTCGCCGGATATACCCAGATACGGTGGGAAATTGTCTGCACAATCGGAATATTGTTGTGTGTTATTTGTGCCAGTAGGTCATCGTCGTATGGTGGATTACGAGCGGATCCCACGTGTTGAAAAACATCGACGCCTGCAGCAATAGCGGCACGAATGGCTTCTGGGTGGTACAGATGGGCGTGCACTTTCACCCCATGTTGGTGTGCTACATCAACGACAGCACGATAATCTTCCTCAGTGAGCCCTGCCCAGACCTTGATAACGTCTGCGCCTTGTTCAATCAGCTCCCGAGCCCTTGTTGCGGCTTCTTCTGGGCTGTCAATGAAGATCTCATATTCGGGTGGTATCCCGGGCCATCTGATACGGGTTATCCAAGGTCCAGAAATTGTAAGACGTGGTCCAGGAATCTCTCCAGCACGGATCTTGTCGCGTAGGTCCAGTATCTGGAATGGTGTGCCCAAATCGATAGCACTGGTCACGCCGGCACGTAGCATCTGTTTTGCGGCTATTGGCATGACCTCATGCAGCCGCTTGGTGCCTTGAAGGAATTTATAATAGCGGGTGTAATCTCCATGCCCTATTAGATCGACATGGACGTGTGCGTCGATTAGACCCGGCAACAGTGTCTTGCCACTAATATCGATGACAGTGGCATTGCCAGGGATTGGAGTATTGTGGCGTTCGCCAACAGCAACAATGCGTCCGTCATCAAATATCACAACTGAATGATGAATGGGTTCAGCCGCCTCGTATCCGTCGATCAACATCCCGCCAACGAAAGCAACTGGTCGGTCCGGTCTTAAAATTTCTTGCGAGTGAATACTGCAAGATAGCAGGACAATGAAAACAAGAGTGAAAATGCGAAACATATACAACTCGATTATTTCTGATTAACTAGGCCAATAATTTTTGGGCCAATTTGAACAGCTTGAGATTAATCAATACTCGCCATTGCCAAGGAAGAATGTAGGTTTTCTTACCAACATCAATGGCTCGCAGCATTTTTTTAGCAGCCACATCGGTCTCCATCAAAAAAAGCATGTGAAATTCATTAACGTTGGTCATCTCACTTTTAATGAAGCCCGGGCAGATGGTGGTAAATTGGATGTTGTGTTTTAACAAAGTCTTTCGCCAGCTATCACTGAGCATTCTAACTGCTACTTTTGAGGCGGAATAACCGCCGAAATAAGGCATAGGGTTGAATCCTGCAAGAGAAGAGACAATGACGCATTTTCCTTGTTTTTGTTCCTTCATTTTGGGGATAAAAGGGATAATGGTATTGGTAACGCCTAAAATATTGGTGTTTAAGACATGATTGATTCGTGAGGACTCACCTTTTGACAGTCGGTCAGATATAGCTACGCCTGCATTGGCGACAACGATATCAATACCTTTTTCCCCAAGCTCCATAAATTCCTTGGCTGTTTTCTCAGATAAATCTGCATCCGTTACATCCAGAGAATAGGTTTCAACATGGTTTGCCCCTTGGTCCAAGCATGCTTGTGCTATTTGTTCGAGTTTTTCTTTCCTGCGAGCTGCTAAACCCAAAATTGAACCCCTTTTTGCATACTCAATAGCCATTGCTGCACCAATGCCACTGCTCGCGCCAGTGATAAATATTTTTTGATTTGTTTTCATATTTAGTTGTTTGAGTTTGTTAATCGACCCTTAAATCTATCCTATTTGTTTCTTTCTTGCATTAAATACAAGGTTTCTTCAATAAGCCAAATTCTATCTTGTCCCCAGACAGATAAGATAACTTTTTTGTCTTGATTTTTTAAAATCATTGTCGGNGGTCCCCATTTTCCTACCTCGTATAGTGCTAAACGATTTCNTTCTATCTCTTNACGCCAATCATTGTTGTCTAATTCTTTTTTTGCTTCTTCCCAATTCAAGCCTATCTTCTCCANCACATTTTTAATGGTTTTGTCCAAATATCCNTGTTGACCTTCAGACCATACTGCTTTTAGGAATGCATTAAAGTAATCTTCTTCCTTGCCCTTCTCTTTGGTGAATTTAAATAATGAATAACATCTTTCCACCGCTTTACCTAAAGGATCAATGATATTCCCGAAAGGTATACCTTTTTTCTCTGCAATCCTTGTGCAATCAGACAGTATGTAGAGCAATTTTTCTCTGTTTATGACCATACCACGCATGACCATTGGCAAAATGGGCCGATAAACTATTGTTACTGGATAACGTTTCCTGAATTCAATCAGTTGTGGCAGTGCCAGATAACTATATGGACTTCTGGCTGAAAATAGGACTTCAAGGGTTATTCCATCCAATTTTAGCGGCAACTTATCTTTTGATGACCTGCGTTTAAGAATGGATAGCTGATCGAACTTGTTGGCCCCGAGTGCGATCAGTCTTTCTTCCAAAAAAGGCACTCGATCAATGCCCCCATAGCATTCCCCTTCATAGGCGAAGACTCCCCCGTAATAATGGCCGAGTTGTTTCTGTTTTTGGTTGTTGATATTGATGCTTTCTGAAATTTCTTCATCGCGCAAGATGGCTGCATTTTTTTGCAGTGTCTTCAACTTCTCTGTGTCATTTCTCCACAAGGCCTCACCTACATTTAGTGAAATTTTTGCAAAAGATTCTTGCTCAGTTCCCAACAAAATTGATTGAGCAATTTTTATATTCTCAGGCTCAATGTCAGTTTCACTGGTACCAAAGGTCAAGCCGTAATAAGGAGCAATCACTGTTGCGTCTTCAATACTGTGTTTTTTAAGCATTTCAACTTCAGGTGTTGAAGATGGAGGAGGAGTGCCAACAACCAAAGGTATCAGTTCGATATCGTATGAATTTTCTAATTGATCTAAGATTTGACAGCAAAGATGGCTGTATGGGTCATCAACTTGATGGAGATAAAAAACTTGGTGAGGTTTATTTTCGGCTCTTCTTTTTTTTTCTCGTTTTTCTCTTGTTTTTTTTCTGCGCGATGGAGATGGAGCTAACAATAATTTGGTGACCCGTCGGCGAAGTTCAAGCTTGACCCAATCAATTAAGAGCATGATTTTACCGCAGTGCTGGCAGTACTTTTTCCCCGATCATTTTGAGTCCTTTCATAGGTTCGTCAAAGAGTCGGATGGAAAGATCAGTCATGCCTCTCTTTTTAAACTGCTCGAAGCGATCAAGTTCACGATCAATATCGCTAAGATCACCAGCTGAGCTCAAATCTGCAACCAGTTTTGAAACCAAAGATTCAGGGACGTTTTCGATTACACCAGATCGGCTGATGTAGGCTTTTGCAAACTCGTTGTTGGCCCCGGCATGGAAATTATCAATGACAATTTTTGCTTCATCTTCCGTTAAGAAATGATGTAGCGAAAAGGGCGGCAACAATGATCCACGAAAGACGAGTTCTCTTCTAGCTTCTTGGAAGGATTCTTCTTTATCCTCTTTAATATGCCAGGCCCAAAAGTTGCTTATTCTGAAATCTTCGGCAGGTGTTTCCCGTTTCTCAAGACCGATTTGAATATTGGTCATTGCCNCATCTAACATCGGTACTGCAACATCACTCATTTGCAGTCCATCGGCAAATTGGCCACCAAGTCTCAACATTTGAGGTTCGGTGGAGCAGGTATAAATTTTGGGGCGAGCCGATTTTGCCCAAGTAAATCCTTGCATATATGGTCGGGTAATGTTGAAAATTTCACCTTCGTATTTCAGATTGAATTTTTTTTCAGAAGCAGACAGTAAAATCTCCACTGCTTCTCTAATGGCTCGAATAATCCGGAAAGGCTTTAATCCAGAACAACTGTCCTGTTCACAAGCAAACTTCATCGCCCCTAATGTCCCTCCACCTGCACCTACAGCTATGATCGCACGACCATCAGACAGTTCGTTCAGAGTTAATAATGCATTTGCCATTTTGAGGGGGTGCATTTCAAAAGGGCTTACCGCCAATGGTCCCAAGAGAATTTTACTCGTTTGTTGTGCTGCTGGTATCAGGCTTAGAAACGCATCCCATTGCTGATAAAAATTGGACGACCAAAGGGCTCTTACCCCATATTTTTCTGCTGCAACAGCCAACTCTGCAACCTGGTTGGGATGCAGATCAGGTTCGAGGATGATTTCTATATCCATGCCANTTCATTGCAACAATCTAAATTCGTTCGTGATCCCAAATTGTTTCTTCTTGATTTTCTTGCCTGGCCAAGGTTCGGGCAACGACAAACAAAGCATCTGATAATCGATTGATGTATTTCAAAGATTCTCTATTGATTTCTTTTTCCTCCGCAAGTTTGCAAAGTTGTCTTTCCGCCCGCCGACAAATGGCCCTTGCTTGATGGCAATGGGCTGCAGCTCTAGTGCTACCTGGTAGCACAAAATCTTTCAGTGGAGGCAGTGTTGCATTAAGGTCGTTGATCAAATTTTCCAATGCAAGAACATTTGCTGCATCAATATTACTAAATTCTGGTGCTGCAATTTCCCCAGATAAATTGAATATATTTTGTTGGACTTCAGTAAGAAAAACCACAATCCTTGGTGGCAGGTCTTTTGAGGTTATCAGAATACCAATGCTGGCACTTAATTCGTCCAGTGAGCCAAAAACTTCAATCTGTTGATCATATTTTGGAACACGTTTATTGTTTCCAAGGTCGGTTGAGCCATCATCACCTTTTCTTGTGAAAATCTTTGTCAATCGATTACCCATATAGACTCCTAAGCTATTCTCCAATGTTAGTTTATCTTCTCTCCCACTCTCGAAGCAAAAAAGATTAGGATTTGGGTCGGTAAATGAATCCTAAATAACCTTTCCTTTTGGCAGTGTTGTAATTATTAGCAAGCATGTACGATTCATCGGTAATATTATTGATGGTTGCCCTGATGAGCCAACGTTCATTGAGATGGTATTGAAGGGTGATGTTGCCGAGTAAATAGTTATCAAGTTTGACTCCGCCAAAATCCATTCTTGAATCACTGAGGAGGATATTCATATTGAAATCCAATGATCCAAACGATCGTCTCAATCCCAAGGAAACAGTTTTTTTGGGTCTTCTCAAGAGCATTTGTTTGCTTGTGGTGTTTTTTGGGTTTTGCAGTGTTGCGTTTAAATAAATGTTCCAATCGTTGGCAAGGTATTCTATATGCCCCTCAATGCCTCTAATTCTTGCTTGCTCAATGTTGTAGAGCTTAAAATCATTGTAGCTAAAGGTAATCAGGTCTGTAATCTCATTGCTAAAGGCTGAGANTTCAACACTAAGCTTGTCAGAAGGAATCATTGCAATACCAATACCGATATTCTTCGAGATTTCTGGAGTTAGTTCTGGATTGCCTCCATACCCATAAAGATCAAAACTGGAAGGATTTCTTGTTGCTCGACCAGCATTAAGCAATAGTCTCATTGAAGGATTAATGATAAAGCCGTACTCAATATTCCACGTTATCTTATCCTCAATGCCCTCTTTGTTACTGATTCTTGCTGCTGTGAGCAGCTGATGCTTGCCTCGGTTAATTATGTCTTCAATATAAAGAGCTGTAGAATTTGCCTCTGTGGCAATATCCAAACCATAGTTGCTGGCGTCAAATTTTTCATTTGCTAAATATATTCCTGCAACAATTTGATGGTTGTCGTTGGCATGGATAGTATTTTGCCACTCAAAAAAAAGTTTCTTACTGTCATTAAAGTCAGGTGTTTCATTCTGTTTTATATCGTCTCTACTGAAACCAAAATTAAGATTGGACACCCATCTATCGCTGAATATTTTATTGATATCTAACGATCCAGTGGTGTTATTGAAATCTTGGCTAACAGGCGTTAGAAAAAAATCTAGATATTCTGTTGTTCCAGAGCTTTGCCATACATTAGTCACCAGTGACCAGTTATCGTGATCAAAATTTAAAAAAGCATTGACCGAGTCATTCTCGTGACCACTGGCAACGTTGCTTTCAGTTCTTGCAGGAAATCCGTCTGTTTTGTATTGGTGAAATTGAATACCCCCTTGTATCTCACTAGAATGGAAACCGCCCATGAAATTAATGGTATCAGTGTTATCAGAGCCAGTTTTATAGCCAATTTCATAACCGGTTTTAGTCTGTTTTTTTGTGATGATGTTAATGACACCGCCTACAGCATTTGATCCATACAAACTGGTCCTTGGAGCTTTAATGATTTCTATCTTTTCTATAAGATCTGGGTGAATATTTTGTATTGCCGCGGTTCCTGTGGCCGAATCGTTAATTTTAATTCCATTAATTAGGATCAATGTATGATTGCTGTTTGAGCCATGCATAAATATCGAAGCAATTTGGCCAGGACCTCCATTGGAAGTGACATCAATTCCGGCAATAAACCGGAGTATTTCAGATAAATTATTGGCACCTGAGAGTGCTATATCCTCAGCGTCTAATATTGTTACTGGGATCAGAATTTTTTGTTTGGGTAAGTGTGTTTTTGTGGCGGCAACGATAAGATTTGACATAGTTGGCGAAGTTTGTGAAAAAGATTGCTGTGCAGATACTGCGGCTAAAATTACCAGCAAAGAAAGAATCTTTTTTAGTTCCATGTTTATTCCCTAGATAAATTTACATCTCAAACACAGATTTGTGGGACAAACAAAAAGAAGACTATGTTTTATGCACCCACCGTACTGGTTTGTTTCCATTGAGTCGGTCTCCGGGCTGATGAGTGGGTTTCCCAGTCCAATATACCTTCCCGTAGTTAAACAGTGGATTGAATAGACAAACTATTCGGATATTGGATTACACTCGATCACCGTTGCGGGGGCAGCACTGGAATATCAAGATCACCAGTTTCCCAATCCAATCACAGTGATTAGAATCTCAACATCAACAACTAGAACTTAAAGCAATAATTTTGTCAATTATTTTTATGGCTGGAGCCTCTTAACGGTCCAATTGTCTCCTGTTTCGATACCCTTACTGCTGATGGTAAGAGACCGTTTAAAATGGAGTCTGTCATGGAGCCGGTCTTTGCGGTTGAGCCAGAATTCAACCTCTTCAATCCACAGGCGGTAGCCGCCCCAGTACGGAGGTCTTGGTATTTTTTGCTCGTTCCGGGTGATGGATTCGTTGGTAAGGTTGAAGCGGTCAAGTATTTGCTGGAATTGTTCGTCAAGCGCTTGTCTGCTTTCTACAGGATTGCTCTGATCGCTCGCCCAGGCACCAACTTGGCTTCCAAGAGAGCGGGTAGCAAAATAGGCATCATTTTCCTCGTCTGGAGATTGCAAGATTTCACCTCTGATCCTGATCTGGTATCCCAGTTTGTCCCAATGGAACAAGGCGCTGGATTTCGGGTTTTCTTTAATTTCTATGCTTTTGACAGAGTTATAATTGGTGTAGAAAACGACGTAGCCTTTGTCAGCATTGATTTCTTTGCACAATACCATTCTTGCATTGGGCACACCTTCAGAATCGGCTGTGGCAATTGCCATAGTATCCGGATTGGGCTGCAGGTCCGATTCTATGGCTTCATTCAGCCATGACTGCAGTAATAAGAGTGGATTTTTTGTCATCGAGCGGCTTAACATCTTGCACATTATCGGGGATTCAATTTGCTATAATCAGTTTTCTTTATGAATCATACCAGCCTCGATGGGCTAGCATAAAAAAATTCTTTATGATTACTGTGGATTTTTGATTAGGAGATAATTGAGGGTCAGAAAACGATGACGGATCTGAAAACACTCAGAGAGCAGCTCACCGAGGTAGATATGAAAATTATTGACCTGATCCATCAGCGGCAGTCCCTGTCCAAAAACATTGGGTCAATAAAAAGAAAAGCAGGCAAGCCAACCAGAGATTTTATGCGTGAAAAACAAGTNCTTGAATTGGCAACATCTCATGCAGAAAAGTTGAATATGGAACCTGATGTAATTGTTGACGTGATGCAATTACTGATCAAAAGTTCATTAAAAACACAGGAAAAGGCCAGGGTTCAGGCAGAAGGACAGGGCAGTGGCCAATCCGCATTGGTAATTGGCGGAGCAGGCAGAATGGGGAATTGGTTTGTGGAATTCATGAAATCTCAGGGTTTTGATGTTCATATAGCAGACCCAAATGCCAATGGTGAGACAGAGAATACCTTCAGTAGTTGGCAAGAGACGGATGATCGTTATGATGTAACGGTTGTGGCAGCACCGCTTAGGGAGTCTGCTTCGATATTAAGTCAGATGTTGGACAAAGCAAGAACTGGATTGATTTTTGATATCGGCTCCTTAAAAGCACCATTCAAAGAAACACTAAAACAAATGGCAGAAAAAGGAATGCAGGTTGCTTCTATTCACCCGATGTTTGGCCCCAATACAGATCTATTGACTGGTAAGCACATTATTTTCATGGAGGTTGGTTCGGATCAATCACTCGAAAAAGTGCAGAAACTTTTTGAATCAACAACAGCCCAACAAATCAAGATGTCCTTGGATAATCATGATTTCGCAATTTCCTATGTTCTGGGTTTATCCCATGCACTTAACATCGCCTTTGCAAAAGTATTATCTGCGAGTGGGGAAAGGAAGGACCTGCTTTCCAAGCTCTCCAGCACTACCTTTAAAGATCAGTTGGGAGTGGCTAAAAGAGTGACGGATGAGAACCCACATTTGTACTATGAAATACAATATTTAAATAAATTCAGCTTAAAAACTATTGCTGAACTTAATCAGGCAATCCAGGATATTTTTGACTATGTGGATACAGGCAATGAGGCAGATTTTGTTGCAATGATGGAGCAAGGTAAATCCTATTTTTCTGATGTATAAATTAACCAACTTGAATTTTTTATTGCAAGAATCAACTGACCATTGAAATGGTTGATCTTATTGATAAAAATGGTTATAGAGCCAATGTAGGGATAGTTCTGATGAACCCGCAGAAAGAATTATTTATTGCAAAAAGACGCTACCAATCCGGTTGGCAATTTCCACAAGGAGGCATCCACATTGGCGAAACACCTGAGAGTGCCATGTATAGAGAATTACTGGAAGAAACAGGCCTGACTAAAAATGACACTGAGCTCTTGTCTGAATCCAACAACTGGTATCAATATAAAATTCCAAAAAAACACTTACGAAAATTAAAGAAAGGGAAGCCTTTTGTTATTGGCCAGAGGCAGAAATGGTTTATGCTCAAATTGACCGGTTCAGAAGAAGCAATAAGCTTGATTCATCCTTCAAAATCTAACCAAGAATTTGATAATTGGAAGTGGGTTGATCCAGCCTTACCGGCAAAACAGGTTATACGATTTAAACAGCATGTTTATGAGCAAGTTTTAAGTGAATTTCAAACTTTTTTTAACCCATGAATAGGGTATAATCTAGTCGATTTTTAAATTTAAGTAAAAACACAAATGGAATCGAATAATAATCTAAATACTGAGGCGGTAATCTTTACTGATGCTGCAGCAATGAAAGTAGGCTCATTACTTACTGAAGAAGAAAATCCAGACTTGAATCTGCGGGTTTATGTAACTGGTGGCGGATGTGCTGGTTTTCAATACGGTTTTTCCTTTGATGAGAATAAAGATGAAGGTGATACAGAAGTTGTAAAAAGAGGTGTGCGACTTATCGTTGATCCCATGAGTATTCAATATTTAATGGGAGCTGAAATCGATTTTCAGGAAGACCTTCAGGGTGCTAGATTTGTGATCAAGAATCCCAACGCTACAACCACATGCAGTTGTGGTTCTTCTTTTTCATAATCAAAAGATTAATATTTTCTTATTAAGTAGTAAAGGGGGACTCGGTGGCGGCATCTCAGGCGCTCCACAGCACTAAGAATATTCGAAATATCGCTGTGGTTGGCCATGCAGGATCCGGAAAAACCACGCTGATTGAAGCCCTGCTAGAAAAATCAGGGGCTATTAAGTCAGCCGGTAGTGTCGACAAGGGCACTACAGTTTGTGATTACACGGACCAAGAGAAGCGTCTCCAACACTCTCTCGAAGCGAGCATGTGCCATCTTGAAATCGATGGTACTTTTATCAACCTGCTGGACACGCCTGGATATCCGGATTTCATGGGACGCGCCTTGAGTGTGCTGCCAGCGGTCGATACCGCGGCGATTGTCGTCAATGCTCAAACGGGTGTCGAACTTGTTACTCAACGCATGATGGACTTCAGTGCACAACGTAAACTCTGTCGGCTTATCATTATTAACAAAATCGATGCAGACAATGTAAACCTAGAAGGCATATTTAAGGAAATTCGAAAAACATTCGGCCGGCAATGCCTGCCACTGAATCTACCTGCACAACAGGGAAAAGCCATAGCAGATTGTTTCTTTGAACCCGCAGATGAGACGCCGGATTTCGCTTCTGTGGAAGCTGCCCACACTGAAATATTTGACCAAGTCGTGGAGCTCGATGACGAACTCATGGAAGCCTATCTGGAGCAGGGTGACGACATTTCTCTGGAACAACTGCATGATCCATTTGAGCGTGCGTTGCGAGCCGGTCATTTAATCCCTGTCTGCTTTGTCTCATCTGACACAGGCGCCGGTATTCAACAATTATTACGCATTTTATCCAAGCTCATGCCTAACCCGATGGAAGGAAATCCCCCCGAATTCTTTAATGACCAAGGGGAAGAAAAAATTGTCACAATAAGTGCGGGCGAGGTGGATAACCATTTTGTAGGCCATGTCTTTAAGGTCAACGTTGATCCTTATGTAGGCCGGCTTGCGACCTTTCGAGTCCATCAAGGTTCAGTCAAGAAGGGCGATCAGGTTTTTGTCGGTGATCAACGAAAAATGGTAAGACTTGCCCATTTGTATCAAGCCCAGGGTAAAAATCTTAAAGAAATTTCAACTGCAGTATCAGGGGATCTTTGCTCTGTCTCAAAAATAGAAGACCTTCGTTTCGATTCCGTTATTCATTCCAGTCACGATGAAGACGAACTGCACATGAAGTCTGTGCAAATGCCAGCGCCCATGTATAGTGTGGCTCTGGAACTGACTCAACGGGGCCAGGAAAAAAAGATGTCTGATGCGCTGCATAAGCTGACCACAGAGGATCCCAGCGTGAAGGTGGAATTCAATGCCCAGGCAAATGAGACCGTGCTCCGAGGGATGGGTGAGCTACATCTCCGGATGGTGCTTGAGCGCATGAAGGAAGAGTTCGGCATCAAGATATCCACCCACCCACCCAAAATAGCCTACTTGGAGACCGTAACCCGCGAAGCTGAGGGTCACCATCGACATAAAAAGCAGACGGGCGGCGCGGGACAGTTTGGAGAAGTATTCTTGAGAATCGAGCCATTACCACGGGGAAGTGGGTTTGAATTTTCCACCAAAGTTGTTGGTGGCACTATACCGAGGCAGTTCATACCTGCCGTGGAGAAGGGTGTCAAACAAGTCCTCGACGACGGTGCCATTGCTGGCTACCCGCTGCAGGACGTGAAGGTCATTGTGTACGATGGTAAATACCACCCGGTGGATTCCAAGGAAGTTGCATTCGTCGCCGCGGGCAAACGTGCCTTCGCTGACGCTATTTCCAAAGCGGAGCCCATTGTGCTGGAGCCGATCACCAAAATAGAGGTCACCACTCCCAGTAGCTATGTGGGGGATATCACTGGCCACTTGTCTGGCGTTCGAGGTCGAATCGCTGGTAGTGTCGCAGTTGCAGGAAATCGGGTGAGAATATCAGCAGAAGTGCCACTAGCGGAGCTCGGAAACTACCAGACCACACTCAAATCACTCACAGCAGGTGAGGGCAGTTTCACCATGGAACTTGATCACTACGAAAGAACCCCGCCGGCGGTACAAAAAGATTTGGAGAAGGCGTTTCGACTTGCCACTAAGAATTAAGAAAAATCTGACTCAATCGATAACGACTCCCACGGATGGCAATTCTGGATCAACCGCGGCGGCATCTTCACCGATGTGGTGGCGCACACAATAATGTTATTGAGGCGGCAAATAAATTGCCCCCAGCACAGATTTCTTTTTTGACCCAGTTGTTTTTGTCAGTTCTACCGGCTTAGCTTGCATTCTTTGATGTGCAAGAAATGCGAAACCAGCTGCTTCCACCCATTCAGGAGCAATTCCCCAATCTGTTGTTGATTGAATGTGACGGCCACTCAATTTGTTCTTAATTAAGGCCATCAGTGATAGGTTTTTGATGCCTCCACCAGAGAAAGCAATGTCACTATCTTTTGGACATTTATTAATGGCATCAACAATCAATTCAGCAGTCAATAGAGTCAGAGTCGCTTGAATATCTTTAGCCAAAAGCCTCTGTCCAAATCGTTTTTTCGTAGACAGAATCCATTCCAGATTGAAATCATGAGATCCTGTGCTTTTGGGTGGTGTTTTTTTGAAAAATGGATCCGATTTAAAAATTTTTAAGAGTTTCATATTGGGTTTGCCACTTTTGCTCCATTCACCTTTATTATCGTATTTTTCTTGCTTGTTTTTTGCTATCCAAGCATCCAATAAAGCATTGCCCGGCCCTATGTCATAGCCAAAAAAGGATTTCTTGTTCAATAGGATTGATATGTTGGCTATGCCACCAATATTGATCAATATTCTCTTGTGTTTGTTGCTGCCAAACATCCAAGAGTGAAACGCTGGGGCTAGAGGCGCGCCTTGACCACCGGCTGCAATATCAGAATTTCTGAAATCTGCCACCACTGCTATATTGGTTTTTTCTGCGACAATACTTGGGCTACCAATCTGTAATGAACCTGAATATTGACTTTCAATATGGTGAAACAGGGTTTGCC
>LPaug08P121000mDRAFT_1000008_pt1 | contig 32064 bp, 36 predicted proteins | sample LinP20P121000m_3_FD_9509 | JGI IMG/M metagenome (IMG submission 9509) | reverse complement strand
AAGCCAACACCCAATGCAGTTGCACCCAATGCACATATGATCAATTGCAGACTGACATCGGCAATGCCAAAATGCTCTGCTATCATGCCCACGAGCAGCCCCAGAGGCTCTTGCATCGATGTGTTTCGACCCATCAACCCGTAAATAGGATGCCCTCGCCGACGGGTACGGGGGATACAATGGGATTCGAGTTCAATGAGTTCGCAGATTCATACCTAGCGAAACTNCGTCAAGCTTTGGATGAGTTGCCAAGAGATGCACTGATGGCGTTCTGGCAGCAAGTAGAAGCCACTCGCAGCGAGGGCGGCAGTGTTCACTTCATTGGCAATGGCGGCAGTGGGGCCACGGCTTCACATAGCGCCGGAGACTGGTCGAAGGAGCTTTCACTCAGGACCATCTCTCACACAGACAGTGCATCAGCAATGACTGCATGGGCGAATGACACAGAATATTCCAACGTCTTCGTCGGTCAGTTGTCGACTTTCGTCAGAAAGGGGGACCTCGTTGTAGGCTACAGCGGCTCCGGTAACTCTGAGAATGTTGTGAACGGCATCTACTATGCCAATGATTGTGGCTGCAGGACGACGGCGATAACCGGCGATTTGGACGGGATGGGCGGAGGCAAACTCGCTCAGGCAGCCGACGTCGCAGTCATTGCGCCGGCCAACTCAATGGAGATGATCGAAGATATCCAGTTGATAGTCAACCACATCATCAAGGAGGCCATCAAGGCTCATCACGGGCCGTGATACCTTGCTCGCCCCTCACAGAGACGACGTGGAACTGATATCCCCCCTCGAACTGCCTGAGTTGCCAAACGGGGCGTCATGGGATGGCCGAATCGCCTTTCTCGACAGGGACGGTGTTCTGATTATCGGATCCGAGGAATACGTAAACAACGTTGATGATGTCGTCCTCCTCCCTGATTCGGCCTTGTCTGTGGGTAATCTGAGGCGTGCGGGTTTCCGGGTTTGTGTGGTCACGAACCAATCACCTGTCGGTAGGGGGCTATGGAGTCAGAGCAACCTTTCGCGAATACACAAGCAGATGTGCCGGTTGTTGCTCGAACAGGATGGGGATGCTCAGCTCGATTTGATTCTTCACAGCCCTTATGCTCCTTGGGAAGGAGCGTGGGCTCGTAAGCCGCATCCAGGCATGCTGGAGGCAGGGAGGCAACTTATGGACGCCGCTTCTAGTGATCCAACTATAGAAGGCCTCGAACTCAAATTTGGGGATGATTGGATAGGACGACCCGACGAGTCTGACTCTGTAATGGTGGGTGACCGTGATGTGGACATGTCTGCAGCAGTCAGATACGGTGTCAGGGGTCTGCTTTGTGATGGAGACGCAGGACTTTCTAGTGTGGTGGATTCAATATTGGAGGACTCTGCTTGAGTTCCGAAGTCGGTGTCCGAATCATTAGAATCGGGCTGGATGACACGGACCATCCGAAATCGGGTTGTACTACTGAATCGTTCGATGACCTGCTTCATTCCCTTGATTCACAGGTCTCTGGATTCAAATTAATCGAGAGGCGATTAGTTCGCCTATGGCCATTCGCAGCGCGAAGAACGAGAGGTAACGGCGCATTATCAGCGATTATCCAGATTCCATCGGGACAACGCGATTTATTTGATTCGGTGTGCCAGAAGTGGTTTGAAGGGCTTCTGCGTGAAACCGCCGTATTCCCNTCCTCTCCTGTGCGCGCCGCCCCGGTTCTACTCATTTCCGAAAGGGACTTGCCAGAGGAGTGGTACTGGTCGGCAGTGCGTGAGCACGTCGAGTTGGAACCCAGGCTGCGTGAGATTCGCTCCCATTCTTGTGTGATGCATTCGGGTGATGAGTCATGGGGTGCTGTGGGTGCCAGTGCAGCCATGGCATGGCAGCCGAACGAGCATTCGACTTGGGAATTGATTTCATGGAGGGACGAATCAATGATCGGCAAGAGCAGGATGGTATCCTCGAGGGTAGTCCGAGAGATGGAGAAACAGCATCCTGAAACCTTCGTCAATCGCGATCCGACCGTCGATAGGGGTCTGATTGCACCTAGGACTCCATGTCCTGTGCTCTATGGTATCAGGGGTTCAACCGCCCAATGTGTTGAAGATGCTCACCGTTGGCTACAGTCTCGCAATGACGTAGAACAATCTCTTCGTTGGGCCGTTCACAGGACGAACCAATTGTCTGATGACCATGTCAGAGGTGTCTCTTTGGGCACAGTAATCACTCTCCCAATGGAAACCAAAGGAGCCCACTCGCACATATCTGTGTTCTCCGAAGGCATCAGGGCCGTTTTGGTCGCCTTTTCAGAAGGCGGGCCCGTTAACAAGCTCTTTCGCCGACTGGTGGCAGGTGACAGAATCGCATGGGTGGGATTGAATTCACCCGATGGTTCTGTGCATCTAGAGCGTTTGGCAATGGTCGACTGCCTACCCAGGATTGTTTCCCGACCATCGTGTTGTGGCAGAACGATGCGGAGCGCGGGGGCAGGCCAGACCCTCAGATGTCAGTTCTGTGGCAGTAATGCTGAGAGGACATGGGTATCACAGGACCTATACCTAGGCGATATCGACATGGTTGATCATTGGTCCGAACCACACCCATCCAACCGACGCCATCTAGCGAGGCCGCTGCAGTTGAGCACCCCCAAACGGTGATGCATATGAATGCTGAATCTCTGGGTAATATCATTCTGACCATTTCTGCAATCTTGATGATATGGACCTTGTTGAGGCATCGCCAGAAGAACAGGCTGTTGCAGATAACAGACAAGGATGATTATAGCGGTATGGCAAGGGATCCACGCTCCCTTATGGTCACTGATGAAAATGCTATGGAGCAATTCGACAGACTCCTGGTTAATCACGGCGCAGACATCGATGAGTGATTACCCCGGCAGAACTAGTATTCGTTCAGAACTTCCAAAATGGGGGGGAATCAATCGAGAATGCTATACAATGCCATTCAGCGGCAGCATACGTGTCGGAGTCAGTGGAGAGGATTCCCCGACGCCCCCCTCCTGAGTTCGAGGAGTCTGACAAGGATATGATGAGTGGAATATCCGAAGGAGGATTCCTCGATGTCGCGTTGAACGACGTCAATCAGTATGGCCCTCACGCGATGGTGATGCTATTGGGTGTCTTCGCTTCACTCACCGGGTTGGTACTTCTGCTCCTGATGATGCTTTAGTCAAGCCTCGCTCGGGCTTTGGTGACGGCCATATCGACTATGCGACCACTGTGCCCGAGGTGCCCCTCTGGTTTGAACAGGCTACTTAGCACAGCAGAGTCGAACGCGTCGGCGATTCTAGGTGTTCTCATGCAGACTTCCTCGAGATTGTCGCCAGAGGACAGGGCCTCCATCGAGGCGGTGCGCATCATCTCATGAGCTTCATCCCTTGCGATTCCTTTGTCGACCAATGCAAGCATCACTTTCTCAGCCATTACAAGCCCCCTCTGAGCATCGATGTTGGCCCGCATCTTGTTTGAATCCACGATTAGGTTAGACAGCACCCTGTCGGTCTTATCGAGAATGTCGTCGAGTAGGATCATTGAGTGGGAAAGGGTGAATCTTTCGGATGAGGAGTTTGCGAGGTCCCTCTCATGCCATAGTAACGCATTCTCGTAGGATGGAACCATCATCGAGCGTACGATTCTGGCCAACCCGCAGGCATTCTCAGCAGTAATCGGATTCCTCTTGTGAGCCATCGTGGATGAGCCCACTTGTTTCTCTGCATCGAAGGCCTCAGCAACCTCAGCAATCTCACTCCTCTGGAGGTTCCTGACCTCCTGCATAATTTTTTCAACACTCGTAGCAACGTTTGCCATCCATCCGACCCATTCGATATAGCGGTCTCTACCTACGACTTGAGTGGTGGCTACTGGGATCCCCAATCCCAATTCGGTCAATATCAGGGCCTGCAGTTCGAAAGCGTCTTCTCCCTGAGCAGCGCCGGTTCCGACAGCGCCGAGGAACTTCCCGGTGGTAGCACGCGCAGTAAGCTCATCCAACCTGTCGAGGTGTCTGTTGAATTCATCGACCCATACTGCCACTTTAAGCCCGAATGTTATGGGCACCGCCGCCTGCCCGTGGGTGCGACCGAGCATCACTGTGTCTCGCTCCCTCTCAGCGATGTCGCACATTGTGGAGAGCAGTCGCTTGAGGATGCCCTGCTGCATTTGGATACTGTCTTTGATCTGTAAAGCGACAGCAGAATCGACGATGTCATTACTGGTAGCACCAAGGTGGATGCACCATCCTGCTTGTCCAGAAACCTCCGCCATTGCTTTGGTAAGCGCCACGATGTCGTGCCTAGTTTCTTGCTCTATCTCGTCGACACGGTCTGCTGTTACTATGCCAGGGTCCGCAATGTCAGCGATCTTGTCGTAGTCCTCAGCGCTGACTCGGCCTAGTTGGCAATGTGCCCAGACTAGTGCCCTCTCTACCTCAAGCTGTCGCGCGTGTCGCCCTTCTCTGGACCAGATGTGCTTGGCCTCGTCGCGACCGTATCTGTAGTCTAGAGGCGATACTGTCACGGCGTTCCCCGTGACCAGCCGACCCTAGACCCCTGTTTGAGTCTAGCGCATGGCGGATATACTGGCAGACAGCACGTTCCACACGCCGCGACGGCCATCCCAATGGGGCTCAGCAACGCATTCTATCGCTCGTTTCATGTGGGGACCATCGACTACGACAGTCTCAAACTCCCCACCTTCGCCATCCAAGTTGAAACGGTGGCGTTCAGATAGTATCCTGAGCTCACTCAAAGCATCTTCATCCAATCTCCTACCTAACCACTCACCACCGATTCCCTCAGCAGACACCGAAGCGAATCTGACTTCGAAGCCATGATTCACAAACGATGCCATGTGTTCCTCAGCAGAGTGGTGCCAGAGTGGGCAGAACGAGATAATACCAAGACGCTCACACATTCTCTCTATCCTAGTCTTCTGGTAATCGGAGCGCAGAGCACCAACAACCAGAGCATCTACTGCTAATGCACCCTCATGGACCTCGAGCTCATCAGGTTCCTCCCAGTCCTCGGGCCATGCTTCAAGGAAGGCATTGCAACTATCCCGATCACCTCTGAGGCCCGCTTCTAGGTCGAAAATCTCGGATTCTGGCTCTCCTGTGGTTAGGACCGGAAGCCAGGGAATTCCTACGGAGGCTGCTTGCAAGGCGGCAATCGCCGTGCCATTCAACTGGAACATCATCGAATCGACTCCGGTGACATGGACTGTGACCAAGCATTCGACGCTCCAGCCCTGCATCAAAGCCCACCAGGTGGCGTAGGTTGAGTCTTTGCCGCCTGATGCCAGTACAGCAACCTTCACGTCCCTGCGTAGTGTTACTTAGCCATGAATGCCCCGATAGCCAAGGCCTCTGCCGACCAAGATTGATAAGAGTCCGGCTTAGCATCAGCACGTTGACCATGCAGCCCGGCGGAAGAGGATACGATACCAGCGTCACTGTCTTTGACACACAAGGCCGATTGTACCAAGTTGAATATGCCCGTGAATCAGTTAAGAGAGGCACCACCACCGTCGGGCTGAAATACCGCGATGGATTGATTCTGATAATCGACAAGAGGCTTACTAACACTCTGGTAATTGCCGACTCAATTGAGAAGATGTTCCAGATTGATAACCACATAGGGGCAACCACATCAGGACTCGTCGCAGATGCCCGGCAACTGGTTGAAAGAGCCCGGATCCAGTGTCAGGTAAATCGGATGACTTACGGCAATAGGATGGCTGTCCCCGCACTCGTCAAAAAGATGGGTGATTTCATGCAGTCATTCACTCAATATGGTGGTGCCAGGCCCTTTGGAACGGCTCTGTTGATAGCCGGGTCCGATGATACCGGATTCCATCTTTACGAGCTCGATGTCTCCGGTGCATACTTGGCTTACAATGCAGGGGGAATCGGGGTTGGGAAGGCCTTGGTGATTGATTACTTTGAGAACAATTGGAAGCCTAATATGACTCAAAATGCTGCTATCAAGATGGGCTTGGAAGCCCTTAGTGATTCGATGGATGACTCTCTCAATCACGATGCTGTCGAGATAGCGGTCGTTAACTCCGAAGGCTACCAAAAACTGGATCACGAAACAGCTCTAAAACACCTTGAGAAGATTTCCTGAGGCCCATGCCTCTAAGGTCGAACCCCCTAGGGAGGACATGGTCAGTCTCGATGATGCCGTTCTCGCCCGCTTCGAGAAGGGCGGCTCTAGATACGAGATTCTCGTCGACCCCGAACTCGTGGACAAGTGGAAGGAAGATCCGTCTTCTGTTGAGTTGAACGATTTGATGGCCACAGACGAGGTCTGGTCTGACGTACGTGCAGGCGACAGACCCACTTCCGATGCTTTAGAACGGGTATTCGGCAGCACCGACCTCTCGACCTGTGTAGAACGAATCCTCAATGATGGCAGCATACAACTGACTACAGCACAGAGGCGACATATGGTCGATGAGAGGATGAAGCAGATTGTCAATGAGATTGCAATGACGGCGACAGATCCAAGGACCAAACTACCTCATCCGCATGTCCGAATAGAGAATGCCCTCGATGAGGCACGATTCAAGGCGGATCCATTCCTATCGGTTGAGAGGCAGGTGCAAGATGCTGTAGATATCCTAAAACCAATTATCCCTCTGCAGTTCATCACCATCAGACTAGCATTCAAGGTTCCCGGCAAGGATTATGGCGGAGTTAGCCAGCTTCTTCGTGACTCAATGCAGAATGATGAGTGGTTGAGTGACGGTTCCTGGGCATGCGTCGTAGAGGTACCTGGTGGGATGAAGAACGAGATAATCAGCCGCGTCGCCAAACGCTCTTCAGAGATAGAAGTCCGAGAACTTGACTGACCCAGCACCGTAGGTGCCCGCATCAACGATTATGAAGGGGGGGCGGGTCGCGCGGCCGTATAACATGAGTGTTAGCGATGACGCGGGCGGACCGCGAAGCGAAGGACGAGCATCCCGGCTCGTCGCTCCAGGGGAGGACCTTGGAGATTCAGAGGGCCAAGAAGCCGGCCACGGCGTCTTAGTGATGGACGGACGACTTCGTGCGACGAAGCAAGGAAGAGTGACAATGAATGGCAATGCAGTGGCAATCGAGCCACTGCGGTCTGCTTACATACCCAGGCCAAGTGACCTAGTGATCGGCTTCGTCGAGGGATGCACCAACAATATCTGGTTCATTGATATCGGCGCACCGTTCAATGCGATACTTCCAATGAGCCTTGGCCCAGGAAAGGCAGCATTCGGTGGCACACGCAGCTTGATGGACATCGGAGAAGCGGTGCTATGCAGGGTCCAAGAAGTCGAGGAGACCCATTCAAGCGTAGTCACAATGAAAGGCATGGGCCTGCGAAAAATTCGCTCTGGAAACATAGAGGACATCGAACCACATCTACTTGGACGACTCATAGGCAAGGGAGGCAAGTCTCTACGCCAACTCAAGGAGGATACCGACTGCAGGATCATCGTTGCGGATAATGGACGAATCTGGATTGACGGGGAACTTGACGGCATAGTTGACGTCCGAGACAGGCTGCAAGCAATGTCTGCCGAAGCTAAATCCATCGGAGGTGTTGCTTGATGGGTGGCTATGGAGATGTTCAGATGCTCGACGAGAACGGACTTCGCATGGATGGTCGCAAACCCGCTGACCTGCGCCCAATCTCAATAGAAACCGGCGTGGTTCCCGTTGCCGATGGCTCCGCTAGTATAAGGTGGGGCACTAACCATGCTGTCGCTGCGGTGTACGGACCTATGGAGTGCCACCCAAGGAAGATTCAGCGACAGGACCGCGCCGTACTGGATGTACGTTACAACATGGCCCCCTTCTCAACAACCGACCGGATGCGACCCGGTTTCAACCGCCGTAGCAGAGAAGTCAGCAAAGTCACTGCAGATGCACTTGAGAGTGTAGTGTTACTGGAGATGTATCCCCGATGTAAGGTTCGAGTCGAAATCGAGATTCTATGTGCCGAGGCCGGAACCCGCTGCGTGGGCTTGACCGCCGCTTCGGTGGCTCTGGCCCATGCAGGTATCCCTATGACGGACATGGTGGTCTCTGTTGCTTCTGGCAAAATCCACGATGTAGTCGTCTGTGACTTGAATAAGGAAGAGGACAATTACGGTGAGGCCGACCTGCCGATGGGAATACTCCCTAACTCAGGCGAACTCGTGTTCCTGCAGATGGATGGGGACCTCTCGCCTGATGAGTTCAAGCAGGCCTGGGATTACAATATGGAAGCCGCATCGGCGATTCATGAAATTATGGTCGAGGCACTCAAGGGGGGTGATTCCTGATGGCTATCCCGCTAGTCCCGAAGTTACTACGTGCTCATCTTGCCGCACTCGCCGAGAACGACGAAAGACATGATGGCCGTAGTCGATGGGAGGCCCGAGACACAGAACTCGAAATCGGAGTCCTCCCTCGTGCTGAGGGTTCGGCCAAAGTTAGAATCGGAAACACCATCGTATATGCTGGAGTCAAGTTCCAAGTAATGACTCCATATCCAGATCGCCCCAACCAAGGAGGTCTGATGTGCAGTGCTGAGGTCAGGCCGGTCGCCGGACCTAACTGGGAGCCTGGACCCCCGAGCCCGGAGTCAATCGAACTAGGGCGGGTGGTCGACAGAGGAATCCGTGAATCTGGGTGCATCGACGTCGACGACTTGTGCATCATCCCAGGTGAGAAGGTGTGGCAGGTGATTCTCGATTTGTTCGCTATTTCCGATGACGGTAATCTGTTCGATGCCTTCGCACTGGCGGGCGTCGCTGCGATGAGAACCGCAGTAATTCCCGAAAAGCGTTTTGAGATCGGTGCCGAAGATCGACCGTTAAATATCTCCAAGACGCCAATCATGTGCTCCTATCAGAAGGTCGGCGGCAGATTCGTTTACGATGCCGATGGCAAGGAGGAGCTTGGAGGCGACGAGCGTATCCATATCACACTGGGTGATGACGGACATGTACATTCATTGCAGAAGGGTCTAAGAGGAATCTTCACGGAAGACGAATTCGCTGAAATCATGGAGCAAGCACAATCAAGATGCAAAGACCTCCGTGAAATGGTGAACAAGGCAGAAGAGGCTGGCTGATATGGCGAAGAGGACACAGAAGACAGGCGTGACCGCGCGATTCGGCTCACGCTACGGTGTGAGCGTGCGTCGTCGGGCGGGTTCTGCTCTGAAGAAGAAGTCCCGCCACTACACCTGCCCCTCCTGTCAGTATCAGAAAGTTCGACGTAGGGCAGCCGGAATATGGGAGTGTAGAAAGTGCGACCATACATTCACCGGAGGGGTCTGGGAACCATTCACCCGAGCCACCGATTCCAATAATCGAATAATCCGACGCTCCCTAGAGGGCGCTACCGCTACTGATATGACGGTTATCGCTCAGCAGGCGGCATTGGACTATGAGCGCAAACTCGCCGAGGCTGAACTGGATGACTCCGAGGAAGAGTGAGCCTGCAAGGCTGATTTTCAGGTTGAAGCACAGCGATGCGGACGCTCTCTCGGCGTCGCTGTACACCGAGGCCGAATTTTCCAGATCCGGAGACTCCATAGAAGTGGCGGAATCCGCACCCAGTATCGTCGACCTCCGTGCAAGGTGGAACACTCTAATGCGTGGGTTAATTGCATCAGAGCAAGCTCTGAAGTTCGGTAGGGAGTGAAGGTATGACGGACGAACCCATCACCCCTCAGCAAATGCAATCTGTCGTTCAGGAACTCCAATCGACTCGTTCCCAAGTACAGGCCATCGCTTCTCAGATAAACGAGATATCGCTGACCTTGAATGCCCTGTCGTCGCAGGATGAGAATCGTCCAGTATTCCGAGCGGTCGGCAATTTGCTTCTAGAAGTTGATGACCGCGATGCTCTGGCCGGTGAGCTAGGAGAGTCCAAGACCGCATTCGAGTCACACCTCGGGAAACTCGTGGAGAGAGAGAGTGACCTGGTCTCCCAGTACGAGGAGATGCTAGAGTCCTTTGAGAATCAGTGAGGTCAGTAGATGAGCGACGGCCTCTCTGGGACGGAAACCACCCCTCTCAAACGCGACATGCGCGCACTTCAACAGATGCTCCTCGACGGCCAAACTTCTCCGGCAATCGAACTATCCGGTAGTTTGCTGATGCGATCGAGGTCCAAGGACGAGAGAGACCCTTTTTCAGAAGCCAGAATACGGATGGATAGGGCGCTGATGGGAGCGGTTGAGCCCTCCATGGTGGGTGCAGAGTTACGTTGGTGTGTTGACAGGCTCAATGCATTGCATCAAGGCTCTTCCTTGCATGGAATAGCCCTTCTGAACCTCGCTGCATGGCATCGAAATCAGGGTGAATCTATGATGGCCCTCGCTACTCATGCAGAAATCTCCCCTTCCAGCGGCCATCCGGATGACATCCGCGGCCTGTCCCGCTTGGAAACAGGTAGGATAATGATCGGATTGGATGATCTCGATCCCGCTATGAGGCATCTATGGATAGCTAAGGAGTGCCTTTCGCAAACCGGTCTTGACGCCGAGGCTCTAGCATCTTCTTTGGAATGGTTGGACCTGGCATTGGAGGAGATTGACGAGAATTCTCCTAGGATGAGTCAGAGGGTATCCCAAGCGGCTCCTAGGGAGCGGGGCGGCTCAACATGGGTACCTGCAAACCCAGAGGACGTCAGGCAAACCGTCGAGTCCCTGATTCCAATCCTACTGGACGATGTCTCAGGCAGGGATCGGATCGATATTGGACTGATATTGGATGCTTCCGTGGCTCTTGGTGAGGATTCTTGGCATCAGTTGGTTTCGGAGAGGATATCAGAGATTCAGGACTCAAGTCTGCTCGAAGCACTCCAATCATGAGCAAGCAACCTTTGAATCTCCTCGGACCCCCAATGTAGTTCATGGGGGATTTCAATGCACCATCCCACTTCTTCTATGGATGGATCGTCTGATGGCCAACCGCCTGCCTCTGGTTCGCCTTCAACTTCGATTAGGACGACGACACCGCCATCCAGTATGGAGTCATCAATCGCTTTGGCCGTGCCAAGCAAACCAGCCTCCTCAAAGAGCTCGCGTAGTGCTGTAACGTCAGACGATTCTCCGTCGAGCACATTGCCCCCCGGGAGCTCCCACCCCCGTTCACTGTGTCTGACCATCAACCAACATGGTGTTTCGATGCGCTGTTTGGGCACAGTCCATGCTATCGCCCAATCACTGGAATCACTCATCACCAATCTCCATCCTAATTTCTTCGACTAACTCTAGTGCTCCATCGATTCCTTCAGCAGCCATTCTCCTAGCTAGGAAGAAGGCTTCAGAAGAGCGGCCTTCGGAACGGAGATGGGCGACTTCCCCGAAGATGTCAGTATTACTGGAAATATCCGGAACCAGATCATCTCGGACATCGTTTGAGGGGGACATCGAAAGTTTTTGCATCCTCTTGAGAAATTCAACTCTCTGAGTTACTTCAGGTACCTTCCAAGGTGTGGGGGCACGACCATCCATTTTGGCTTCCATCCTCTCTCTGAATTGATCTCTGACCAGAAACTCTGGGAAGTTGCTTTGGGCTTGGTCGTAGCAAAGCCATGCCTGATCATACTCGCCCCGCCTCTCGTGCATCCTGCCCAATGCCGACCAAGCCTCGTGATTAGAAGGCCTCTGGGCCAACAGCACCCTAGCGAGCTTGAGGTAGGCCTCTTCCCTACCTGAGTCCCTCAGGCGCTCGAGACGACGAGAGAACAGGATGTTCGCTCTATGATCGGTCATGTCCAGCATCCCGACTCTTTCAATGAAAGAGAGGATTGAACCCTCATCACTGGAAATGCCATTCCACCAATCATCAGGATCTAGTGGATCGGCAACCAATGCAGCTTCCAGAATACCCATGCCAGATTCTGACATGTCGACGCCTTCTAACTGGGTGAGGTATACAGGATCTCGACCCAATACAGCGAACAAATCGTTCAGAACAGCATGGATGCCTGCATGATCTCCAACATTCAATTTGATTCTCACTAGAACCCTCCAGTTGTCCGGATTGGTGAAGTCGTGGAGGACCGCTTGTCGCGCACTCTGCTCAGCCCATAGGAGATTGGAGGAATCTGTTTCCGAGAGAGAAAGGAATTTCTCTGCTTGGCTTCTGTGACGGTTTCCCAGACTGCGCCTTGGGTGCTGAAGTTTCGCAGCGATGTCCTTGGTAGGCTCAGTCATGTGCTACCTCACAGTACCGACTCAAACGGAGTCTTGTCGACACCAAGCGGTAGAGTGGCATCCATACCAATCTTGCTGGTAGTACCATCTTGACTTCTACTGGGATCAAGGCTCGAGCCCTTCTGGTCAGAGAGAATGACAGTATCAGTATCCGGCTGCCATCTAGTCATTAGCGCCCATTCAACTCTAGCGGAATCGGCTATGTCGATGTCTTTGTCTACCACTACCACCTGCTTCATTGAGCGGTGTCCGTCCAAGGCCGCATGGATGGCACGTACACCATCCCCCTCATTTTGGGGTATGATTTGTACTACGGAAGACAACCATCCGCATCCCCCATCGGTTAGGAATACGTCCGTGCATGGGACTACTTCTGAGACGGCTGCCTTGATTGTGGGTGCTCGTGGCAACCCCATGAGTGTGCGATGCTCTACGCCTGCAGATATCAGTGCATGGAAGATTGGATTGTTGCGATGGAACACTGCATCGTACTCGATGACCGGCTCGTCCCTAACCCCATCAACTGTACCGGTGATGTCCACATAGGGCCCCTCCTCGTCTACATCAAGGGTAATTCGCGCCTCCATAGCATACTCGGCATCAGCAGGTACTGATACCCCATTGCCCAAGCGCACCAATCGGAGGGGTTGTCCATGGAGCCTCTCGTGAAGAGCAGATGCCACTGTGAGTTCATCGAGGTCTTCGTTGAATGACATGGCAGCAGCCAGCAGCACTGTCGCGTCGGCGCCGTTGACAATCGCTATGCTGATTTCATCCCCATTCGCTCTAGCAGTTTCGTACATGGTGCGTAGATGCCTGGGGACGATGCGTGCTACTGTATGGGAAGCATCACGTAGCAACTGCCGATGATACGACATGTTCCTTATGCCCTTGTACTCTGCGATGATGACTGAGGCAGACTGATATCTGCCCCTATCCTCCTGATAATGCCAGGGGATCGGCAACGCACCGAGATCGACTTCGTCTTGTCGGTTCTGTAGGACCTCGGCGTCGGAGGTATCTACAATCATGGGCTCGGAGGGGTTAGCCATCCCCCATGCTAGGGTGTCTATGAGTTCTCCCGGGGAGATGTCGAAAACCTCACAGAGCCTATCCCTGACGAGGACGTTGAGAGCTGCGCTGTGCCCAGGTGCTTCTACAACATTGTCGAATACGATGGGCCCTCCACCAGATGACTCGGATCTGTCCCGCATCTCGAATTCTACACTGACCTCTTCACTGTCCCGTGGCACTCCCGTAAGCAAATCTCGGAATGCCATGATGTCGCCCCGCGGCCTAATCTGTTTCAATGTTAGCAAGGCCGGAGCACTCTTGGTCGTTACTCACCTACGGTGAATCCGTCACGCTCTTATACCATTGGTGGGTCGGCGGGACGTCATTTGAGGTGAATACTTGGGTCGTGGATTGTTCTCTGGCCCGAAGATGAAGAATGATCGAAAAAAATACCGATGGAAGGAGCGCAAGTTCCGAGACCGCGAATTCAAGCGGAGGTATGGAGGGGCTCTCAAACACGATCCATTAGGCGGCAGTACTCAGGCCAAGGGCATTGTAATCGAAAAGGTCGGCTTCGAAGCCAAGCAGCCCAATTCGGGAATCCGCAAGGCCGTCAAAATCAGTTTGATAAGAACTGGTAACAAACTCACAGCATTTGCCCCAGGGGACGGTGCCATTTCATTCATCGATGAGCATGACGAAGTCCTCGTCGAGGGAATTGGCGGCAGCATGGGCCGTTCATACGGTGATCTTCCCGGTGTCCGGTTCAAGGTAATCAAGGTCAATGGGGTTTCCCTCGACGAAATGGTCCGTGGAAGGAAGGAGAAACCGATCCGGTGAGGTGTTAACGATGGCTGAGGAATCCCAAACAGAGCAGGCCACCCCGGTGGCCGGCATAGGAACTAGTGTTTTCGGCAAGTGGGATGCGACAGAAGTCACCTGCGCCGATCCGGGCTTGGCACCTTACATCAATCTCACAACCATCGGAACCCCGCATTCCGGTGGTCGGCATGCTAACGCGTGGTTCGGCAAATCAAAACTCTCGGTGATTGAGAGATTCATCAATAATCTGATGCGCACCGGAAAGTTCTCTGGCAAGAAGCAGCATTGTGTGAAGGCGTTTGAGCGTTCACTCGATAACATAGCAATTCGCACCGGGCAGAACCCCCTGCAGAAGTTCATAGATGCCATTGTTGAGGCCGCTCCTTGTGAGGAGACCACTAGAATCAAACTCGGCGCAGTGAGCCAACCCAAGGCTGTCGACTCTTCGCCCAGTCGCCGTCTTGACGTAGCCCTTAGGAATTTGGCTATCGGCTGTACATCCGCCACAGCAAAGAGTCGCCGTACTCTAACTGAAGGTATTGTCTCTGAGCTTTCAAAAGCCGCTGAGGGCGATGTCAATTCATACTCAGTGGGAAAGAGGGAAGAGATCGAAAGAATCGCCGCTTCTGCTCGGTGATAGACACTTCGATACCATCTGAAATTATCGTACTGAGGAGTGTCGTGCGAGTCTTACAAGCGGCTTTATGAACCGTTGTAAGGTCGCCGCTTCATTCAGAGGTCTAGTCATGGGTCGCAAGGAAGACAACATCAAGCGTGCGACCGAGGTCATGTATGACAGGGAGCGCATTAGGAACCTCGCCATCGCCGCTCATATCGACCACGGGAAGACCACCCTATCAGACAATCTGATTGCTGGCGCCGGCATGATGTCCGAGGAACTTGCTGGGAAGTCCAGGGTGCTGGATTTCGATGATCAGGAGAGCGCGCGCGGCATCACGATCAATGCCGCTAGCGCCTCGATGGTGCACGACGTAGGTGGAAGTGACTATCTCATCAACCTCATCGACACCCCCGGCCATGTCGACTTTGGCGGTGACGTCACAAGAGCCATGCGAGCCGTGGACGGCTGCATCATCCTGACCTGTGCAGTGGAGGGTGCAATGCCCCAGACCGAGACTGTAGTGAGGCAGGCTCTCAAGGAGAAGGTCAGGCCCGTTCTCTTCATTAACAAGGTCGACCGTCTAATCAACGAGCTCCAAGTCACCCCTGAGGACATGCAGAAGAGATTCATGGCTCAGATTACCACGGTCAACACACTGATCAGCGAATTCGCACCCCCAGAGCACCGAAAGGACTGGCGGGTTAGTGTCGCAGACGGGACGGTGGCTTTCGGCTCAGCATATCACAACTGGGGGATTACCGTTCCGTACATGGCCAAATCGGGAATCTCATTCACGGACATCTTCGAGTACTGTCATAACGAGCAACAGAAGGAGCTTGCCAAGAGAGCGCCCGTGCACGAGGTCCTCCTCGACATGTCCGTTGATAAGCTGCCTTCGCCACTTGACGCCCAGAAATACAGAATCCCCAATATATGGAATGGCGACCTTGAATCGGAAGCAGGCGCCGCCATGCTTGACTGCGATCCCAACGGCCCCCTATCGCTGATGATAACCAAAATCTGGATGGATCCCCACGCTGGAGAGGTCGCCGTCGGCAGGATATACTCTGGCACTGTAACGCAAGGACAGACTGTGTGGGCCTTAGGTGCTGCGAAAGCAGAGAGAGTCCAGCAGGTCAGCATGATGGTCGGAAGCGATAGGATCCAAGTTCCTGAAGTTTCATCAGGAAACATCGTCGCGCTTACCGGCGTACGTAGCGCTGCGGCAGGAGTCACGATCACACCCGAGCAGGACTCTACTCCCTTCGAAGCGATTAGGCACTACTCCGAGCCTGTTGTGACCGTCGCAATTGAGCCTAAGTCCATGAAGGACCTGCCCAAGTTCATCGGTGCTCTGCACAGCCTAGCCAAGGCGGATGCTTCGTTGGAGGTTTCCACTAACCAGGAGACTGGAGAGGCACTTCTAGCAGGAATGGGTGAGCTCCACCTTGAGATTACTATTTACAGGCTTGAAGAGGAACAGGGGATCAAGGTCTCTGTTAGTGACCCTATCGTGGTTTACAGGGAATCTATATCCTTAGACAACAAGGGAAGGGCTTTCGAAGGCAAGTCCCCCAACCGTCACAACCGATTCTACATCGAGACCGAACCATTGCCGGACGATGTCACACAGGCCATGAGGGAAGGCATCTTCGGGGACGGTGCTGTCCGAAACCAGGATGCCAAGGAAGTCGGAAACAAATTTGCTGAGTTCGGCATGGACAAGAATCTGATGCGGAAGATATACGCGATTCACGGAACCAATGTCTTAGTCAATGATACCAAAGGAATACAGAATCTTCACGAGACACGGGAGTTGATAATTGAGGGTTTCAATGATGTGTGCAAGAAGGGTCCAGTTGCCGATGAACCATTGATGGGAGTTATGGTCAGACTGGTCGATGCAAAGCTCCACGAGGACGCCATCCACAGGGGTCCGGCGCAGACTATTCCCGCTGTGCGTAATGCGATTAAGGGTGCACTAATGCGTTCCAAATCAGTCATTTTCGAGCCGATGCAGAATATTCGAATAGATGCGCCGAANGATGTCATCGGGGGGGTCACTAGGGAAGTGACCACCCGCAGGGGAGTCATAGAGGACATGCCTNTTGATGGCAACACAGCCAGTGTAATCGGCAAAATGCCGATTGCCGAATCCTTTGGATTCTCGAATGACATCCGTGCTGCCACTCAAGGTCGCGCAATTTGGAACACCGAGAACTCTGGATATGTCCACCTTCCTGCTCACCTCTTTGACAAGGTCACTTCGGAAATTAGGGAGCGGAAAGGCCTGAAGGCCGAAATACCCGGTGAAGCACATTACATGGATTGATCAGTTGACTCGTATCAATTGGAAGTCGGTGAGATCCCTCAGTACCTGGACGGCGGCACTATCATCGAGTACGTCAAGACATTGATGGGCAAGTGAATGATGATGCATGGCGCGCTCCTTGGCATAAGCTATCGAACCACTATCTCTTAACTCATTAACTGCAACTGCCAAATCGCCATCATCGCAATCTCCAGCGCCGTATACTTGTCTGAACATGGGAAGTGCGGCCCCGCCGTCTAACGCATGGATGGCAATCAACGTTCTCTTACCTTGTACAACATCTGAACCTGCTGGCTTGCCTAAGGTCTTGGTATCTCCAGTGATGTCGATAAGGTCGTCCATCAACTGGAAGCACAGACCCAGATTCAGACCCCAGGTCGCCATCTTCTCAACAATTTCTTCTGAGGCACCTGCAAGGATGGCACCTGTTTCAGCGCAAGTTTCGAACATCGCACTGGTCTTACCTGTAATCATGGAGATATAATCATCCTCTGAAACAACCTCTCGCGTCTCAAAAGAGATATCCTCCTGCTGACCCTCAGCAACATTCCTGACCATCTCACCGATGGCTCTGACTAGGTAAACCAGTTTGTCTGAATCAATATCAGGAGACTCAGCTAGAATTTCAAAACCCACTGCTAGCATAGCATCGCCGGCATTGATGGCTGTCGAATCATCATATGCGACGTGAACGGCATCCAAACCCCTCCTGATGGGATCTTGATCCATGAGATCATCGTGGACTAAGGTAAAATTGTGAATAATCTCTATGGATGCACCCAAGGTGTAGTGACCATCGTGGGCTTCTCCCACAGCTTCGCCGACCAATCTTGGAAGTATGGCCCTGAGTCTCTTCCCTCCCCCAGTGAAGAGATGGGTCATAGCGCCATGGAGTCTTTGTTGGTGCATTTTACCGAGGCTGTCCATAATGACCCGTTCAACCTTATCTCGGTGAATGCCAAGCGCATCCAACAAGGCCTGTCCGGGAGGTGTCGGTGTCTTGTCGATGGACAATTCGCCACACCTCACTATTTCCGTTTGAGATGATAAGGCACTAGAATCAATGTCGGGGTAGTTAGGAAATAGGAATTTATCCCATATCATCCTGAACCATGGGGCGATGATTTTACCTCCCCATTCCCCTCTCCCAGCTATCATTTCGTTAATCTGTTCTGCTGAGAGCCATCTTGTCTCAGATATCTCGTTGGGGTTGGGGACGATATCAACATCAGCACGAACCATCAGAACATGGTCGATCTCATGTTCGACCCAACTATCGTTCCATCGGCATCGATACTCGAATGTGCCTATATGATCAAACTGCCAATTTGAAGTGACTGAACTAGCTATGCCGAGCTCCTGTTCAAGCTTTCTACAGGCTGCCTTGACAACCCCTTGGATGGGGTCGATATTCTCACCAGGGATATCCAAGGGGTGACTACAGCAGGAATTGGCCCAGACACCAGGAAATGTGATCTTTTCAGTAGATCTTCTTTGGACCAACATACGTCCGTTGGAATCGAATAGAAGGACGCTGAATGCCCGATGTCTATTGCCCTGTCCAAAGTGGCATTCGACCTTGCTCATTGAACCAATAACTTGGTCGTCGGAGCCAACAAGTATGCATTGCTCATCCATCATCTCGGCTTGAGATTGATTGTGCCCTTCGAGCTTGTCAGGCAAGTCTGCATTAGCCATGCTATCGAACTGGCGAGAAAACTCTTGCATATAATCGAAATGCTGTGTCCAGCAGCATTCTGGTCATTAGGAAGGTCGTTCACTGAGGACTTTGGTGCCAACAGCGACGCCTCGCACGACCGCATCGAGCATGCGATCGGGTTCTCGGCCGTTCAGTAACCAAACATGATCTACAGAATTTGCAATAATAGAAGCGCATTGGGCTTTGAGTAGAATCCCTCCGGTGACATCGATATCAGATGCATGTGCCCCCCTGAGGCCATCCGACGGAATCCACTGTTCGATTAGCTTAGTACCGGACTGCTCTGGGGGTCTGTCCATGAGTCCATCGACATCTCCAAGCAGAAACAAGCAAGCAGATACATCAGGTAGTTCAATGCCCAACCTCACCATGATATGATCGCCGGACAATATACCGAACTTGGAATCGTTCGTGACCTCGACGACATCACCGAAGGTTACTGGGATGGGTTCTGAGGGAGCCCTCACAAAGGCGGATATATCGCCTTTGAAGGTTAAACCCACACCGTTTGCCCAGTATCTGGGAGGTAATGATTCGGCCTCGAGTCCTTGTGATTCCAAGGCCGCGACAACGTGCNGATTCAATTCGAGCATATCGAAACGAACTCTAGCTATAGCTTCGGCTTGCTCGTGCTCTATGTCTTGTTGGTATCCATCTGCGAGGCGCCATTTCCTTGATTCGATGTGCCCGAATGAACCGGCGCCGTGCACCAATATTATCGAATGGCCCAACTCTATGAGTTCCTTGATTACTGACGCTACGGGGCTGATGTGCGATATCTGCACATGCTTGTACTCGGTTTTGTCTGTAATCAAGCCGCCGCCCAATTTGACTATCACACGAGACACGCTGCTCCCCAACTATTGCCAAGAGGTACACGACTTAGCCTCTACCGTACTTTCTTGACCTGCGGGCCCCTGAGCGATTCATGTCGGACTCTGAGCCAATTGAGCAGTATCAGAGGTGGCTACAGGCAAGATTGGCTATCGCAGAGCAGATTGATGACCCATCGGAGAGACTACGGGTGACCTTGCAAGTCGAATCGGCGATACATCTCGCCATACAATACCGTGAATTGGTGGAGTTGACGCCTGATGACATTGCTCCTCCATTCGTAGAGGTCGATTCGCCTATCAGGATTATATCAGATGAAGATTCAGTGATTTCCACAGCGATACACGATTCTACGACTTGCACTAAATGCGACACTGAAATGACTCAAGATCTGGAGTTTTGTCCCGGGTGTGGTGAATATCGCTGATCATTCTTCTTCGTCCCAATGCACTCTAGCCAACTCATATTCGGGGTGGTCGTTCGCTACTATACTGAGATATTCACCTGGGACGCTATCCGCGAGATAGACGGTGATGCCTGCGTGCCATATGGTCTCACCAGCGGCCACAAACCTCGCTGTATCAACTTCAAGCAGAGTGGGGAGGGCATAATGCACGTGTCCAGCCTCAGCAGCTGAACGTATGTTTGCAGACAGATGAACATGGGAGCGCCCGCTGGGGCTAATGCCAACTTCAATCACATTCTCGCTTTCATCCGGAGAACAGGGATAGTAGAGAGTATTGGGAATATTCTCGGTGGGCAGATCCAATTCAATCTCGACAGTATGACCGTAAGTTGCGCGTATCACGTTGGCACGAACTTCGTACCTCCCTTTGGGATCGGTCTCGGAAATGGCTCGGATGTGATGAGGTCTGAGCCAGTGATAACGCTTCTCGTTGGAGCCTTTGAATTGCTTGATGATATCCTTGACATCAATCCATCCATTGATGTCCATTTCGAGGTTGAACTTCTCGGGGGCATGCCTGAGGACCAGTGCTAACCGTCTTGCCATGCTATCCCTCTCACCCGTTCGCATGATGAATCTCCCCTCGGAGTTACAAGCTGGGCACAAGTGGTCATCTGCGTAGTAACCGTGATTTGAGCATTCCCTGATCATCGTATCGCTTTGTCGAGTGGATTTCCTTTCATGAACCCCTCGGTTACGCTGGGGTTATGTGAAACATGAGTATGGTGAATGGTTATTCGTGCACTCTTCGTCGTTGGTCCGTGAAGGCCGTCATCGTTGATTGGGCACGCTCGGCGTTTCATAGGGCTCACAGGGGTGATTTGGCCGCCGTGCGACCGGATGACTTGGCCGGGCAAGTCGCTAAGGCACTCATCGATAGAAACGGGATTGACCCGGCTGAATTCGATGATTTGTTGCTGGGGTGCGGTTACCCCGAAGCCGAGCAGGGGTACAATATGGGAAGACTGATGACCTTCCTGATTGGCATGCCCAACACTGTTCCCGGAGTTACATACAACAGACTTTGTGGCTCTTCAATGCAGGCAATTTTGTCGGCTGCGGCCAATATCGAATCAGGGTGGGGTGAATGTTTCTTGTGTGTTGGGATAGAGTCGATGAGCAGGGTGAAGCGCCGTGGCTTCAATTGGAGTCCACACCCCGGCCTTGAGGATGGCTGGCCTGAAGCCTATGTCCCCATGGGGCAGACGGCTGAGAACATCGCGACCCGCTGGTCTATACCCCGCTCCTTGCAAGAACAATTCGCCCTCTCTTCCCATCAAAAGGCTGCGTCTGCCAGAGCCTCAGGTTCCTTCGATGATGAATTGATACCCATTTCTCATGACGGTATTGCCATAACTGAGGATGGATGTATCAGGCCGGACACCACCTTGGAGTCAATGGCTGCACTTTCCCCCGTGTTCTCGGACGAAGGCTCCGTGACTGCAGCAACATCCTCTCCGCTAACCGATGGTGCTGCTGCCGTGATAGTTTGCAGCGAGGATTTTGCCATCTCGCGAGGTTTGCAGCCAATGGCTCGGATAGTTTCTGGTGCAGTAACTGGCTGCCCCCCTGGTATCATGGGAATCGGTCCGGTTGAGGCTACTAAGAAAGTACTAGAGAGGGCTGCTTGGGAACTGGGTTCTGTTGATCTCTTTGAGCTCAATGAAGCATTCTCCTCTCAGAGCATGGCAGTCATCGATGAACTGGGATTGGAGCCCGCCAAAGTCAACCTTGATGGGGGTGCTATTGCCATTGGACATCCATTGGGCGCTTCGGGCGCAAGGATTACTGGCAAGGCCGCTAGCCTGCTATCTCGAACAGGCTCTAATCGTGCCATCGCTACTATGTGCATAGGGGGCGGGATGGGGATAGCAATAGCATTGGAAAGCCTGTGATTATTCTTCTTCCCTGGAGATTAGATTTGAGTTGCAGTTAGGACATCTATCACTCGACGTCATTCTGTTAGGATAGACTGCGAGTATGCTCGAGCAGCTCGGGCAAGTAGCTAACACTTCTCGATCGTCTGCTGAGGATCGTAAATTTCCACCCCAACCGGTTCCCTCATACCACTGAATATAGGCAGGGTTCCTCATTGTAGGTATCCTCCTAAGCGCACTCACACCCAAGAGTAAAAACAAGATTCCCTGCAGAAACCAAATGCCGCCAACCGACATCGAATTTGATACTACGATTAGGCCGAACAACAAGAATGCAGACCCAAACAAAGATAACGAGTAGATTCCCAGTTTATTCCCATATTCTGTGCGTTTGTGAAGCGTGTATGTAGTCAGGACTCCCAATGGAACCAGAACCGCGCCTACAATCAATGTGAATACCCTCACGGGGCCGTTCCATGTGGAAAGCAGAGACAGGATGATTAACGTGACAAAGACGGTATCAATTGCGATGAATCGGATGAGGTGCCGGTGCAGTTGCTCCATCTGACTGCGTGGCATGAACCCCGATTAATCGCTTCAAAGATGACCTTTCCGCCGGCGACGCACTCATGAAGCCCCTCGTACTCGCATGGCCATGGCCAAGGATACCGATGTAGCCATCAAAGGCGACAGCCTGCAAGGTCATACCATACTATTCGCTGTTACAGGAGGCATTGCTGCCGTAGAGTCAGTTCGTCTGGCAAGAGAACTCCGTCGGCATGGTGCAAATTTGACTATAATGATGACCAGAGAGGCTGAGAAGATCATCACTCCCTTGGCTTTGTCCTGGGCTTCGGGTACCGAGGTAATGACCACCTGGGATTATGAAATGTCCCAATTGGAGAAACATGATGCTGTATTAGTTGCTCCAGCGACCCGAAACACGATCTCAAAACACATCCACGGAATTATGGATTCACCTGTTTTGATGGCACTGTCCGTTGCAAGAGGCAATAGGACCCCGACCCTATTCGTGCCGTCAATGCATTCAGACTTGTTCGACGACAGAGTCACCGGTGATTTGCTGGAGGCTCTGCGCAATGAGGAAAGTGCAGTGATGGTATCTGAAATTGAAGAAGGGCGCAGGAAGCAGCCCGATCCGATATCTATAGTTGCTAACATTTGTAATATGGTTAACAGGAGACTCCCCGACAGGAAGATCGTAGCGATAACCCTAGGTGCTAACAGAGCTCCCATCGATGATGTAAGGGCCATACAGAACGCTTCTTCTGGCTCGACAGGTTGGACCATCGCCGAGTACCTTCATAGAATGGGTCACGATGTTATATGCATCGCCGGAAAAACTTCTGCGCAACCAAGCTTCGCACTACCAGATGTTAGGCGTGCAGGTTCACCCGACGCGATGCTTTCTGTGGCCAAGACAGTGGCTTCGGGACAACCCCAACCCGATGCTTGGATACACTCTGCGGCAGTTCTCGATTACTATACTGAACCTTTAGCTGGAAAGAAACCTAGTGGAGCCGACTCATGGGAATTGACTTTGATCCCGGGGGTTAAGCACATAGCCGAACTATCGCCGCTGGTAGATGGAGCTATTCGCATAGGATTCAAACTTGAGTCCGATGCTTCAGAGGAGATATTGGTACAGAAGGCCAAGGATCAGATCGAGCGGTATGGCGTTGATGCTGTGGTAGCTAATCTCAAGGATGAAATTCATGACCCAGACACTTTGAGAGGGAGGTTCGTTCGATCTGATGGAACGGTTGACGACATACATGATGACTCCGAATTATGCCAAATGATAGAGTCCCTATTGCACACCTCCTGACCCCGTGTCTGCGTCACATTCAAGCGGGGTATATGGACGACCATTCAACATGGCGAGTCCGGGTAAGGCGAAGAGGGGCATCCCTCCTAAGTCAGACTTCAACAATTGGTATCCCGCTATAGTCGAAATCGCCGACCTCGTAGACAAGAGGTATCCAATCAAGGGCATGGATGTTTGGAAACCCTATGGTTGGAACGCCATGTCTCTTATTGACGGTCTGACCCGCTTTCAAATGAGGCGGACTGGCCATGAAGAGTACAACTTCCCGTTGCTTGTACCTGAGGATCTTCTGGACAAGGAGAATCAATTAGTCTCCCATCTCAAGGCTGCACGGGATGCAGGAGTAGATCCTTCCGAATTGAGAATGACAGAGGAGGATGCTGGTTTCAAGAAGGAGGTGTATTGGGTCGATCGAGGAGGTGATAATCAACTTGAGGTCCCGATGTTCCTGAGGCCCACTTCAGAGACCCCTATGTACACCATGTTCTCTCTATGGATCCGTAGTCATGCGGACCTACCACTCAAAACTTTTCAAATTGTGAACACATTCAGGTATGAAACCAAACAAACCCGATCATTCATCCGAGTTCGAGAAATTCACTTTTTCGAAGCTCACACCGTTCATGTGGATGAACAGGGAGCCACCGACCAAATCGCTGAGGATGCAGATATCGTGCAGCGCTTGCTTCACGAACTATGCTTCCCTGCGATAATTTCCAAGCGTCCTGTCTGGGATACCTTTCCCGGGGCCTGGCATTCCACTGCAGTAGATGTGATTATGCCCAATGGAAGGACATTACAGGTAGCTACGTACCACCATTATCAAGATCAGTGGGCCAGAGCATTCGACCTCACCTATGAGGACAGTAATGGCGATACCCAATTCTGCCATCAGACCACATTTGGGATGTCAGAGAGGCTTTTAGGTGCGGTTGTAGGTATGCATGGTGACGACAACGGACTAATCATGCCCCCCTCCATTGCACCCATTCAAGTCATCCTAATGCCCGTTGCTGCTCATGCAGACGAGAATGTGAAGCCCAAGATCGAGGCCCTTGCCACACATCTCGAACGGTCCGGATTCCGTGTCCGCATCGATGACCGTGATTTGCGACCGGGCACCAAGCATTACGATTGGGAAATCAAAGGAGTACCGATCCGCCTGGAGCTAGGACCTCGCGACCTGGCCTCTAACCAATGCACTCTATCTCTGAGAACCGGTGGTAAGACTGAGGTACCCATCGAAGGGATTTCCTCTTCAATCAGCCAATGTCTGGAGACTGTATCCGAAGAGCTCAGAAACCGTTCTCACGCACAGGCATCTGAGCTTATCCGTACATTTCCCGGTGTTACCCAGTCAACAGCCGGATGGCAATTAGATGGGCCACTGGAAGACGACATCATCTACGAATTGGCGTTTGATGGCAATGACGCGGACGCCGAAGTCCTAGAGAAGCTTACCGGCCTGACTTTGCTCGGTGACTGTGTCCCTCCTTATACCGAATCGATTCCCTGTGCAGTAACTGGAACACCCACGACACGCAGACAGCATCTGGCACGAATGTACTGATTACTGCTTCTTGGTGAACAACCCAAATAGAGTCAGTATCCCAAATAGCATTAGCAGCGCACCATCAAGCAAGTCACCGCTACCAGATGCGGCCCAAGAATCAATAGATTCGTAATTCGATGCCTCGTTCCAGAGCAATCTGGTATTGTCCTCGCACAGTGATGGCACTGGTGATATGGTAGCAAGACTGGAGGCTGAGGAGGAGTTACCTACACATCCATTAGAAGAAGTATCGTCAGATATCTTCACACCTTCTTCATGTAATGAAGTAATGTAGCACCAAGGGGGTGTTGTGACCGCACGATGTTCAGTATGAGCCATAGAGCTTTGTTGTATATTGGTTGTCCAATTGAAATAACCCCCATCAACCAATTCACTAGACCCATTTTGTGAAATAGACCACTGGATGCTGTAGTTGGCAGAAAGATTCAGATTAGTGACTGTCCATGTGATATACAACGAACCATTCTGTTCATTCGCTGTTACAGTGAAACCCAATGGGTCAGGCTCAAGGTCGTCTACGCAGAGATCGAAATATTGGCCGATGCCGATTGATACATTCATACCAACCAATGACACTCCTATGAGTCCTACTAGGAATGCTAGTTTTCTCCGTCGCGGAACCTGGGGCTCTCTGTCAGTACCCTCGACACTATCATCAATTTCAGGGAGTTCTATATCCATATCAATGCCATTCTGAGATAACTGGGGGACGTTCTCAGCAGGACGTTCGGGAGTGGAAACGCCCATCTCTTCGAGTGCTTCGCGACCATAGATGCGTTCTGCGAGTGCATAGAGCTCATCATCACCCTCTAATTCAGTCGGATCCATGCTGCCATCAAGGAGGCCCTTGACCCGTTCTGAATCACTCATTGTCGTGACCTCGGGTTCAATCGTTCATGAATCAAACGCTACCCTGTCACAAAAATACCCGTTATTTGCGTCTTATCGCTGCGTGGGCGGCATTTTGGATATCCTTGGAGGACAATCCCATAATGGACATCAAATCAGCCGGGGTGCCGCTTTCTCCAAATCGATCATTTACCCCTACCATCTCTATAGGCACAGAGAATCCAGCAGATAGGTGCTCGGCAACTGCTCCCCCGAGTCCACCAATGATTGAGTGATCCTCTACAGTGACGATACATCCACATTCAGATGCGAAGCGTTCTACCAAATCACCGTCTAATGGTTTCAATGTGTGCATATCGACAACAGCAGCGGAAATTCCGTCACCAATCAAACCATCAGCGGCGGCAAGGCTCTCAGAGACCATTACACCGCAGGCCAATATGCATACATCCTCGCCTTCTCTGATTATGCTTCCTTTCCCTATCGACAGGTTTGCTACGGATGACTCATCGTATATCCTCGGGGTTTTATTACGAGCTGTGCGCATGTACGAAGGCCCGGAATGGTCAAGCAATTGGACAGTTAATTCCTCAGCAGAAAGATCGTCACAAGGATGTAAGACAGTCATTCCAGGAATAGTACGATAAATCGCTAGATCCTCTATTGACTGAGCACTGCTACCATCGGTTCCCGTGTGTATCCCTCCATGGCTTCCGCATATGTGAACAGTCAACTCAGCTCTGGCAATCCCGTTTCTGATTTGTTCAAAAGCACGCTCTGTGAAAATTGCAAATGTGCTGGCAAAAGGTATCTTGCCAGATGAAGCCATCCCTGCAGCCACCAGCATCATGTTTTGCTCAGCTATACCTAAAGAAATAGCCCGATCGGGATTCTGGGTGCGGAAGTGACATGACTTGGTGGATTTACCGAGATCTGCCTCAAGCACTACCACACGAGAATCTCCGGCCAGCCTCAGCAGTCCCTCTCCGTATCCATCTCTTGATGCACCACCGACAGAAGGAGCGGTCATCTCAGTTCCTCCATAGCAATCACAAATTCATCATCTGTTGGCGCCTTGCCATGGAAAGAGGGGTTATTCTCCATGAATGATACGCCCTTCCCCTTCACTGTGTGCGCAACAATAGCACAGGGTCCGTCATCAATTCCAGCAGCCCATTCCAAAGCATCTACAATTTCCGACATCGAATGACCATCTATCTCTCTAACTGACCAGCCAAACGAGAGGAGTTTTGCAGCGATATCTCCAACCTCCATCTGGACCTCTAGGAAATCATCGTTCTGGATGCGATTTCGATCTATCATAACCTTGAGATTTCCAACGGAATGGTAATTGGCGGCCATTGCAGCCTCCCACACCTGTCCCTCCTGCATCTCTCCATCGCCAAGCATGACCCAAATCTCACGTACGCTACCGTCCATTCGCGCTGCTAATGCGCAGCCCAGGCCGAAAGACAGACCCATTCCCAGGCTCCCCGCGGAGAAGTCAACACCATCGGTCCACTTCATGTCAATGTGTCCCTGGCAGACTGAGCCCAGAGTCCGGAATCCCATTAGGTCGTCATGATCTAGGTAGCCTACTTGATGTAAGATAGAATACATGGCGGGACTGGCATGACCCTTGCTCATGATGAATCGGTCACGGTCATTCCAGTCTGGATTCGTTGAATCGATTCTAAGCCTTGTCCCATATAATCCTACAATTAAATCAATAGCAGACAGTGAGCCACCCGGGTGTCCTGCACCGGCCTCATGCACCATTTCGACAATGCTGCGCCGGCACTTGCGTGAGAGCTCTTGAAGCTGAGATACGTCGAGTCCCATACCCCCAGTACCTTTGTTCACATGCATACCCACCAAGTTTGCCTATTGATGCTTTCCGACACCCATGATTCCCATCTCAGATCAATACTCAGGCGGGTTCAAATCCACTAGCCACTACAGCAGTCTGTCAGAAGAGGAGAGGGGCGATATATGGCAGAAAATGAACTCGCTGGGCACTTGAATTGGCGCGAGCGACTTTCTACTATGCCTGTTCCGTTGTGCATCTCATCTGATTCTTTCCTATCGACCTGTTTAGAAACTCTAACCAACGGATTCCGCATCCCGGTTGAAGACGGCGTGCTTCTGTTTGAGCATAAATCGTTGTCTTCGGTATGCGCATTGGCAGACATGGTCAAATCCGCTAGATTTGGTAACCATGTGTATTTCAATGAGAATCTCCATGTCAACACTACGAACATCTGTGTTCTGGCCTGTAGATTCTGTGCTTTTCGTAAAGGCCCGCGACATCCCGAAGCATATGCTTTGTCCGTGGAAGAGTTCATACATCGAATTGAGCCGTTTTCAGATAGAATTGATGAGGTACATTCAGTAGGTGGATTACACCCAGAATGGACAATCGAGCATTACACCGACCTTTTCAGAGGTGTCCGAAAACAATATCCCCATATCCATTTGAAAGCTCTCACTGCCGTGGAGATCAGGCACATTGCAAACCGTTCGGGACTTTCTGTGAGGGCTACACTCAAGGCACTAAGTGATTCTGGTTTAGACTCGTTGCCTGGTGGTGGTGCGGAAATTCTGGTCGACTCAGTCAGAGATCGCATATGTAGGGGCAAAGAGTCTTCAAATGAGTATCTTCGGATTCACGGTATTGCACATTCGCTGGGTATTCAAACAAATTGTACTATGTTGTTCGGCACAGTCGAGACGTCTGTTCAGAGAGTGATACATATGGACAAGCTCAGAAACCAACAGGATTTGAGTGGGGGATTCCAGTGTTTCGTGCCATATCCATTCCTACCCGATATGTCTAGGATTCCCGAAGCTCAGTTGGCCACGTCGACAGAAGTGATTAGAGTCATTGCTGTATCTAGGCTGATGCTGGACAATATTCCCCATATCAAGGCTTACAGGATGAATATCGGCGATCATACTGCTGCAATGTCACTGAAGGCCGGTGCGGATGATATTGACGGCACCGTTGGTCATGAGGAGATTATGCAGGAGGCCGGTAGTTCTACCAAGTTAGATACCTCCANGGATGAATTGGCCCGCCTGATTGAGCAAACAGAATCGATTCCAGTAAAACGAAATTCGAAATATTCTGCATTTTCCATATTCAAGGGAGACGATCACGGGGATGTTCGTATACTCCCAATGGCCAGTCGAGCATAGGTGCTTCAATGTCCTGGGAAGAAGTTCTCGGAAGGGTTTCATTCACGAATTGCGATCCCATATTTCACGGCCTCGAGGATAAATGGAAAATCCTTCCCGCGCCGCCTTCTTGGCTCACAGGACACGTTCTTCGACGGGATTGTCTGACTGCACCTATCCCAACAGCAGACTATGCTGAACATTCTGACGAGCTCAACCTGATTCCGGGTTTGGGGATAGTGAGTGCTGGAAACGTAGGCTCAGTACTCCTTTTCGGATCTCGCCCGCTAGAATCAATGAGAGACATCGCTCTCCCATCAGACTCATCCACATCCAAGNTCCTCCTTCGTTGGGTATTAAACGGCAAAGGAATGAATTGTAAGTTCATTGAATTAGGACCAGATATCGATGTTATGCTATCAAATTGTGACGGCGCTCTGCTAATCGGAGACAGAGCCCTTGCAGCAGCTAGAGCTTACCCCGGGTTGGTCAGGCTCGATCTAGGTTACGAATGGACTGCGAAAACTGGACTCCCAATGGTATTCGGAGTCTTTGCTGCACGGAAGGATTCACCCGAAAACAGCCTCAGAAAAGCCCATTCCGACATGCTTGAACAGTACAAATTGTTCCTTTCTGATGCTGATTGGAAATTGCAGGTCGTCAAATCGTCAGCAAAGAAATTGGGGTTCCCTGAGAGTAGGGTTTCGCGATATTTCGACAATGAAGTCAGAAACTATCTGGACGCTGATGCAATAATGGGGCTGGAGGTTTTCCTCACGGATGTCTGCGGAATGAAGGAAACTCCAACATGGTTTCAACCTTGATTTTCTGGATATGTCGACAGATTCGATTTCACTAACATCGGGTTTGTTAGTCATCAGCCATCGACCCCCGAACCGATGAATTTCAAATTACTGCAATCTAGATCTTTTGGTATCAAACCTATATCCTGTCCCTCGCCCAAGAACATTCGAATGGCCCTTCGTCCATCCGCACCGTAGTCAACAGTCCTCTGATTGACGTACATTCGAACAAATTCCTTGTTGGTCTCCTCATCAATACCTCTACCCCATTTCTTTGCAAACTCAAGAGCGGTTACGGGATCGTTGAGAGAATGCATGATGCTGCGCTTAACATCTGCAGTGAGTTGTTCGCATATCTCATCTCCAAGATTTTTTCTGACCACATTACCACCAAGAGGCAGAGGTAAACCCGTCTTTTCGTTCCACCAGAGACCGAGATCGAGCACCATGTGCACACCCTCATTCGCCCAGGTCAACTGTCCTTCATGGATTATTAGTCCAACATCGTATTCACCTTCCAAAACTCTAGGGATTATCTGATCAAATGGAACGACCTCTACCTGAACATCACCGCATGCTAATCTCAGGGCGAGATATGCACTAGTGCCCAGGCCTGGTATTGCAATTACCTTTTCTTTTGCTTCTTCAATACTGAGGGCAGAATTTGAAATTAGCATCGGTCCGTATCCCTCACCCATTGATCCACCGCAGTTCATCAGATGATACTTGTCTGCAATCGAAGGGAATGAGTGTATACTCACGGCGGAAATTTCGTACTTCCCCTCAAGAGCATGCTGATTCAACGTCTCGATGTCATGGAGCACGTGCTCGTAGCTTCTGCCCGCGGTTTCGAAAGAGCCGCATGTTAAGGCATGGAACATGAATGCATCATCGGGATCGGGGGAATGACCGATTCGTATTCTCAAGTCGCCTTCTTGCATGTACCAGCGAACAGAAGATAGTTGAAAACGACTCCGTGAGGGAATCCACGGGTTAGGCAACAGTAAATAATTACCAGTCGCCGCACCTGAGTGTGCCCGATTCATCCAAACTGTCCACTGCCACTGGTCAACTCGGACCTATTTGCGCGATAACCGGAAAGGCCCTCACATTCGCTGAGGCGATAGTACTGGACGATGGATATGTTTGTTGGGAGGCCTATGTCGAATTCACTGGAGCAGATTCTGCAACAGACGGCAGGGAAATCACTCAACTCGACCTAGATTGACTACACATATTCATTTGCCGCCACATATTCAGGCATCTATGACTGAGGGGTGGAGTCGTTTCGCACTCCGCTTCGGAGAATACTACCAGTCCCTTAGTGTCGATGACCTATGGGCCCCACCCCGTTTTCGTTCACGCGAATGGATGTTCATCCCTTGGGGTGGCAAACCACCGGATAGACACCGGGGATTCTCCGACAAGAGGGAGCTCCTCCACTATCTACACCACAAAGCACCGCATTCATGCTTTCACAGCACAGCATACTACAACGATCCCTCTGAGAGGAATATGGTCGACAAAGGTTGGATGGGTGCTGATTTGATATTCGATTTGGATGGGGATCACCTCCCCGGTGTATCAGATACCGATTTCCCGAAGATGATTGAATCGATACAGGAACAGGCATGGCGATTGTGGTCTGAGTTCCTTGAACCTGAGTTCGGCTTTCAAGAGCAGTATGTACAGACTACATTCTCAGGACATAGAGGATTCCACATACATGTTAGAGACCCATCGTATCTCCAATTGGACTCCAACGCTAGAAGGCAACTCGTGAATTATATCAGAGGGGAGGGGGTCAACGTGCAGGATATTCTGTCTGGTTCTGACTCGGGGTGGAAATACAGAGCTCAATCGGGAATCGATTCGGTGCTCATCAAGCTACAAGAACTCTCAAACGATTCGA
>LPaug08P121000mDRAFT_1000007_pt1 | contig 34251 bp, 33 predicted proteins | sample LinP20P121000m_3_FD_9509 | JGI IMG/M metagenome (IMG submission 9509) | reverse complement strand
TAAACAGTTATTTGCCCAAGGACAAGAATTTACATATGGATTAGCTGAAGCAGGAAGCTACTATAAGAGTTATGTTAAGTTGATGAATCATTGGGATGAGGCTCTACCAAATAAAATATTGAGAGTTAATAACGAGGACATAATTGATGATCTAGAAGGTCAAGTTACAAGAATGCTAGAATTTCTGGAGTTACCTTTTGAGGACTCTTGTATTACTTTTTATGAAACTGATAGGTTAGTTAGAACAGCAAGCTCAGAACAGGTGAGAAAACCAATAAATAAGTCTGGAATGGGTAGATGGAAGCCATATGCAAAAAATCTAAAACCTTTATTGGATGGACTTGGATCAGACCTTATAAAACCTCATGATCTTGAGTTTATTGAATCAATTTGATGATGGCTTTAAGATATTTAGAGCGAATGATTACAGAGCATTTGTGAGAAATTATGGCAATTAGTGTTTTCGATCTTTTTAGAATTGGTATTGGACCATCCAGCTCCCATACTGTTGGCCCTATGATCGCCGCACGAAAATTTATACTGAGTATAGAAAAATCCAATCAATTAAAAAAAGTGACACGCATAAAATCTGAGATGTATGGCTCCCTTGGCGCCACGGGGAAAGCTCACGGCACCCCTAAAGCCATTATCTTAGGCTTAGAAGGAGAGCAACCTGATCAAGTTGATGCAACTTTAATCACCAAACGAATCGAAAAAATATATTCTGAAGGACGAATAAATTTACTTGGGAAACAAACTATCAATTACAATCGTGAGATAGACCTTAAGCTTTATCGAAGAAAATCTCTCCCCTTTCATCCTAATGGAATGATATTCTCTGCCTTTGATGAGAACGGAAAGGAATTAGTCCAAAAAACCTACTATTCTGTGGGAGGTGGTTTTGTTGTAGATGATTCTAATGAAAACGGAAATTACATCGCTGAAGATGAAACCGTAATCACTTACCCTTATGATTCAGCTGCTGAGCTTTTAGAATACTGCAAAAGAGAATCCCTCAAAATATCGGATGTGATGATAAAAAATGAAAGTGCATGGCGACCAGAAAATAAAACCCGTGAAGGATTATTAAGCTTATGGTCTGTGATGCAAGAAACCGTTAATAATGGTATTGCTAATAAAGGAGTATTGCCAGGGGGTTTGAATGTCCCACGCCGAGCCCATAAGCTCCACCAACAATTAACGAAAAAATCAAATAAAAAATCTGATGACCCGTTGACAATACTCGACTGGGTAACCCTTTATGCATTAGCAACCAACGAAGAGAATGCCGCAGGAGGGAGAGTGGTTACTGCCCCTACTAATGGAGCAGCCGGCATTATCCCAGCTGTTCTGCATTATTATATGCGCTTTGTACCCAAAGCGGATGATGATGGAATAGTTAGATTTTTATTAACTGCCGCCGCAATAGGCATCCTTTACAAAAAGAATGCATCCATAAGCGGCGCTGAGGTTGGTTGCCAAGGTGAGATTGGATCTGCTTGCTCAATGGCAGCTGGAGCATTAGCAGAAGTTCTCGGTGGCACGCCAACACAAGTTGAAAATGCAGCCGAAATTGCCATGGAACATAATTTAGGACTTACTTGTGACCCGATAGGTGGATTAGTGCAAATACCTTGTATTGAGCGTAATGCTACAGCATCAGTCAAGGCAATCCATGCTGCCCGTATGGCGCTTCAGGGAGATGGAACTCATTTTGTTTCGTTAGATAAAGTGATCCGCACAATGCGAAAGACTGGTGAGGATATGCATCTTCGATATAAGGAAACAGCTCGTGGGGGATTAGCAACTCATGTGCTAGAAATTCCTGTAAATATTATTGAATGTTAATGGATTAACAAACTAGCAATCTCAGTAAACTGCTTGTGCTAACAAATCTTCAGTCAAGATTCACAAAGGTTGATTCTGAGAACAGTAAATGATTCTAAATGTGAACACAAGATTGGGTGTTCACAGGTGTGCACACTTTTTATAAATACTTAAACCTTTGAAACCCCTTTAAATGGTGGGCCCGGGAGGACTCGAACCTCCGACCAATGGATTATGAGTCCACTGCTCTAACCAACTGAGCTACAGGCCCTTTGTTTTATTGATTTCCAGTTGCTCTAAAAAGTTCACCAACTGGTTCACCAAGCCACTTTTTGCCACTTTAGGTTCACCATAGGCTCACCAAAAAAGACAATTTTAACAATGTTATCTCGATTAACAAGAAGTCTGTTAATAGTTTAAATCAAATCGATCTAAATCAACACTTTATATGTATTCCAAGCAGTTGACAGCTGGTAGTTTGTTTATTTGGGGAGAGCTTAACGATCATTGTGAGGAATGAATAACCAAACCTGAACTGGTTCTGGTTTAATTACTGAAAATACTTAGCTACTATTATTATCAATACCATTATTGTAAACAGTATAGGGAAGGCATTCTTTTTCATAATCAATTCTCCTTTAACTGGTTCTGGTTTGGTTAGCTAATGATTTAGCACAATTTACTCTTGCATCATTCCTTTTTTCACCACGAGGTTCCTGCCGTGCTTGTTCTAAACATTTCACATGGTCATAATCAGAATATTCACCTTCATTGTGTTCAGGCTCGGGTGGAGTCGGGATTCCTCGAGGTGGTCTCACTATAGTTACAATATCATTTACAGGTGGAGCAAGAGGTGGAGCAGCATGAACTGGCTCTACTGACCTAAGTGCTAGATTGAAGGATATAAAGGTTAAGCTAATGGCAAGAATGCCGAATAGTAAGTTTTTCATTTAGTTCTCCTTAATATACTTACTTTAACATACTCTAAAATCACCTCATAAGCACCTCCTATCCCTCCTTATTCAACGCCTAGTGGACTGCTTGTAAGCCTTTAACTCATTGCTTATAAGAGCCTTCTTATGCCTTAAAATAGCACTCATATTTGTGGTATTTAACAGGTCTGATATAGTTAATTATGGATAATGAAAAGAAAGAGGATGAAACAGAAATCTTCCAACAAGCACTAGGTGATGCAACACATAAACCTACTGAGAATTGGGAAGAAGAATTAACTGTAGAACAAGCAGAACAAGCAGAAGAAGCAGGAAAAGCACTAAGCACATGGTTGCCTGTTGATAATGTTAGTAGAATATTTATGCTCTGTTTCTTCCTTATTGGCTTTCTTGGATTCTTTACATCTTATGAGTGGTTGGTATGGTCTTTCCTGATAGCTGGTATCTTCTCACCTAGATTGATGGGAGAGATTACTCTTAAGTTAGGACAAATGAATAAGCATAAATGAAACGCTTCCTCATCATATCAGCATTCCTATTAACGATTACTGGGAGTCTAGTTAACAATGGATCCAAATAATCTTTCAGATGAAGAGAACAAGTTGGCGGAAGAGGTAGTAGAAAAAAATAATGAGTTAGGAATTACTCACCAAAAACCTATAAGCAAAAGCCAGAAAGTTCTTATTTTCGTGTTATCAATGGCTCTAGTATTGATTCTCTTTATCGTTTTCTTTATTGTTTAAGCAAATGAATAAGCTGAATAATATAATTCTCCTAGCAATTTTAGCAGTTGTTCTGACTATAATTGCGATATGGCTATGACTAATATGAAACGCCTCTTCCTCATATCAGCACTATTGTTCAGCTTTAATGGCTGGGCAGAGGAATGGTCTGCACACGTATATCCCTCCAGTAATGAATCTAGGTACATTGGGAGATTCGAAACAAAAGAAGATTGTCAGGCTAAAGCAGAATGCTACATTGAAAAAGCCAATATGGGTTCTTTATTGGATATTATTTTTGCCAATAAAATAGAACAAGGGTCTTTTGAGTGCATCGTAACTGAGCAGAAAGAGACAGAAAAAGAGTTGAAAGAGGCGAAAAAATGGACAGGTAAATTCATCTTTGGTTTGACTGATAAGAGTTGTACACTTTAAGCAAACCAGAACCAGTTCAGGTTCAACTGACTAATTGAGCAAATAGAATCAGACTAGTTGACAACCAAAACCTCCTAAAAATATTCGACCACTAGATATATATCACCTATACCCCTTAGGTCACCTGCGTAGGCCTGATAAGAAAGAAACCACAAGTGCTGACGGTAATAATCCTTTACAGCAAACTGACCACATAGTAGTTTTACTATTATGGATAAATTGAAAGAGAATATAATTGATGCAATTAAAATTGCAGGAATGTTGTTCTTTTTAATGATACTCATCGGAACACTTGTCTGGCCCGGCGGTGTTGAAACATTAATTAATCTATTCCAATAATGACACAATCTTAGGTTCACCAAGCAATCTAAAGAACTGCTAAATATCAATAGAATAAGAGGATACAAGGGATAAGACTATAGTATTATGAGTCCACTGCTCTAACCAACTGAGCTACAGGCCCTTTGTTTTATTGATTATATAAGACTGTATGAATATATAGAACTTATTAAGGAGTCAAACTAACTATCATTCAAGAAACTCTTAAGCTTCTCGCTTCGGGAAGGGTGCCTTAGTTTTCTGAGTGCTTTAGCTTCAATTTGTCTAATTCTTTCACGAGTTACATCAAATTGTTTGCCAACTTCTTCAAGAGTGTGGTCAGTGTTCATATGGATACCAAACCTCATTCTTAGGACTTTAGCTTCTCTTGGTGTAAGGCTTTCGAGAATACCAACTGTGCTTTCTTGTAAACCTGACTTAGTGGCTGCACCATCTGGTTGATCTATAGTGGTATCCTCAATGAAATCTCCTAAGTATGAATCATCATCATCACCTATTGGCGTTTCCATAGAAATAGGTTCTCTTGAGATCTTAAGAACTTTCCTTATTCGAGAAATTGGCATTTCCATTTTTTCAGATAATTCTTCAACGCTTGGTTCTCTGCCTTTTTGCTGAATCATTTGTCGTTGAATTCTATTGAGCTTATTGATGGTCTCGATCATGTGCACAGGAATACGAATGGTTCTTGCTTGATCTGCAATGGAACGAGTAATAGCTTGCCTAATCCACCAAGTGGCATAAGTTGAAAATTTATAGCCTCTTCTGTATTCAAATTTATCCACTGCCTTCATCAATCCAATATTACCTTCTTGGATTAAGTCCAGGAATTGAAGCCCTCTGTTTGTGTATTTTTTTGCAATCGAGATAACCAATCTGAGGTTTGCTTCTACCATTTCTTTTTTTGCACGATCTGCTCGAATACGGCCCATATTTAATTGCCTATTAATGTCTTTTATCCCTTGGATAGAAAGGTGAGATGTTCTTTCTAATTTTGCCAATTTTCTTTGATTAGCAACAATTTTTGATTTATTTCTGTTAAGAATAGATGAGTATTTCCTTTTTGCTCTAATGTATTTATCAATCCAAGTTAATTTTGTTTCGTTGCCAATGAATGTTTTCCTAAATTCATCCATAGATACGCCAGCTGTTTCAACGACTATGTCTCTAATCTCTCTTTCAAATCGTTTAATTTCATCCATATAAGCAATAATAATTCTTTGCAAGATATCAAAAAGTTTTGGTGCAATTTTTATACCCATTAAGGTGTCTATGTTGTCTTGGATTTTCTTCTCAATTTTTGCATCATCACTCTTTTCATCAATAAGTTTGATTAATCTGATGCATTGACGGTTGAGTTTTTTGATTTCTTTTATGATAGCTTTTACATCAATGACCACTTCAACAGTCTCTTTGTCTTTGTCAGCATTAATTTGCATAATGTCATCATTTTCAAAAGCAAAATCTGAAAAAATTTCTAAAAATTTAGTTTCATCTTTATCTTCGTGGTTTTTAATGTCTTCTGAGATTGTTTGGTATCGTTCTTCTATGAATTGAAGAACTGGAATAAATGAAGCTAGTGTTTGTTGTATCTTTTTGTTTCCATTTTCTATTTTCTTAGCAATAACAATTTCACCTTGTCTATCAAGCAATTCTATAGTTCCCATTTCTCTCATATACATTCTGACCGGATCAGTTGTTTTTCCAATTTCATTTTCTATTGGGTTAACCGCATCTTGATTTTCTTGATTAGCAGCTAGTTCCTCTGATTTAGGGGCGTGCTCTTGAACGACTATGCCGAGATCACTAATCATTTCTACTATCTCATCAAGTCGATCGGCTTCAATAATTCCTTCAGGTAAATTCTCATTGAGTTCAGCATAGGTTATAAATCCTTCATTTTTCCCTTTTTCTAAGAGAATTTGGAACGGTGTTTTCTCTTTTTCTGAAGACTCGATTTCTTCACCTTTATCTTCACCCAGAACTGATTCAATTTCCTCAACATCAATCAATTCTTCAAAATCAATTGATCGCTTATCAGTATCTTCTTCCTTTGGTTTGTTTTCTTTTTTTACCATGATATGTTTTGATTAAAAATTGGTCGGTTATTATATATCTATTTGTTTCATATAGTTATTTTATTTTATATTTTTTGATAGCTCCTTTAGCCTTCTTGCATCTTGATCGTTGAGAGATTTATTTTTCGCTCTTTCAATGAGTATCGTCAACTCTTTTCTTAGGTCCTGAATATTTAATCTTTGAGTTATGTCATTAAATTCACTTAACATTTCACTTTTATTAATTAAACCTTCATCCATAGCCAGTTGACTTAGATAGCGTTGTAATTTCTGATCTTGAAAATGCTCTATAATCGTCGCTAATTTGATCGAATCTTTTGCATGTATGAGTTGAATGATTTCTTTGAGGACATTAACCCCTTTTTGATCAAGATGTTTAAATTGATTGTTTAGATCAACAATTTTTCCAAGCTCTGGTTTATGCAATAATATTCGGATTGCCTGATTGATAAGGCTAGGGCGATTCTTTAAATACGCTGGCTTATTTCTCTGAGCATCAGTTCTTGAGGCTTTCTTAGTAATTTTTTTACTGGGGACATAGTTCACAAGTTTTTCTAACGTTAAGTTATATTCTGACGCTATTTTTTCTACCATTAGATCTTTATAAATGCCATCTTGTATTGTATTAACCAAAGCCATAGCGTTTTCAATTGCATTGGCTTTGCCTTTAACTGAAGTGATATCAGAAGTTTTATTACAAATATTAATTAAGAATTCATCAGTAGATTGAGCTGTTGCTAAGCGAGCTTCAAACTGTTTATGTCCATGCTTTCTGATAAATTCATCCGGGTCTTCGTCTTCAAGGATTAGAAAATAAGCTTCCTTATTTTTTCTGACTAGTGGTAGGCATAGTTTCATTGCTTTCTCTGCAGCTTTTCTCCCTGCATCATCGCCGTCAAAACAAAAAATGATCTGATCAGATATTCTAAAAATTTTATTAATATGATTGTCTGTGGTTGCTGTGCCAAGAGTAGCTAAGGAATTGCCAACTCCAAATTGATACAGTCCAATGACATCTGTGTAGCCTTCTACAATAATGGCACTGTTTCTTTCAGCAATACTTTTTTTGGATTCAAATAAGCCATAAAGGAGTTCCCCTTTTTTAAATAATACTGTTCCAGGAGAATTTAAATATTTAGGTTCTTCATCTACAATAACTCTCCCACCAAAGCCCACAACCTCGCCTCTGTTGTTTCTAATAGGGAACATTACTCGATTCCTAAATTTATCAAAATAACCGCCATCATCTTTTTCAGTCAATAAGCCACAAGCCAATAGCTGTTTCCTATCCTTATCTGTTTTTCCGAAGTTTTTTAATATATCGTCATACGATTTTTTAGCGAAACCTAAGGCATAATGTCTTGCCGTTTTCCCATCTATACCTCGGCTTTTAAAGTACTCAATCGCAATTGTTGATTCTTTAAGATTCTTTTCATAGTGTTTAGATACTCGAGACAATAAGCTTTTTAAGTCATTATTTTCTTTGTTAACGACTCTATCTTCTTTTGTTTTTGGTACGGGTATCCCGACCATTTTGGCTAATTCTTCAATAGCTTCAACAAAGGTTAGGCGTTCATAATCCATTAAAAAGCCTAGTGCTGTTCCATGGGCTCCACATCCAAAGCAGTGATAAAATCCTTTTTCTGGGCTCACTGTAAATGAGGGCGTTTTCTCATTATGAAATGGACAACAGGCTTTATATTCTTTACCTGCTTTTTTGATTTCAACTCGTTTACCTATAACCTCACTAACGTCGGCTCTTTCTATTAGATCATCAATAAAATCTTGAGGAATTCGTTCAGACATAAATTGGAATTGTTAATAATTCTTTGCTTGTGACTCGATGATTTAGTCTATGCAGAAAAGTGAAAAAAGTAAAAGAACTTATTTTTTTAATGGAAATTGGCTAAGACAATGATTCTTTGACGATTTGACTGGCAGTTTTCATATTAATTTTTCCATCGGCTTGATCTTTTAACTTAGCCATAACTGTGCCCATATCCTTAAGGGTATTAGCACCAGTTTCATTGATAATAGTAGAAATAATTAATCTAACTTCTTCTTCACTTAGTTTTTCAGGTAAGTAAGTCTTTAGAATTTCTGCTTCAGCCATCTCCTTATCAAATAATTCATTCCTTCCAGCTTTTTCATATATTTCAGCTGCTTCAAATCTTTGTTGAACTTGTTTTTCAATGATTGAGAGGATGTCAGTCTCAGTAATCTCAATTCTAGTATCAATTTCCTTTTGTTTAATGGCCGCCATCAACATTCTTAAGGTGCTCAATTTAAGTCGATCACCCTCTCGAAGTGATTGGTTTATGTGTTCTTGAAGTTGTTCGAGTAAGGACAAAGTTTTGAGTTAATAGAGTCTTCTTGAGCGATTACGTTCCCTAGAAACACGTTTTTTTTCGCGTTTAGAAGCAGCCGCTTTTTTTCGTTTCTTTTCTTGAGTAGGCTTTTCATAGAATTCTCTTTTACGGTATTCATTGATAATACCAGCCTTCTCACAAGACCGTTTAAAGCGTCTTAGTGCATAATCGAAATATTCGTTATCTTTTACTTTAACTAATGGCAAAACTTATCCCTTTTAGTTGAGTTAAATAAATATATACTTAATCCATTGAACAGACCGTGAAATATACAGTTTAACCCTAGAAAAAGCAAAGAAAATGACATCCCTTTTAATCCTAGGAATTGAAACCAGTTGTGATGAAACTGCAACAGCTTTATATGACTCAGAAAAAGGATTAATTGGCCACAAGGTCTTTAGTCAAATTGACTTACATAATCAATACGGTGGGGTTGTACCAGAACTTGCTTCAAGAGACCATGTTAAAAAACTATTACCAATGGTTGACCATTTAATTAATGAAACTGGTAAATCTATTAATGATCTTGATGCCATAGCTTATACTGCAGGACCTGGTTTATCTGGCGCTCTTCTGGTTGGATCTGTAATGGCGAATGGTTTAGCTTTTTCGTTAGGAATTCCTTCAGTGCCTATTCATCACATGGAGGCACATTTATTAGCTCCATTATTAGAACAAGATTCTGCAAATATGCCGTTCATTGCATTGCTGGTCTCTGGAGGACACACATTACTGATTAAAGTTGAGTCAAAAGGAGACTACGAAATAATAGGCCAGACCTTAGATGATGCTGCTGGAGAAGCCTTTGATAAAGGTGCCAAATTATTAGGTTTAGCGTACCCAGGTGGCCCCGAGATCTCAAGATTAGCTGAATCAGGTTCCCAAGGAGCATTTACTTTTCCGAGACCTTTATCAAAAGATAAAAAGAACCTGGATTTTAGTTTTAGTGGTCTTAAGACCTCATTAATGTATAGAGTCAATCAGTTAAAGTTGGATGAGCTGTTCACTGATCAATGCAGAGCAGACTTAGCTTTTGCTTATGAAGAGGCAATTGTTGATAGCCTTGTTGAAAAAACACATCGAGCAGTGAAAAAANTAAATGTTGATTCTGTCATTATTGCTGGTGGTGTGGGTGCCAATAAAAAACTTCGTTCAAAAATGTCNGAAACATTTCATAAAAAAAGTGTTGAGGTAATCTTTCCTAGTTTGGAGTTTTGTACGGACAATGCTGCAATGATTGCACTGACTGGTAGCTATAGATTCCAACAAGGTATTCACAATGAGAATTATCAAATAACTGTAAATCCAAGATGGTCCATTGATAAAATTTATGAAGAGATTAATGCTAATGGATAAGATTAAACTTTCTGAGTTAAAAGTTGAAACCATTATTGGTATCTGGGAATGGGAAAAAAGAAACCCACAAATTGTTTCAATAGACTTGGAGATGTCGACTGCTATTAAAGCTGCTGCAAAGAGCGACTCCATTAAAGATGCGCTTGATTATAGGGCTATTTCAAAAAGAATAAAACAATACTCAGAAAATAATCATTTCGAATTGATCGAAACATTAGCCGAGAATTTGGCACAGATAATTATAGAAGAGTTTAAAGTTGAATGGGTTAAGTTAAGTGTCTCAAAACCTTATGCTATAAGGGATTCTAAAAATGTTAGTTTAACCATTGAACGCACAAAGAATGAATAATTTGTCTCATAGAGTCGAAATATATTTCAGTTTAGGCAGCAATATCAAACCAGAAAAAAACTTAAGGTATGCTCTAAAAGAATTAAGTGAGATCTTTGATGATCTTCAGTTATCTTCCGTTTATCAAACAGAAGCCGTTGGTTTTGATGGTGATAATTTTCTTAATATGGTCATAAAAGCTTTCAGTCATTTCAATCCAAGGAAAATTATATCTGAACTTCATAACATTGAACGCTCCACAGGGAGGGAAATTGGAACAGGCCAGTTTAATTCGAGAACTTTGGATATTGATTTAATACTTTATGATGATTTAATTAATCAGGAGCTTAACTTACCACGTGATGAAATTCTAGAATATGCATTTGTACTTGGTCCATTAGCTGAAATTAACCCTTTGGGTGTTCATCCTATCGAAGAGTTGACCTATCAAGAATTATGGTCTTCATTTGATAAAGCTTCATCAGATATAGAAAAATATAAAACTTTGTCTACTTAAGAATTAATACCTCGACCTCCATCAACGGTAATAATCTGACCAGTGATATAGTCAGCATTTGCTATTAAGAAGAGGACGGTCTGTGCAATGTCATTTGGTTCGCCTGATCGTTTGAGCGGTATTTGGTCAACAACTTTTTGTTTGATCTCTTCAGAAGGCTCATTTTCAGGCCATAAGATCATTCCAGGGGCAATACCGTTGACTCTAACCTCCGGTGCTAGATCTTTAGCCAATGATCGGGTTAGCATTGCTAAACCTGATTTAGCAGAACCATAGATAGGATGATTTTTCAGTGGTTTGCTAGCATGTATATCAACCATATTAATGATACAACCCCTAGACTCCTTTATATAAGGAGCGGCATGTTTGCATAAAAAAAGAGGTGCTTTTAGATTTGTTCCCACTAGATTATCCCAATCATCAAGAGTTATGTCTTCAATAGGTGTGGGATAAAAAGTGGAGGCATTATTGATTAAAACATCTAATTGCCCTGTTGTTTCGATTACTTTAGTAATTAAACTCTCAACTTCAGTCTGATTAGTCAAATTTGAGCCAATTGCTATTGCTGAATCATTTCTAATTGAGTTGAGTTCAGAACATAATTCATTGGCAGCATCACTTGAAGTATTAAAGTGAATAACCAAATTCATTTCCTCAGCATGTAAGGTTCGGGCAATTTTTGCACCAATTCTTTTAGCTCCACCTGTAATTAGAACCCATTTATTAATATGATTGTTCATAGATGTATTTTAATTGAAAACGAACATGAGCGATAATTATTAACTGTATGGAACTAAAAAAAATATGACCACTAAAGATAAGAAAAAAGATCATGATCCATCGTTAGATCACTCCTTGCTTGTTAGAGAGCAACTCATTCAACACATTAATACAAGGGACGGGTGGATCAGTTTTGAAGAATTTATTGATTTTGTCATGTATAAACCAGGGCTTGGGTATTATTCAGCAGGGGCAGAGAAAATTGGTCATAGCGGAGATTTTACAACCGCACCTGAGATTTCGAAGTTGTTTGGTATGGCATTAGCAAATCAGATTACTCCAATCTTAGATCATTATCAGAACCCTTCAATTATTGAGATTGGTGCGGGTACAGGTAAGCTTGCTTTTGACATCATGACACAATTGAATGACTATCAGGTTAATTTCGATCGTTATTATATTCTTGAATTGAGCGCGGATCTTAAGCAGCGACAGCAATCATTGCTGTCTCATTTACCTGCTAAGACCCTCAATAAGATTGTATGGCTTGACTCTATACCTATGGACTCCATTGACGGAGTAATTATTGCAAATGAGGTAATTGATGCTCTCCCCTTCACTCGCTTTAAGACTCAAAATGGCCAAGTCTATGAACTCGGTATAAGTTTTGAAGATAATCAGTTGATTGAACAACCTAGATTAGCTGATGAAATGTTATCTAATACGGTAGCAAGTATCGCCAAGGAAATAGGAATGAGGTTTCATGATGGCTACACTTCAGAGATTAGAATTAATTTTGGAAACTGGTTTAGAACCATTGAGTCCATGCTAAGTTCCGGTTCTATGTTTTTTGTTGATTATGGCTATTCTAGGCAGGAGTATTATGATGAAGAAAGAATCAATGGTTCTATGATTTGTCATTATAAAAATGTAGCACATGAGAACCCTTTATCTAATCTAGGAATCCAGGATATTTCAGCGTCTGTGGATTTTTCTCTACTTGCGGATGTAGCTTTTCAACAGAATATAGAAGTTGGTTTTTTTACCTCACAATCAGATTTTTTGATCAATGCAGAGATTTTAGGTGTTATTGAAAGTGTCATCGATGAAGGTCTTAAAATGAGGCTTACCCAAGAAGTAAAACAGTTGTTATTGCCTAATCAGATGGGAGAGATATTTAAATGCATGTTGCTCAATAAAAATATCAATCCAGATAATTTTGATGGAATTAAGGATTTGCGTCATACTCTTTAATTTGAGTGATCATGGAAACTATTCAAACCATAATATTAGCAATAATACAGGGATTAACTGAATTTTTGCCCATATCAAGTTCTGCTCACTTAATATTAATAAGTCAGATGTCAGGCTGGAGCGATCAAGGTCTTCTAGTTGATGTGGCATTGCATTTCGGAACACTACTCGCAGTGGTTTATTACTTTAGATCAGAGATTGTTCAGATGTTTGAGCCACATCATTTCTCAAGTACTCAAACATTGCTGCATTCACCAATTGGAATTATCACCATTGCCACTGTGCCTATTGTTATTGTTGGCGGACTGTTTAATGAATTTATAGAGCAAAATTTAAGATCACCTTCAATTATTGCTGTCGCTAGTATTTTTTTTGGGGTTCTTCTCTATTTTGCTGATCTAAAAAACACAAAAAAAGATGAAGTATTGGAACTCACCCTACTACTAGGCCTATTGATTGGGCTGTCTCAAATACTAGCATTGATTCCAGGAACCTCTCGATCAGGTATTACTATAACAATGGGTCTGTTCTTAGGTTTATCAAGAGTTGAGGCTTTAAAATTCTCATTTATGCTTGCGATACCAGTGATTGTTGCTGCCACTATTCTTCAAAGCATCGAATTATTTAATACTCAGCTTATTGATATAAACTATTTGCCTTTGTTCCTAGGGGTTTTCATCTCATTTATTATTGCCTTTTTAACAATCCGCTGGTTCATAGAATTTGTTAATCGAATTGGTATGTTGCCATTTGTCATCTACCGAATCTTTTTAGGTGTAATCATTTTTCTTACTTTATAACAGGAGCAGAGATTGTGAGTAATGAAAATACGGAAAGACGCTATTGGATTTGGGGTCAATTTGATGAAGCTTCTAGCTCAATTTTAAATAAAATTCAGCGAATAGTTCACGATGAGCTTCAAGGGCCATCTTTTATTCTCCACCTGACCTTATCTGGTCCTTTTTTTGACCTCAGTTCAGGTGTTTTAGAGAGAATTGACACTTTTGCTCTAAAGAACAAACAATTTTCAATAAAACCAAGTTCGTATGGTATGAAAGATCTCTTTTTCCAGTCACTATTTGTCGAGATTGAAAACACAAATAAACTCAATACCTTAAAAATGAACTTAGATGACTTATTAGAGGTTAGTAGCGAAGATTTTTTCCCTCATATTAGTTTGTTCTATGGCTTAAAAAACCAGATTGTTAAACAAATTGTAATTGATCATCTTTTGACTCTTCCTGAGTATTTAGTTTTGGACAAAATCACTGTTGCTGAAACAGGACAAGGAGACATTGAATCATGGAGAATTGTTCGTCAATATCCATTGATAAATAACCTTAATGTTTTAAATAGTTTGGGTCGCCCACTTTAATTTATGAAGGCACTACTGATTCTATTTTTTCTTCTGTATTTCCCAAATTGCTATACGGGTGAGATTAAAGAATCATCTTTATATGCAATTGTGGATGTTGAAACCACCGGGTTAGATCCTAACTATCATGAAATGATTGATATTGGGATCATTATAATTAATCAGAATTTAGAGGTAAAAGGCCAGTACTACTCAAAAGTTTTACCCAGCTTTCCTGAAAGGATTGATCCTATGGCAAAACATATCAATGGATTTGATTTACAAAGATGGACACAAGAAGAGGCTATATCCGAGGGAGAATTAATTGAAGGGATGAGTGTTTTTTTTAATCATTATGAGGGGAAACCTATTTTTATTGCCTTTAATAGCTGGTTTGATTCAAGTTTTGTAAGGAACTTGTTACAAGAGTATGGTTATAAATTTAATGATTGGTTTGATTACAGAGTTCTAGATATACCAAGTATTGCATTAGCCTGCGGCTATTTTCCTAAGACCCCTGATTTTAATGCTAAGTTGGCAACCTTGCTAGAGGTTCAGCCAGAGACAAAAGACCCGTTCAAACACACCGGTGAATCAGGAGTTAATTTCAATTATGAACTCCTTACATCACTTATGAATCAAGGATGCTTTAATTATAATTGATAATTAGATATTGGAGTTTTCTATCTCTTTTGTAATAGCTATTAATCTGATCTCTCTTAATTTATTAGCAATCTCACTTCCTTCTAATCCAGATTCTTTGAGATTGTTTATTTTAATATTCTTCACTAGATCTAAAGACAGTTGGAGAAGATTTTTTTTCTGCATAAAATGATCATCGGCATCAAGCAGTAAAAGATTTAGTATTTCCTCTAGATTTTTAGGCCGTCTTATAGCATCAAGTTTTTCAAGAATGGTTAATAGATGCTCTGCAGAATAATCAGAGAGATCACTCTGAATTAGGTCAAATGAGTTGATCAGTAAGATAGGTATGTCTTTGTATGCATTAGAAAACCGCATATTATGTTGCATCGACTCTAGCTTATCTTTGATATTTGTCTTTCCTTTCTTGATTAAAGCGTAAAAGATTGAGGCAAATCTAAATTGTTTTGAATGATCTTCATCAGCAGCTTTTTGAATAATAGGGTGAGAGAAAAAATCAACATCTAAATCTGCAAGATCAGGGTAAGTGTCATCTAATGCNTTAAACTCTATCAAGGTTTTAAAATATTCATTAAAACCAACACCTTTAAGTACTTTCTCAGTTTCCAACCAAGTTCTTTCAGGCACTAAAGAGGATAGTTCCCCGCGATCGACAATTTCATTTATTAGTGTTTTAGTCTCTGCAGCTATAACAAAATCAAGTGGGCTCAGTTTTGCTTTAAATCTTGCGATTCTCAACACTCTCAAGGGGTCTTCTTTAAAGGCATCTGAGACATGCCTTAGTGTCTTATTTTCTATATCTTTTTGGCCATTAAAAGGGTCAAAGAGGCTCCCATCTTGATTTTCTGCTATAGCATTGATTGTCAAATCTCTACGACTAAGATCTTCCTCTAGAGTGACATCTGGTCCAGCATCAAATTCAAAGCCATGGTAGCCTTCACCCGTTTTTCTTTCAGTTCTTGCTAGTGCGTATTCTTCTCCCGATTCAGGATTAATAAACACAGGGAAAGATTTTCCTACTTTTATATAACCTTTGTTAATAAGTTCATCTGGAGTTCCATTAACCACCACCCAGTCTTGTTCATAGGGTGTTGGAAGACCGAGTAATCGGTCTCTGATGGCTCCTCCGACTAGATAAATTTGCATTGTAGTTATTCAATTAGGTCGTTATTTTCTCATTTGTATAATCAATTGACGACCGTTTCGCTTAACCCTTAGAATCAGAATATCTTTATCCTTTGTCAAGGATTGAAATTCATCTAAATTAGAAATCTCCTTGTTTCCAACCGCCCAAATAATATCACCTTGCTTTAGTCTAGCTCTATCCGCATTACTATTGGGTTCCACAGAGAGTATTACCACACCTTTCGATTTGTTGTAACCGTCAGGGGTATAGTCAGATAATTCTGCACCAGCTAAGAGAGTGTTTAACTCGTCAGCTTTCATTGTTTCTAGAGCAACTAGTTCTCCTAATTTTGCAGATTTTGTTATTTCTCTATTGTCTCTAACCACAGTGATTTTGATTCTTTCACCGCTTCGCTTTAAACCAATGGCATTTCTAAGCTCACTAGCGTTGTCTATTTTTGCTTCGTTAACACCGACAATAACATCTCCTGCTTCAAGGCCTGCATCTTCTGCAGCAGAATCAGGTGAGACCTCTTGAATCAGAGCTCCTTTAGAAATATCTAGTCCTAACTGTTCAGCAATTTCTTGATTTATATCACTAATAATAACTCCCAGTAGCCCTCGTCTAACAGAGCCAAATTCAATGATTTGTTGCATAATGTTTTTAACTGTATTGACAGGAATAGCAAATCCAATGCCTATGTTTCCGCCACCTCGGGTAAAAATTGAACTAGGAATGCCAACAAGGTTTCCATCGATGTCTACCAGCGCACCACCAGAGTTACCTGGATTAATAGCTGCATCAGTTTGAATCATTTCACCAAAACCATCTGAAGTCATTTGCGGTCTTCCTAAGGCACTGATAATGCCTGAGGTAACTGTTTGACTTAAGCCAAAAGGTGCTCCAATCGCAAGTGCAAAATCTCCAACTCTCAGTAAACTAGAATCACCTAAGCTAATAGGAAGAAGATTTTCTGAAGGTTCTATTTTTAACACAGCAATATCTGTGCCTTGATCTGAACCGACGACTTCAGCCAGATACTCATCTCCGTCTTTGGTAAAGATTTTTATTTCGTCAGCTCTCGCAATAACATGATGATTGGTAATGATGTAACCTTTTTCTCCATCAACAATTACCCCAGAACCGCCACCACCAAATTCTCTTTCCCTAGGCATTTCTGGTTGTCCAAAAAAGCGTCCAAAAAATGGATCATCAAAAAATGGATTTGGCTGAGATTTGACTTTGCCTTTAATTGCAATTCTAACAACTGCAGGGGATGATTTATCAACTAAATCAGCTAATGAAAATAACTCTGCTAATTGGGATCTTTCTTGGGCTGTGTTTTCTTGAATATCTTGCGTTTTTGCAAATAATAAGCCTGTTGCTGTAGTTAATACAAAAAACAAGCTAATAAAAACTAAGATTCTCTTTTTATTTAACATTTTTTATAGACCTATAATAGTGTGGAAAAATTTTGAGCAATAATACCTTAAAATCTTACGGTTCTGTAATCCAAATAAGCATATTCATAATTAATTCTTTTTTAGATTCAGAAGACGTTATAAAGAGATCTCCATTAAATGTTAATAAAATGTGAATAAAACCTGAATCTTTAGTGGATATCCTGAACACAACATCTTGTGTGTCAAGAAACCTCAAAAACTAACAAATATTTTCAAAAAAAATAATCATTAAACCCTACAAAATATGATATAAAGTATTGATATATATGTATATATGTCAAAATAAGTGGTTTTTATAAAATCCTTGACATAATCTTAAAATCGGCAATAATCTATATTCATCTAAACACAATATCTTGTGTATTGAAACTGCGACAATTTATGAAATTAGATGGTTTGAATCGCGTTTAAATAGAGGAATATGGGGAAAAGTAGTAAGTGTCGTCAGTATTTTCAGCCAAAGAATTAAAAACATTTGATATTGATCATCAACCTGCATCAATTGATATTTGGGACAAAAAATATCGTTTAAAAGATTTTTCAGGACACTCAATTGATAATGATATTGATGCTACCTTCAAAAGAGTCGCTTCAGCCTTAGCTGAAGTTGAAAAACCAGAAAAAGAAGATGAATGGAATGAAAAGTTTCTTTGGGCATTAAGATCTGGTGCTATTCCAGCAGGACGAATCATGTCTAATGCAGGAGCTGCTGAATATAAACCTGCAACTTCCACCATAAATTGTACAGTGTCTGGAGCTATTCAAGATTCTATGGTTGGGATACTTGATAAAGTAACTGAAGCAGGACTTACATTGAAGGCGGGTTGTGGGATTGGTTATGAGTTCTCAACTTTAAGGCCTCAGGGAGCTTATGTAACCGGTGCTGGCGCTTTCACATCAGGCCCTTTATCCTTTATGGATATTTATGATAAAACCTGTTTCACCGTCTCTTCAGCAGGCGGGAGAAGAGGGGCTCAAATGGGCACTTTTGATATTAGTCATCCTGATGTTGAAGAATTTATTAAGGTTAAGAGAGAAGACGGTAGACTTCGACAATTCAATTTATCTTTATTGATTACAGAGGAATTTATAAAAGCAGTTAGAGATGATACTGAATGGCATTTAGTGTTCCCTCTTGATCCTAGTTTACCTGAATCTAAAGACATTGACCTTGATGACCCCAATAAAATTATCTGGAAAGATTGGGTGAAAAATGACGGATATCTAACCAATGATCTAGGTCAAGTTGCTTGCAAAGTTTATAAGGTTATTCAAGCCAGAAAATTATGGGATTTAATTATGGCATCCACATATGACTATGCAGAACCAGGATTTATTTTGATTGATAAGGTCAATCAAATGAACAACAATTGGTTTGAAGAAAATATCAGGGCAACCAACCCCTGTGGAGAACAACCCTTGCCCGAATACGGTTCATGTTTGCTTGGATCAGTTAATTTAACCCGTTTTGTACAAAACCCGTTTACAGATGAAGCTCATTTCGACTGGGAAACCTTTAATGAAGTTGTCAATATTTTTACTAGAATGCTGGATAATGTTGTTGAAATAAACGGTCTACCGATTCAGAAACAACGCCATGAAATTATGAGGAAGAGGCGTCATGGGATGGGTTTCTTGGGATTGGGTTCAGCAATGACGATGCTTAGAATGAAATACGGGTCAGATGAGTCATTGGAATTCACTGAGAAGGTTAGCAAAGAGTTAGCTCTCACAGGTTGGCGTGCCGCTTTAGAGCTTTCAAAGGAAAAAGGTGTTGCCCCAATTCTTGAAGAAGAGTTTACGGTGACAAATGAAATGCTAAGAAAACGTCCTGAGATGTTGGATGATGGGTTTAAGGTTGGTGATAATGTTAAAGGCAGTATTTTGCATGCAAAATATAGTCACTACATGCAGCAAATTGCTGAAGAAGATCCCGAGTTAGTCCGGCAGCTTGCTGAACAAGGTGCACGATTTACACACCATTCTTCTATTGCACCAACAGGGACAATCTCACTGTCTATAGGCAACAATGTGAGTAATGGTATTGAACCTAGTTTTGCTCATCATTATTTTAGAAATGTCATTAGAGAAAAGAAGAAAACCAAAGAAAAGATTGATGTCTATTCGTTTGAATTACTTTCATTCATTGACAAAATAAATTCAAAAGCCGATATCAATGCTGCAGCTGGCGAAGAGAATGCATTGCCAGACTATTTTATTACTGCTGAAGATGTCACACCTAAGCAGCATGTTGATGTTCAGAGCGCATCACAAAAATGGATTGATTCTTCAATATCTAAAACAGCCAATATACCCACTGATTTTCCTTTTGAGGAATTTAAAGACATTTATCTGTACGCTCATGAGAAAGGATTAAAAGGTTGCACCACATTCCGCTTCAATCCAGAGGCTTTTCAGGGTGTTTTAGTAAAAGAAAAAGATTTAGAGCAAACAATGTACACCTTTATCCTTGAAGACGGTCAAGAAGTGGAGGTTGCTGGCAATGAAGAGATTGAATATGACGGTGAAACACACACAGCAGCTAATCTGTTTGACGCCCTTAAAGAAGGCTACTACGGCAAATTCTAATTAGGCTTGAAGGTATGAGTAAAATCAAAATAGAAAGTAAAATTGTAAATTACAAAGTTAGCACTCAAAAGCAGCGTGAAACTGAAGCAAAGGCTGAACAGCCACAATTACAGCAAGAGGATCAGGAAGCTAAAGTTGTAAGAATGCATGAACGTCTTGAAAGACCAGAGATGTTACGTGGAACAACTTATAAAATTAAACCCCCTGTTTCTGATCATGCCATGTACATCACAATCAATGACATTGTTCTCAATGAAGACACTGAACATGAAAAATATAGACCCTATGAAATTTTCATTAACTCCAAGAACTTGGATCATTATCAATGGATTGTGGCACTGACACGTGTTTTATCGTCAGTTTTCAGAAAAGGCGGTGATGTTGCATTTTTAGTTGAAGAGCTTAAAGCAGTGTTTGATCCAAAGGGTGGTTATTTTGCAGGTGAGGGTCGCTTCATGCCTTCTATTATTGCTGAGTTAGGATATGTCATTGAACAACATTTCAAGGCGATAGGAATTATTTCGGAAGAAGTTCTAGATGAGCACCAAAAGAAGCTTATTGAGGAAAAAAGACAGGAATTTGAAAACCAGAATAAACAAACAGATGCCTTTGTTGCCAAAGATTTTCCCTATGGATCAACACTCTGTGGCCACTGTAATACTGTGGCAATGGTACTAATGGATGGCTGTGAAACTTGTTTAAACTGTGGTTACTCTAAGTGTGGATAGTTTTAATCTATGAAAATGCCTCTCTCAGAAATTATTGATCGTTACACCATCACTCTTTTGAAATCAGAACGAACTAATGAAGATGTTAGTGATGAACTTAACGCCTATAGTAAAGAATTACCGGATTTAGACTCAGCCCAAACATACATAGACCGGATGTATGACATCAATGGCCAAATATGGGAAACCGAAGGTGATATAAGAAGCGGTGTTGATATGCCTCTTGAGGAAGTTGGCCGTCTTGCTCTTGTGGTGAGAGATCTAAATCAAATCAGGAATGGGATCAAAGGCGAAATTGTTGACGAATTTGCCGAAGGCTTCAAAGAAATTAAGGTGAATTATAAAAAGGTTGATTACGGTCGCTCTGAATAAGTTTATTTTTTTCTAAAACCCCAGTAATTTTTATTTACCACTATAAATAAGAGATAACACTTGGGTTATCCTTAATTGGTTTATAGTCTTGATCAAGATAATATGTGCCTATGATCAAAATCAAAATAATGAGAATCTTGTATGATTTTTTCACCTATTTGATATCTCCATTCCTTTTGTTGCATATCATTGTAAGGGCTTTTGAAGATAGAAATTATCTCTACAGAGTTACGGAACGATTTGGTATCTATTCTAAAGGTATTGAGGGGGAAGTTATTTGGGTGCATGCTGTTTCATTCGGAGAGGTTAAGGCTGCCTCACCTTTAGTAAGAGAGTTAATTAAAGCCTACCCATCTAAACAAATCCTCTTTACTTGCACCACACCAACGGGGTCAAAATTGATCAATGACCTTTTTGGCGAAGAAGTAATCAACGTGTATCTACCATATGATTTAAAGGGTTCTGTGAGAAGGTTTTTTCGTTGGGCTAATCCTCAAATTGCAATTGTTGTTGAAACTGAAATCTGGCCAAACATCTTTCAACGATGTGGCCATAATAATATTCCACTGGTTCTTGCCAGCGCTTGTATATCGGATCGTTCATTACAACTTTACAAAATTCTTTTTGATCTCTTTAAAGACACCATTTCGCAAGGGATTGTGGTGGGCGCACAAACAGAAAGTGATGCTAAAAAATTTCTTGAACTTGGTGCAAAGCAGGAGAGGACTTTTATCACTGGAAATATTAAGTTTGATTTTTCATCGCCTAAACCTACCTTGCAAGAAGCCAAGCATTTTAAATTAGAGCATTTTAAAGACAGGCAAGTTTGGATTGGAGGCAGCACACATCCAGGAGAAGAGGAGTTAATTTTAGAATCACATAAACAAGTTTTAAAGCGTTATCCTGAGAGCCTTCTTCTTATAGCACCAAGAAAACCAGAGCGTTTCAAAGCAGTTCATAAATTAATTATTGACTCTGGACTCACAGCTTCCCTCTGGTCAGAATTTGAAAGGTTAGATCCAGAGATTAGTGTTCTATTAATAGACACATTAGGAGATTTACCTTTTTTCTACTCTGCTGCTGATATGGCATTTGTAGGCGGCAGTCTTTTTTCTGTTGGTGGTCATAACTTACTAGAGCCTGCAAGTTTAGGTAAGCCTGTAATAACAGGGCCGATTTTGCATAATGTGGAAGAAATTTCATCTCAATTAATGATCAATGGTGGTTTAGCTATTATCAATGATTCTAGTGAGCTTGCTGAAACAATTATTACGCTTTTTGATGACAGCACAAAAATAGACACCATGGTGTCAGGTGCCATGGAAGTTATGCAAGACAATAAGGGTGCTATTGAAAATATTATGCAATTGATTAGGCCTTTGATTAAGGCTTAGAGCAACTGACTACTTCAACCAATTATTAATTTGCTCAAGATCGCTTCTAGTTAAAGTTCCTGCGGCTTGTTTTAGTTGGATAATATTTGTCAAATAGTCGTATTTACTAATGGCTAAGTTTTTTTGTGATGAATACAGTCGTCGTCTTGCATCCAAAACATCGACAGTTGTTCTCGTGCCTACTTCATAACCCGCTTCTGTGGCTCGCAATGCAGTTGCAGAGGACTTGACTGATTGTTGGAGAGCTTTAACTGTAGCAATACCAGATATAACGCCTAGGTAGGAATCTCTCGCAACCCTTGTGGTTTCTCTGGCAACTCGTTCAAGTTTTTCTTTAGCCGCTCTGTGCTTGGCAACAGCTTGTCTTACCCTTGAGCTTGTTTGTCCACCACTATAGAGAGGCAAGTTAAGTTGAATCCCGACACCCTCATTAATATTTTCACTATCAGCTGGGCTAAATTCACTGCCACTATCAGAACGGAAGCTATCGTTATCAGTATCTCTTTTAGAAGCCTGTACACCTAGTGTGGGTAGATGCCCTGACCGTTGAATCTTAATTTCACTTTTAGCTATTTCCACACCAACCTGAGCTGACAAATAACTTAGATTCTGTTCCAAAGAGGTGTTAACCCAATCCATTTCACTCTGTGGATTCGGCATAATCAGAGGGAGATTATTATCAGGTTTTTCTAATTGTCCTGGATAGCTATCAGTAATTGCTCGTAAAGATTCTTTAGCAGTTGCTAGATTTCGTTTTGAGGTAATTACGTTTGCCACTGATTGATCATAGGCAGCTTGAGCTTCTTGAACATCAGTGATTGCTATGAGACCAACTTCAAATCTTTTCTGGGCTTGATCCAGCTGTTTGTCTATGGCTTGTCTTGCTGCTTGTTCTGATTCAAGTGTGTCTTGAGCAGCTAACACATTAAAATAAGCCTTCGAAACCCTAACGATCAGATCTTGTTCGGCTGAGAGGTAATCAATTTCTGCTTGAGCAACGGTTTTATTGGCTTTTCTCACATTCATCCAAGCTCCATAATCGAAGATGGTTTGTTGAAGGGTGATACCCCATTGAAGAGTTTCAGATTCTTGTAAGAATTGTGTGTTATTAGTGATGACAACTGCATCACCTGAAATAGGGTTAATTATTTTTTGTTGGAAGGTGCTGCTACCATCAGAATCATTGTCTGAAAAGCTTGCGCTACTGGTGAGCTGTGGAAGAATAAAACTTCTAGCTTGAGGTTTTACTTCGATCACTGCTTCTTTATTAGCTAGAGCTTCTTTAAGAAATGGGTCATTAACTAAGGCTTCTTCATAGACTTCGATAAGAGAAGCTCCATTCCCATAATCAATGAAAATAACGGAGAGTAGTATTGTATAAATAAATTTTTTCACTGTGCCTCGTTTCGCTTTAAAACATCTTTAAGATTGAATTTGCAAAGAATACCCCTCTCAATATGACCAAACAAGCTAATCATGTAACGAATTGTAACCGCCAATAAAAACAATATTATGAATTAATGATGAACTTAGAGGATGCCAATCATCAATAAAGCAACTATATTTATAATTTTAATCAATGGATTAATTGCAGGTCCAGCAGTATCTTTATAAGGATCTCCTACAGTGTCGCCTGTAATTGAAGCATTATGTGCTTCAGTGCCTTTTCCTCCCACATGTCCATCTTCAATATATTTTTTAGCATTGTCCCAAGCCCCACCACCAGTGGTCATAGAGATAGCAACAAATAGTCCTGTAACAATAGTTCCAATCAAGAGGCCACCTAAGGCTCTTATTCCACCGTCTTCAGGCATCATAACATTCATAGCTAATGCTAGAGCAATAGGAACAACCACGGGTAACATTGAAGGCAGAATCATTTCTTTGATTGCAGACTTGGTTAAAAGATCAACAGTTTTAGAGTAATCAGGTTTGCCGCTTCCATCCATTATTCCTGGAATTTCTCTAAATTGACGTCTTACTTCATCAACAACTGAGCCAGCTGCTCTTCCGACAGCTTCCATAGCCATAGCAGCAAATAAATAAGGCACCATTCCACCGATGAATAGACCTATGATGACTGCAGGATCATCTAAACTAAAGCTAACCAACTTACCTTCAGCTTCCAGATTAGCTGTAAAATCAGCAAATAAAACAAGTGCAGCTAGTCCAGCTGAACCAATTGCATAGCCTTTGGTTACGGCTTTAGTTGTATTTCCAACAGCATCCAATGGATCTGTAATATCTCTAATCTCAGATGGTAATTCTGCCATTTCGGCAATACCACCAGCATTATCGGTAATTGGTCCAAATGCGTCTAAAGCCACAATCATACCTGTTAAAGAAAGCATCGAAGTTGCTGCTATGGCGATACCGTATAGGCCAGCGAGCATATACGAACCCCAAATACTCAAACAAACCGCAATTACTGGTAGAGCAGTGGCTTTCATAGAGATGCCAAGGCCGGCAATAATATTAGTTGCATGTCCTGTTTCTGAAGCTTGTGCAATCTTTTGAACAGGGCTGTGTTCAGTTGAAGTATAGTATTCTGTGACAACAACCATAAAAGCAGTCAATGCTAGTCCTATCAGTGATGCGTACCACATCTCAATACCCATTTGCATCATATTTGTAACTGGCATAAATAAAGCTGCAGCAATGATTCCTGAGATAATAACACCTTTATAAAGAGCACCCATGACGCTTCCACCTTCACTCTTTTTAACAAAAAGCATACCAACAACTGAAGCCACAATGGATACAGCACCAAGAACCAATGGGTATAAGATATAATTATTTGCATTTTCTGTTGAAGCAAATAGCAGTCCGCCCAATAACATGGTTGCAATAATTGTTACGGCATAAGTTTCAAAAAGATCGGCTGCCATTCCAGCACAATCACCAACATTGTCACCAACATTATCAGCAATAACAGCTGGGTTTCTTGGGTCATCTTCAGGGATTCCAGCTTCAATTTTACCTACTAAATCAGCCCCAACATCAGCACCTTTTGTAAAAATACCACCACCTAACCGAGCAAATATAGAAATCAGTGAGCCTCCAAAAGCCAAACCAATGAGAGCATGTAAACTGTCATCAACACTAATACCTAGACCGGACCTAAGCAAGAAGTAGTATCCGCTAATTCCTAGTAAGCCGAGGCCAACCACCAATAAACCAGTTACCGCGCCACCTCTAAATGCAACTGCTAAAGCAGCATTCATTCCATCATGAGCAGCTTGGGCAGTTCTAACATTAGCCTTGACTGAAATATTCATACCAATGTAGCCTGCTAGACCTGATAATACTGCACCAATTAGGAAGCCAAAAGCACTTAGCCAGCCAATTCCACTAACGCCTAAAAGAACAAAAATGACTATACCCACGAGCCCAATAGTTAAATATTGTCTATTAAGATAGGCTTGGGCTCCTTCTTGGATTGCTCCAGCTATCTCTCTCATTTTTTCATTACCATCGGACAGTTTGAGAATGCCTAATGAAAATATAATTCCACAACTAATTGCAACAGCAGAAGCGCTTAATGCAATCCATAATGCTTGACCTTCATTCATTTTGATCTCCTATTAATATCAGTTAAGTTTGTTTTAATAATATTAAGGTTAAAAATTTTGAGGATCATACCATAAACTTTGATTTAAGTTTTTTAGATATGACTTTATTTTTTAATTTAGCAAATTCTGGAAGACCTTTTTTATAAGTCGGATAGTTTTCTCCCTTAATCAAGGGCAACATGTACCTTTTGCATGCTTCAGTAATTCTGTACCCATTGGATGAAATGTATTTTCTAGGCATCATTTTTTCATTGTTAGCAACTTTTGCTATATCCACTGATCCTGTTTTCCATTTATAAGGGTTATCAGATAATCTATCGATAGTAATCATGATTGATTTTTCATTCTTTAAAGCCATTTCAACAGCTGCCTTGCCAACTGCATAGGCTTGTTTAACATCAGTTTCCGAAGCCAAGTGTCTCGCTGATCTTTGAAGATAGTCAGCGATAGCGTAATGATATTTATAACCAAGTTCATTTTTTACCATCGTTGCTAACTCAGGGGCTACCCCTCCTAATTGCTTATGTCCAAAAGAATCTTTAGTGCCAGCATCGGCAAGGAATTTTCCATTTTTATACCTTGTTCCTTCACTGGCTACAATTACGCAATAACCATTATTTTTAACGGAACGATCAACGTGTTTTAAGAAATCTTTTTTATCAAATGCTATCTCAGGAAATAAGATAATATGAGGTGGTTCTTTTATATTATTTGCTATTAAGCCAGATGCTGCAGCAATCCATCCTGCATGCCTTCCCATTACCTCGAGAATAAAAACCTTAGTTGATGTCTCAGCCATTGACAATACATCCAAGCTAGCTTCCTGAGTTGAGACGGCTATATATTTAGCAACTGAGCCAAACCCAGGACAGGTATCTGTTATGGGTAAATCATTGTCCACAGTTTTAGGAATCCCGATGGCGGCAATAGGAAAGTTCATTTTTGTACCCATTTCAGACACCTTATGTGCCGTGTCCATAGAATCACCACCCCCGTTATAAAAGAAGTAACCAATATTATGAGCCTTAAAAACCTCTATGAGTCTTTCGTATTCTCGTTTATTTTCTTTAAGGCCCTTCAATTTATATCTGGCAGAGCCAAAAGCACCACCCGGGGTATATTTTAGGAGGTTAATTTGTTTGTCTGATTCAAAACTGGTGTCAATTAGATTTTCTTCAAGTGCCCCTAATATCCCGTTCCTTCCAGCAAAAACTTTACCTATTTTTTTAGGGTGTTTACGAGCTGTTTGAATTACACCAGCCGCACTAGCATTTATGACGGCCGTTACTCCCCCAGATTGAGCATAAAAAACATTTTTTAATGTCATATTTCTTCCAAAAATTTTGAATTTACATATGATAGCTATTGATTCTAGTTTTTAATACCATAAATCTTTATTAATTAAAGCGTAATTCAAGTTAGGCAACTGTGATGAGAATAATTTTACTAGGTGCTCCAGGTTCAGGAAAAGGAACTCAGGCAGAAAACTTAATGAGGGATTATGGTTGCCCCCAAATCTCAACAGGTGTTCTTCTTCGGGAAGCGATTGAGCAAGGCACAACATTAGGCAAAACAGTCGAAGAGATCATGGCAAGAGGAGATTTAGTTTCAGACGAAATTGTTTTAGATCTTATCGCTAGCTCTTTAGAAGACATAGAAGACGAGAAAGGGTATCTCTTAGACGGTTATCCTAGAAATATTAATCAAGCAAAATCTCTCAACATTCTCTTGAACTCAATTAACCGCCCTTTGCAGCACACTATCCTTATTGATGTGGATCCAGAGGTTTTAATTAAGCGACTTTCAGGACGCAGAACTTGTTCGCTGACAGGACAGACGTTAAACATTTATTTTTCTAGCCAAGACGAGTTAGATGCCTGTACAAATTCTGGAGGTGAATTAATTCAAAGGGATGACGATCATATTGAATCAATCAAAAAACGAATCGAAGTCTATAAAGAACAAACTGAACCCATGATTAAATTTTATAGTGAGATGGGAATTTTAAAAGTTATTGATGGCGAAGGAGCCGTTGATGAAGTTTATTCCAGGCTTTTATCTCAGGTTAATTAGTCACTGACTTGAAGTAATTAATTGTTGAAGTTTTCCCCCTAATATAGACTTTCTCCACCCAGAAGTAAGGCGACTATCATCTTCAATGACAAGACCAATAACGTCTTTTTTTGTAGCTAAGACTTCTTGTGCTATGCCCAGCTCACTAGATTTTTTAACCACTTCCTTGGTTATCTTCTGTATTAATTTATTATTCTTTTCGTAATAGTTACGCCCTTTTTTTCTGCTGTTGTGATGTGTTGCTATATTTTTCTCAGGATTTTTTATTAACTTCTCAATCGCGTCTATATCCTGATCATTGAAATTTTTTCCAATAAGCCAATTTAAATCTATGGTTTTAAGAGAGTTGATATTTATTGTTGAAAGTTTCATCAGATCTGAGTCTTCCAGCAACCATTTTCTTGGAATATTTTTTTTTGCCGCTGTCGCTTCTCTCCAATTAGCTAGATTAATGGCGACATAGCTCTCATGTAATTTGAGTTTCTTTATCCCTGGAATCTTTTTCCAAACATTGCTTTGATCCATCAGGCCAGTTTTCAATTTCAACATGCCTTCACAATCTTCATTGCTCCAATGCAGTCTTTTTTTCGCTTTTAATTTTTTCTTTAACGATGCACCAAGTCTTAATAGGTAAGCAATATCATCTATGGCATAGATAATTTGTTTTTTATCTAATGGCCTTTTGCTCCAATCACTTCTGGTTTCCGATTTAGAGATACTAATACTCAACTCTTCCATGAGAAGATTTTTTATTCCAATTTGCATAGGGTAACCAAGAAGCGACGCAGCTATTTGGGTATCAAACATATTACTGGGCAGGGTTTTATTGATCATGTAAAAAATTTCTAGGTCTTGTGATCCAGAATGAAGAATTTTCTCAATATCTTGAGAATAGATAAGTGACCATAGTTTAGACATATCAAGGTCTGCAAGACAATCTATGCAACTCATCGTATTAGTTGAAGCAATCTGTATTAGACAGAGTTTTGGAAAATAAGTTCGAGTTCTGACAAATTCAGTGTCAATACCAATGGTCTTTTCATGCTCTAATTCAGAAACCAATTGATCCAATGACTTTTGTGAATCAATAAATTTGAAGGCTTTCTTTTTTTCTCTCATGAATTAGGTATCTTATGCTTTGAATTATAATAGAATTAGTTGTTTATGATTAAATTATTAACTGCCTTTTGGAATATCATGCTGAAAAGATCAGGCCAGGAAAGCTTGCCTGACTCAAATTTTTTTCTGGGCTTGGTGTTTGTTTTTTATTTTCTTACCCAATTAATTTCCGGGATAAAAGTTTCGGATTCCATTGATATGTTTCTCATCTCATTTGTTATTGATGCCGTCTTTTTAGCAGTCTGGTTAAGACTGTTGGTGGAGTACTTTGCCACCCAGTCATATTTTAGAAGATCATTAATAGCATTGTTTGGCACAGGTGGCATCTTTAATATTATTGCTAGCCCCTTAATTATTGAATTCTCCAACTACCTGCAGAGTGGTGAAATGATAAATGAGCTTCAAATACCCGTCTGGTTAACCTTGTCTTTTTTATTAGTGGCTATTTGGTCAATCATTATTATGGCTCATATTTTCTCAAAGGTGATGTCTAAGCCAACTTATTCTATGCTGGTTGCCATTGCATACATCATGGTCAATTTTTTTATTCAATCATTAGTCCTAGGTTTATAAGTCAATTCTTATGCATATCCATATTTTAGGCATCAGTGGAACATTCATGGGGAGCTTAGCTGCTTTAGCCAAAGAATCTGGATTTGAGGTAACCGGCTCAGATCTTCAGTGTTATCCACCGATTAGTGATCAATTAGAGCACCTTGGTATTGAAGTCATACCAAACTATGACCCTGAACAACTAAAATTAAACCCTGATTTAATTGTGGTGGGTAATGTGATGTCAAGAGGTATGCCAATTATAGAAGCTATGCTGAATTCAAAGATTCCCTTTACATCTGGACCTCAGTGGCTAGGTGAGAATATCTTAAGGGATCGAACAGTTATTGCGGTTTCAGGAACTCACGGGAAAACCACAACATCAAGTTTAATTGCTTTTATATTAAAGGATTTAGGATTAGATCCTGGTTATTTAATTGGTGGAGTTCCCATAGGATTTAATACTTCTGCAAGCAGGGGCTCTGATCCTTATTTCATAATAGAGGCTGATGAGTACGACACCGCTTTTTTTGATAAACGGTCTAAGTTTGTTCATTATCACCCAGATTTCTTAGTCCTAAATAATATTGAGTTTGATCATGCAGATATATTTAAAGATTTAGATCAAATTTTATGGCAATTTCATCAATTGCTGAGGATGCTGCCATCAGACACTAAAATTATTGCAAACGGTCAAGATAAAAATATTAATGAACTGTTTCATCAGGGAGTCTGGTCAGAGAGAATTTTATTTGGTCAGTCAGAACAATTTAATTGGTCAGCTAATGCGGATACCCATGGTGCGATTAGACTGTTACATGAAAAAGCAACAGTTGCGCAAATTAACCCTCAAATAATAGGGGATCACAACATGATGAATATATTGGCCGCCGCTGCGACTTTATCTTTAGTTGACATTGATGAGAACCAAATGCTTGAGAGCATTGAGAGATTTCCAGGTGTTAAAAGAAGATTAGAATTCTTAGGTGAGTTTTCCGGTGTTCAAATTTATGATGATTTTGCCCATCACCCAACTTCAATAAAAGCTTCTATCCATTCACTCAAAGCTAAATTTCAAGAATCATCTGTGTTTACTATTACTGAACTTGCTTGTAATACCATGAAAAAAGGGGCTTTAAAAGAAGAGCTACTCGATTCATTTGATGAAGCTGATTTTGCATGGATTATTAATGACAAAGACATCAAATGGGATATTGAAAATCAATTTGCTTCTAAGAAACATGTTTCTATCACTAGCAATCATGATGCATTAAGCGAGGAGTTAAATGGAAAAGTTAAACCCGGCGATATCATTCTCATAATGACAAACAGGAGCTCTGTGCCTATTAGAGAAGCTCTTATAGACATCTTTGACTCATAGAAACTATGACAGAAATAGAGAATGCCCCGATATTTCCCCTAAGGACAATCCTCTTTCCTGAGTCGANATTGCCACTAAGAATATTTGAGCCAAGATACCTAGACATGGTCAGTCAGTGCATGCGGGAAAACAGTGAGTTCGGAATTATATTAAGTCGTGAGACCAATCAACCAAAAATGTTTGAAACCTACAATGTCGGCACCATGGCTAAGATAGTTGATTGGAATCAAGGAAATGATGGGTTATTAGGATTAACAACCATGGGTTCACAGAAATTTAAATTGTTAACAATGACTAAACAGGACGATGGGTTAAATATAGGTCAAATAGAAAGAATAGATAAAGAGGGGGAATTCAAACCAACTGAGAATTTTTCTTATCTAATAAGTTTATTAAAGGCAATTCTAGACGACATCAATCTTTATAATGATGATGAAAAGAAATTTGATAGTGCCTCCTGGGTAAGTTTTAGATTTGCAGAAATCTTGCCATTAAAACTCGAAGATAAACAAAAGTGCTTAGAGATAGATGATCCAATTATTAGGCTTAATTTCCTTGAACCTTTAATAAAAATGATAAGAGAAAACTCTCAACAATAAATGACTATTGTTTAGTATCTATAGATCTCTGGTTTATAAGGGCCGTCTTCATCAATACCGAGGTACTCAGATTGTTCTTTAGTGAGTTTGGTTAACTTGACACCAATTTTCTCCAAATGAAGTCTCGCAACTTTTTCATCCAGAGTTTTGGGAAGAACGTATACATCATTGTCATATTTTTCTGAATTATTCCAAAGTTCAATTTGTGCTAGGGTTTGATTAGTAAATGAATTAGACATTACAAAACTAGGGTGACCAGTTGCACAACCTAAGTTAACCAATCTTCCCTCAGCAAGCAGGATAATTCTTTTTCCATCAGGAAAGACAATATGATCGACCTCAGGTTTTATATTGATCCACTCATAGTCATTCATGGAGGCCACATCAATTTCATTATCAAAATGACCGATATTACAAACAATGGCTTGATTTTTCATTTTTTCCAGATGGTCTTTATTGATAACATGGTAATTACCCGTGGCTGTTACGAAGATATCAGCTTCTGAACAAGCCTCATCCATAGTCACCACTCTATAACCTTCCATAGCAGCTTGTAATGCACAAATTGGATCAATTTCAGTTATTAAAACAATGGCTCCAAGGGCACTTAGACTTTGGGCTGATCCTTTACCAACATCTCCATATCCAGCAACCACTGCAACTTTGCCAGCAATCATGACATCAGTTGCTCTTTTAATACCATCAACCAATGATTCTCTGCAACCATAGAGGTTATCAAATTTAGATTTAGTAACAGAGTCGTTCACATTGAAAGCAGGGCATAACAGTGATGAATCTTTAACCATGTCATACAGTCTTTTAACACCGGTTGTGGTTTCTTCTGACAGCCCTTTAATATCTTTCATCATTTCTGGATATTTTTCATGCATTAGCTGAGTCAGGTCACCGCCATCATCAAGGATCATATTAGGCGTCCAACCATTTGGACCATGGATCGTTTGCTCAATACACCACCAGGCTTCTTCTTCTGTTTCACCTTTCCAGGCGAAAATAGGAAGGCCTTTATTGGCTAAGGCTGCTGCTGCATGGTCTTGAGTAGAAAATATATTACATGATGACCATCTGATTTCAGCTCCCAACTCAATAAGAGTTTCAATAAGAACCGCTGTTTGTATGGTCATATGCAAGCATCCAGCAATCCGAGCACCTTTCAATGGCTTCTCATCTGCAAACTCTTCTCTAAGGCTCATTAACCCTGGCATTTCAGTTTCTGCAATTTTTATCTCTTTCTCACCCCATTCAGCAAGATTAATATCTGCAACCTTGCAATCATCCTTTGTTTGAATCTCTGCTTGTTCTGCTGTGTCTGTCATATTATTTACCTAATCTATTGTTCCATATGATGTGATGTTAATTATAAACCAGATTGTGCTCGTAAATCTTCAGCTTTGTCTGTGTTCTCCCATGGGAAGCCTTCATTCTCTCTTCCAAAGTGTCCATAAGCTGCAGATTTTTCATAGATCGGTTGTAATAGATTTAGCATACTCATAATGCCATAAGGAGTGAGGTCAAAGTTAGCATCAACCAGCTCAATAATTTTTTCTTCACTAACTTTATTAGTGTCAAATGTTATGATTCTAACTGATGTGGGTTTAGCAACACCGATAGCATAAGACACTTGAATTTCACAGCGATCAGCAAGGCCTGCAGCCACAACATTTTTGGCAACATATCGAGCAGCATAAGCCGCTGAACGGTCAACCTTTGAGGGGTCTTTACCAGAGAAAGCGCCACCACCATGACGTGCCATGCCACCATAGGTATCCACAATTATTTTTCTACCTGTCAAACCACAATCTCCAACAGGGCCTCCAATTATAAAGTTACCAGTTGGATTAATAAGATATTGTGTTTGATCATTAATTAGATCTGAGGGGAGTGTCGGGATAATTATATGATCCAAAACACCTTTTTTTATTTCATCCATACTGACATCATCATCATGTTGAGTTGATAAAACCACAGTATCTATAAAATTGGGCTTACCATCATTAAATCTGATAGTGACTTGACTCTTTGCATCTGGTCTGAGCCAACCAAGCTCACCGCTTTTTCTGACTTCGGATTGTTTTTTAACCAATTGATGTGAGAGCTGAATGGTTGCGGGCATAAGTTCTTTAGTTTCCCTAGTTGCATAACCAAACATCAGGCCTTGATCCCCAGCACCTTGCTGTTTTTGATCTTCGCGATCAACCCCCATTGCAATATCAGGAGATTGCTTACTAATGGCTGATAAAACCTCACAACTTTGATCATCAAATCCTAATGCGGCATTGTCATAACCAATTCTTTTTATGGTTTTTCTAGCAATCGCTTCATAATCTACCTCTGCTGAGGTAGTAATTTCGCC
>LPaug08P121000mDRAFT_1000004_pt1 | contig 42181 bp, 39 predicted proteins | sample LinP20P121000m_3_FD_9509 | JGI IMG/M metagenome (IMG submission 9509) | reverse complement strand
CGGATTGCAGGCCATCGCCACAGCCAAGCGACTCGGTGCCATAGTCTACGCATCCGACGTCAGGAAGTCTGCGGCCGAGCAGATCGAGTCCGTCGGCGGTCGCTTCATCGAGGTCGAAGGGATGGACGACTTCGAGGATGAATCTGGATACGCCAAGCCCCTGACACCCGAGTTTATCCAGAAGGTCAACGACACTGTCTGCGAGGTCGCAAAGGACGCTGATGTCATCATCACTACCGCTCGAATCTTCGGGCGTCCNGCCCCCATCACGGTGCCTGCCNGCGCAGTTGAGACGTTCAAGGAAGGCGCTGTGATAGTCGACATGAACGCTGATGTCGGCGGCAATTGCGAGCTCACCAAGCCCGGTCAGACCGTAGTCGAGCACGGAGTCACTATCATCGGNATCGAGAATCTNCCAGGACTGGTCGCTTCAACAGCGAGTATGCTGTACTCGAATAACCTGACTAACTTCGTGACCACCCTCGTCAAGGAGGGTGAGTTGACCTTGGATATGGACGATGATGTCCTAGTCGGTGCTCCAGCAGGCTCAGAGCTCCACGTGCCGGGGATGGGCGGTGTCCTCCTCTGCAGTGACGGGGCCATCCACGAGAAGCAGTCTAGACTGGAGGGGGTGGTCAACTGAGTCTCACTGTGGCAGCCTTGGTTGGGAGTATCACCGTCTTCATACTGGCTATTTTCCTCGGCTTCGAACTCATCAGCAAGGTCCCACCTACACTGCACACCCCGCTGATGTCCGGTGCCAATGCAATCTCTGGAATCACTATTGTCGGTGCGCTGATCCTCTCTAACACTGCCTTCAACGACGGTGATCCAGGGGCCGCGGCGTGGATGGCTTTCGCAGCTCTGATTATGGCCACCATCAACGTCGTTGGCGGCTTCATGGTCACCAACAGGATGCTGGAAATGATAGCCGGCAAGAGACGCAAGGGCGGTGAGTGAATGGTCAGCGCGGCAGTGTGGGAAATTGGCTACCTGATATCTGCTGCACTCTTCATCTTCGGNATCAAGCAACTTTCTAGTCCGAGGACAGCCCCTCGGGGTAACAGACTCGGTGCAATGGGTATGTTCCTCGCTGTACTGGTCACACTGGCTAGGATGTACACCGAGGAGGTAATCGGCTGGGAGCTGATTGTCGGGGGGCTGGCCATAGGGATACTGATTGGCTCCTTGATGGCCACAAAGGTCGAGATGACTGGCATGCCCGAGCTGGTTGCTTTGTTCAATGGCTTTGGGGGCGGCGCATCCGCACTCGTCGGCATGTCCGAGGCATTCAGTCGGATTAGCACTGAAGGCGGTATCCCCGAAGGTATCGAACTCTACGCGACTTGGGTTGCAATCGGACTCTCCGGTCTCGTTGGATGGGCGACTCTCAGCGGCTCTCTGGTCGCGATGATGAAACTCAAAGGAGGCTTCATCATCCCCCTCTCCAAGAAGTGGGTCAGATTCCCCACCTGGGGCCCCCCTTGGCTTAACGTATTGAAAACTCTACTCCTAGTAGGACTAGTCTATCTGATCTGGATGACCATCGGGGAACCCACCAACAAGGACTACATCTGGGGAATAGTGGGCATGTCTAGCCTGCTAGGCATCCTGTTCGTCATCCCGATAGGCGGGGCCGACATGCCCGTAGTCGTCAGTCTACTGAACTCGCTTTCGGGAATCGCCGCAGCCTTCACCGGCTTCGTAATCGGCAACAACGTCCTAATCATCGCCGGCTCGATGGTCGGCGCCGCCGGATTGGTCCTCACATTCATCATGTGCAAGGCGATGAACAGGACCCTGCAAGATGTCCTGTTCAAGGCATTCGGGGGCACCGCAGACAAGGATCAGCTTACACGCACCAAAATCGGTAGCGATCCCGAAGAGGTAGCGATGGTTCTCGACGGTGTCCAGAAGGTCATCATCATCCCAGGTTACGGAATGGCTGTCAGTCAAAGTCAGCACGCAGTCAAGGAATTCGCCGACATGATGGAAGCCGAAGGCTGTGAGATATTCTATGGCATTCACCCCGTAGCCGGCAGAATGCCTGGCCACATGAACGTCCTACTGGCCGAAGCCAACGTCCCCTATGAGCAACTAATCGAGTTGGATGACATTAACTCTGAGTTCCCAGATTGCGACGTCGCTTTGGTTATCGGTGCAAACGACACCACAAACCCCGTTGCTCGCACATCTGAGGGCCCTCTGGCCGGGATGCCTATCTTGGACGTTGACAAGGCCAGACAGGTTGTAATCATCAAGCGCAGTCTTTCTGTGGGGTACGCTGGAGTCGACAATGACCTGTTCTACATGGACAAGACGATGATGCTGTTCGGAGACGGCAAGAAGATGATGAACGAACTGAATTCGGCCATCAAGGAACTGTGAGGATGGCGCATCCCTATGGGGATGCGACCGAGCAACGGTTATGAGACTCCGACAGCCGAGAGAAGTACAGGTGGGATGATGCGAGCGACTGTCAACAGGGCAATTCTCTGCTTGATGCTGCTAGGGCTGCTCGCCTTGCCTTCTATGGCAATGTCCGGTGGACCGCCAGCCGAAACCGACAACGACGGCATCGACGGCAACGGCGATTTGACTGTCCGGTATGGTTGCACATGTCACAACAATGGCGCTCCTTCAGACAGGTCGGTGGTAATGATCACTGGCGTCCCTGTGATGTATGGGCTAGACGAGACCTATCAATACACCATCACCGTAGCTGACTCTCTGTCCCTTTCTGGCGGAGATGGCAATAACAAGGCGGGTTTCCTGCTCTCTTCAGCGGGAATGGGGGCATTTACGTGGGCTGATGGCCAGGACATCCGCGAGGCAGAAAAAGCCCCTGGTGACGTATCTCATTCCGCCATCGACTCAGATGGCATCTGGTTCCTGAACTGGACTGCGCCCACCGAGGACGTAGGCGCAGTTAGTTTCTGGTTGGCAGGAAACTCAGTCGATGGTTCTGGGGTGCCGGACGAGGGCGACTACTGGAACCTTCTCTCTTTCACTGTAAATGCTCCCGGAACTATAGACTCAGGGGATGATGCCGCAACTCTCGAGACAAGGACGATTTCGGTCGGCGACTACGACACCCTGTTCCTAATTGAGGAGTCCGATGCCGAGAAGGAGGCAGAGCGCCAAGCGGCCCTATCGTTGAGAATCTACGAACAGGGCAATCTGCTTTACTGGACCAGTTTAGTGGCTCTGATAGTCGGGGCTGTGGTCCAGAAGGAGATACTCGAGCGCCGCTACGATGAAGCCCCCGAGTTCCTAGCAACAGAACTCGCCTACCCGCAAGCCATACGAAGTGGCCTAATCGGCGCCGCAGCATTCGCCGTCGGTGTTCGTTGGATGGCCTCGGACGCATCCATCTCTTTTCCTCCGGACAGTATCGTCGAGGAAGGAACTAGAACCTTCGACCTCACCTCGTTCGCAATCGGCTGTGCCTTCTTCATCAGTGCATGGGCCGCTTACAGCGTCTACAGGACGGTGTTGGCGGCCAGAGCAGAGCCACAGATCAAGGACACCCTCTGAAATGACACTCGCAGTATCCTCAGACAGGCCAAGACCGTTGTCCGAACACCTCGCAGAGTTAAATCACGTGATACGCATTTCGGCGATTCTCCTGTTCTTCGCTACCATCGCATGCGCATACGCCACCGACTCGCTGATGCGAGCGTGGCTGGACTACCTCCCCTTGGGTGCCGATGCTCCCAATCTGTCTGTCTACTCCCCCTTCGAGTGGTTGGAGATACGGTGGTCCTTGGCGATATTGCTGGCCCTGCTGACAGTGATGCCAGTGATATCTCTGCAACTGCATCGATTCGCTCGACCTGGCTTGCTTCCCCGCGAGCGCAGTTGGCTCGCAACCCTGCTTTGCCTGAGCATGGCTATCATCCCGCTGGTGATTCTGGCGACATGGGGTTACATGCTCCCCTTCTTTATCGAGGCCGCCCATGCCGCCGACTCTCTAGAGGGTGTAGGAACCAGATACGATGCGAGCGCCCTCTTCAGGCTGGCTCTAGGATTCTCCTGGCTACTCGTCACCATCATGCTAGCCACACTGTCCCTCTCCATAGCTCGTTTGCTAGGGCTGGTCGAGCACGGGGAGGTCCGATTCAGGGCGCGCATCCTGCTGATTTTCGGAGGACTCCTGCTGCTGACTCTACCAGCCGAGTATGAAGGCCTGAGGTTGCTCGCTGCGTTTGCGGCCATGGCCTTGGCCGACAAGATCTCCCGAACCTTGCCTGAAGCCCCACTCGGCCGCAGAAAATTCGAGGTCGGTGATGTGTTATCTCGAGACGGCTCAACTCACAGAGTTGCCCTCGTAGACTGCGGTTGCGAGGGCGCTTGCCCACGATTCCCAGCAGGTAGCGTTCATCACGGAGTGGCTATGCCAAAATGCTCGGCCTTGTGCTTGGAGCCGACAGAGCAGGATGCTTTGGCCGATATGGTCCTGCATCATGGCATCACCAACATCATCATCGCTGGATGCGACGCGACCCCACTCCCTCTCTCTCTGAGGTCATCACTCGACTCTATGGGCTGCGGATACGCAGGATTGGGATGGCTNGATGCACCAGAATCATCTGACGACTCCTGGAAGGCATCTTCCATCAGCGATTTGATGCATTAGCCNACCGAGTCAGCATTGGATTGAAAGAGTGACTCATGGACGTAAGTCCATGAACGTAGCACGTGCAGCCATTGCAGCAGCCGTGCTGATGATGGGCGTTTGGGCCAATCTCAATCCCGATATTATTGATGATTGGATAGATGTTGAGATCGCCGAACAGACGGATGACCCCATTGATCTAGTCGGATTACAGAGCGATGAGAGGTGGTTAGTACTGAGGGTTCAGTTCCCCGACAGGCCGTTCTCACAGGACAAGGCCGACTCGATGCTAGGAGGGGAAAACTCTGCTGCCGACTATATCGAGCAAATCAGTGGCGGTACATCGACTCTGAGTGTCTCGATGCAGGGAGGTGTGTGGACCGCGCCCCATGCTGAGGGCCATTGGGGTGCTGACGCATCCGATGAGCGTGACATAGGCGCAACAGCGTTAGTCGAGGAGGCCTGTAAAGCGATGCTTGAGGGCCTAGACCTCTCCAATTGGGACTTCAACGGAGACGGTTCCGTTGATAGGCTTCTGGTCCTCCATTCAGGGAGGGCGCAGGAGACAGGCGGTGGAGCTAATTCACTGTGGAGCCACATGTCTTGGCTCGATGAGGCACTTCCCTTGGGTGAATGGTCTGTGAATCACTACACCATGGCTTCGCTAGACTCGGGTATCGGCACTGTGGTCCACGAAATGCTCCATCAGATGAGAGCACTCGATTTGTACGACGTGCACAGCGAACTACCATCCTCAAATTGGAATGGGCTGGGTGACTGGGACATCATGGCGAGCGGTAACTGGAACGGCAACGGCGACATCCCCGCCTTGCCAGGTTCAGCCACTTTGGATCTCATAGGCGCTAATCGTTCCATCTCAGTAAACCCGCTTGTGGGGGGAAGCTTCGAGATGTCTCCTGTATCTGCAGGCGGGCGGCCTCTGTCAATAGAAATCGCCCCCGGAGAGACTCTATGGGTCACTTTCAGGGGTGATATTGGCTTCGATGCTGCCCTGCCGGGACACGGCATTCTCGTCGAACACCAGGACGAGAACAATGGGAACTCATTCGACAATCTCGTCAACACTGACCCGGATACTGCATGGGTCAAGATCATCGAAGCCGACGGCGATGCGGCCCTTGAAAGAGGAAGGGACACTGGAAGCCCAGGCGATGTCTTCTCAGAGGCCGACATTTTCGGCTCTGACGGGATGATAATCAGGGATAACCGTGGCAGGATGGTCCAGTGGACTGCCACGGTAGAGTCGCTGGGCGAGAATACCGCAACCGTGCTCATCCAACCATCAGGACAATCGGATATCGATGTCCTTACTCCACGCAACCCCATTCAACTCATTTCAGGAGAGTCATCCTACGCCCAGGTGACTGCATCTCAACCTTGCACATTGGAGGTATCTCTCTCGTGGACGCAGGGTGGTGGTCAGATTCAACCCGATTACATCGATATCCCCTCTGGCACATATCAGGTAGAGATACTCCATAGCCCGGATGGCCCCAGTGACCATGGCAGTCTGAGGGGCACAATAGGATGCGAGGGCGAGAGCCTAACCGACATCGACATCGATTGGTTCCGCGTCGGCCATCGTCTCGGCACAACACAACTCGAGACTGTCGTCGCATGGGACTCGACCTCTACTGTCCATATCACCCCGGACTATGAGGGGGATGGCGAGCGCACCTATTCGATATCCGTGGAAGGGGCGGCCGATAGGATCGCCTCAGCAACCTCTCCAATTACCCTCTCCGCAGGAGATTCCATCTCGCTCGATATCGACCCAGCCGGCCTCCTCGAGCCGGGTATGCTTGCGAGGGGCGAATTGGTCTTGTCTGACAGCAACGGCATAGAGCAGCGCATTCCGTTACTCTTGGAGGCCGAATCGCCTTTCTCAGGGAACGGCTGGCTGGCTTGGCTCTCTCAGCCCTCCAATGGCCTACTCGTCATTTCCACACTAGTCGCAATATCGATTGTTAGCGGTGGGCGTGCAGATGTTGTAAAACCGCCTCCTAGAACTGAGTAGTTACCTTCTGTGAGGGTTGCTCCACCTTGAGTCAGCAGGGGGCCTTGTTATCGAGATGTACATCAAATTCCCACCGGTCATCATAGGATGCACCCAAGTCTTGTTGACCCCGGATGCCAGCCTGGAAGCTAAGCAAGCCCCCTCCCAATCTGTCGGTCCTTCGTTAGGATGAATCACCAACAACGGCGCATGATTCTGTCCGAGCGGTTCGTCGTAGCATCTCCATCTTGTTCCGTACTTGAACCCCGGGCGAGGATGTAACCCCCTATTGAGGAGGTCCCAGAGGACTAGGCCACCCAATGTTGGGAGTAGGGAAATTCCAGTTCGAGAATCGGTCATCTGGACAGTAGTCGCATCCATCATCCTGCCTCCTGGATGAGGGATTCCTATTCGCTCATCCGGCCAATTGCCCTCGTACTCTACGAAGCGCCCACCGTTATCTAGGTCCGTTCCGCTCAGCGAAGAGATGGTCTCGAGAACTCCATCCGGGATACTCCCCATCGAGCCAGAAGGCTCTATGGGTTCCACCCTGTAGGTGACCACGGCGTGCTCGTCATCCACCACCATGACCTCGGGTATCCTGTCTAGGGCAGTCACCAGTGATGACCACTTGTAGAGGTCTTCGGAGTCGAACTCCTCACTGGCGTGGAACCACCTGACTTCCGATACTGCATTGCTTGAGTTGGGGTGCCCATCAGACGGCCATCTCAACCCCCAAGAGGTATCCGCCGAAGAGAGCCCCATGGCCTCGAAGTTGGAATGCAGGACTATCCTGTTTCCAGGAACTCTGAGTGCTTCGAGGACTGCAGCCTCATCAAGCAATCTGGGATGCACCCTTACTTGTTCGGAGAGCCATGCTTCTGTTGGCCACTCCATATGCCGGTGTTCATGGCAGAACAATACTTCACATGGAGCGAGGAGAAGTACGCTGTCCCCCATCCACCTGCCGATGGCTGATTTGTTCCACAGCCTCTCGGCTGCCTGACCTTCGTAAAACCAGCCTCCCTCGCGCTGCTCCACGCTTCGACGAGAAGGTTCCTGCCTTGAGTTCGCCGGTCTCGTAAACATCATCCGTCGATGCTGTCACGCAGGCACGATGACCGACGAAGGCGACGTGCAAGAGCGAGCCGAGGCGCTCAAGAGGCTCAGGTCACTGCTGGGTGGAATGGGTTCTTCGAAGGTCACACTGATCGGCGACGTTATGCTGGACAGGTTCCATCATGGCTACGCGAACAACCTCGATTCCACTGCCCCCGTCCCAGTACTCAAAATACTCAGGTCCGTGGAGACTCCTGGAGCGGCCGCTCACATTGCGATGGGACTCAACTCACTCGGCCTATCCGTTAGCCTCCATTGCTGCGTTGGGGACGACAGGGAAGGGAAGATCATCATTGAGAAACTGTCTGATGACGGTATAGATACATCCGGAGTCGGAGTAGTGCCCGGACGTAACACTCTGACTAAGATTCGCTTCTACGGGAGCCGTGAGAGTCTTCTCGATAAGAGCCAGATACTCTTGCAGGCAGACCGTGGGCCGCGTGAAGAGCTGACGGAGAGTATCAGCGCCTCGTTGACTGCTTCGGCGATGTCCTCTCTTTCTGACAGTTGTGCAATCGTCCTCTCGGATTACGACAAAGGAGTCTTGACCACAGATGGCGCATTATCTCTCATCAAGGCGGCTGGTGATGCTGGCATTCCTGTAATCATGGATCCCAAACTGACAGGACTTGAGAAGAGCAGAGGAGCCGATGCTGTGCTGTTCGAGATTCGGGGCCTTGGCCTGCTGCAGCGTAGGCTGATGGCGTCAGATCAGACCGAGGCCGCAAAGAACTTGATTGAGACATATGAATGGGGGGCGATGCTAGTGTTGGGAGGCGTTCACGGAGTCACCCTTTACCAAGCGGACGGCGAGACGATGCACCTGCCGTGCTCGGCTGTAGCCCCCATACAGCAGATTGGCCTCCATGACGCAGCTGCTACTGCACTGGCCGCGGCGCTGGGTAATGGCCATTCCATGTCTGATGCCGCTACCCTGGCCGCCGCAGCCTGCGAATGCGTACTATCTGCCGAGGCCAGCCATGAATTTGTCAACAGGACCACTCTGGGTGTCTGGCTAGATGAGTTGGCTTGGCAGTTACAGATTTCAGACAGGTGATTGACCCATCATCATCTAAGCATGATATTCATTACAGGATGTGTCCGGCCGAATACTATGAAGTTCGCTAGGATGATTGTCGTCTTGCTGCTTGTAGCGACGTGGTCATCCACTTTCACTATTGTCAACGCTGAGGATTCTGACGATGTCGCCCTTGTTGGATTCGACTTTGAGAACGGCTTCTCTACGAACCACACAACGGTGATTACAGGCTCCGTTGAGGACGAGGTGAAGCCCGCCTCAGTGACTTGGAGTATCGAGGGGGATTCAGAACTGGACAGTGGGGATTTCTCCAATATTTTGGAGGAGGCCGACTCATCAGGCTCGAGACCTATCTGGACCTGGTCGCTGGAACTTGATGTGGCAGAGTACTCCCCTTGCACCTGCTACCTGACAGTCACAGTGGAAACCGCTTCCGGAGAGGTATCTCAGTCCCACCGAGTGCTTTTCCTCGGCGATACGGCAAGATCTGCTATCATGCTTCACTCGTTAAACTCCGGAGATTGGGTTTCCAACTCTCTGACTGCTTCGGGTTGGAGTTCGCATCCGATGATATGGACCGCCCCCGAACTCAGATTCTTCGCGAAGCCTGCTTCCAACGCGGTTGATGCATGCGTTATCGAGGGCGATTCTGACTTCAGCACTCATCTGTTGGTGATTTCTCCAAACGGAACCTTCTCAGAGAGCATCGACATCTCAGATCTGTATGATGGATGGCATTCTTTCTACGCTGAGAACTACGACCCTTCTGGAGTTACCTTCGCCCAGACCTGTGTTGCACTACGGGTCAACAACCTCGCTCCCACAATCACCTTGATGGGACCTGACAGCGTACTGGAGGGCAGTGGTGACTTGCTGTTCGACGGCAGCTCCTCGAATGATCCAGTGTGGGGCAGGGAGGACATGCACTACATGTGGGTGCTTCGCAGACCCTCTCACACCGGTCAGACACCCATCGACATCATCATGGGAGAGGGAGTTGGGACATATTCGATGGGCAGCGAAACATCTGGGGAGTACACACTGACTCTGCGTGTCATGGACGCCGGAGGGGTCTCAAGCACCCAAGTCAAGACTTTCTTCGTTGAGAACGTCGTGCCCTCTGCCAATGTGAAAGTTGACGGCTCTCCAGTCTTTGACGGAGACAGTATCAATCTGAGCCCTAGCTCTAGTAGCGAATGGTCTCTGGATGCTTCCGCTTCAATCGACTCAGCCAACGACCAAGCAGGATTGAGGTGCGTCTGGAAAATCGATCACGCTCCTGTTTACGAAGGATGCGAGAGAACCCTATCATGGAAGTCGGATATCAACGACCCAGTCATCCTCACTTTGGATGTCATCGACGATGATGATGATTACTCTACTATCTCTGTTCAGTTGGTTCATCCGGACGCTAGCGAGCCCCTGCCGTACCCACTGATTGCCCTTGCTATCTCAACCATTTTCATGGTATCAGCCATATTCCTCAGGTTCCGCTCTTCTGATGCCTCTTCGTCTATACCTAAATGGAAGGGCGACAACAACAACTGACATCATCTTCGTCCCACAGCCCTAAGAACGGCTCTCAGGTCGGAAACACGGCGATACCCATGGCTGAGCTTGCGTTTTCCGCATCCGAGTATCTGGAGCGCCAGTCGCAGTTCCTCAGCCAAATCCCCTCCGACAGCCTAGTGCTGATTCCGACCAACCCGGTTTCGTATCGTTCCAATGACACCTCTTTTCCATTCCGCGCCAACTCGTATATGCTGTATTTGTGCGGCTGGAGTGATCCGGAAGCAGTCTTCATGGCTCATCATGACGCTGATTCATGGGTCACAACCCTCTTCGTTCAACCTCGTGATACCAAAGCCGAGATCTGGACGGGCCGCAGAGTAGGCACCGAGGATGCTGCTTTCGGGTGGCCAGTTGATGAGTCCCAATCTATGAATGATCTTGAGGGCATTGTTGCAGCTCATCTCGGTGCTTGCAAGCAGGCATACATGATCCAAGACGTTAATCCAACTTTGGATGAGATGGTAAGCAGCGCCGTTGGCACGGATTCTGCTGACCCCACTCCGATACTGGATGAAATGCGGGTGCGTAAGTCCGATAGGGAGATACGGTTGATGCAGGAGTCTGCAGACATTGCCTCCGCAGCCCTTATCGAGGCGATGCGAGCGACATACAGTGGAATCGGAGAGTGGCAGTTACAAGCAGTCATCGAGGGGCATTTCACCTCGAACAAGAGCCAGTGGAGCTACCCTTCTATCATCGGTGGGGGCGATAACGCTACCATCCTCCACTACAACGAAAATAGTGCTGATATCAGTGACGGTGAGCTTGTCCTCGTCGATGCCGGTTGCGAGGTCGAAGGGTATGCATCCGACATAACCAGGACCTGGCCGGTGAACGGAAAGTTCAATGACGCACAGCGGGAGATATACGAACTTGTCCTAAAGGCCCAAATCGCTGGTATCGAGGCCTGCCAAGCAGGCTCGCCGTGGAACGCGATGCACCACGCGACTTCTAACGTACTCGCTCAGGGATTGATTGATCTCGGCATCCTGGATTGCTCGCTCGAGGAGGCCTTGGGGGAGGACTTCGATGGACCATACAGGAATTACTTCATGCACGGAACGGGGCACATGCTGGGTCTGGATGTGCACGACGTCGGAGGCGGTCGACAGGGCGATGATCTTCCGTCGGGCAAGACCCTACTCGAACTTGAACCTGGAATGGTACTCACTGTAGAGCCGGGGCTGTATTTCGGCAGCTGGAGGACAGATGCCGAGATTCCCGAGAGGTACTCTGGAATCGGCGTCCGCATAGAGGATGACGTGCTCATTACGGGCGACGATCCTGTGGTGTTGTCCTCGAATTGTCCGAAGACAATTGATGAAATAGAAGCACTCATTGGAAGCGACCGGTGATATACTGTCTGACTGGAGATCCATACTGGCCGCTCAGGTGTCTACAGATTACCAGAGGCTGGGCGTCGAAGACGCGGTCACGCTTTACGAGACCGCCGATCTAAATGACTTGATGCACGCTGCTATGGTACGCAGGAGGCAACAGGCACCCGGCGGCGAGGTCACATATCTGATTGACAGGAATGTTAACTACACCAACGTCTGCACCATAAACTGCCAGTTCTGTTCCTTCTATCGCTCGCCAGAGGATCCTGAGACATACACTCAGTCAGTTGACGAGATAAGTGAGAGGTTATCCGAGCTTGAGACTATCGGGGGTTCACGTGTCCTGATGCAGGGAGGCGTCCACCCTGAGCTCCCCTTGGACTGGTATGTTAATCTCCTGAGTGAACTTAGAAGGATGCACCCATCTATTGCGTTAGACTGCTTCTCACCGATTGAGATCGAAGGTATCTCCGATGTATGTGGGATGACTACTCTGGAGGTTCTCTGCCAACTCAAGGATGCGGGCATGCACGGACTACCTGGGGGCGGGGCTGAGATGCTGGTGGACGATGTCAGGCTGGACATCTCTCCGAAGAAGGGCTCGGCAGACAATTGGATCAGGGTGATGAAAGAGGCACAGAGTTTGGGACTTACGACCTCAGCGACCAACGTCTTCGGCTTTGGGGAAACTCCCAGACACCGAATCTTGCATATGGACAGAATTCGAGTAATGCAAGATGAGGCGCATTCGTTGGGACGTACTGGATTCACCTCATTCATCGCTTGGCCGGTGATGCTGGAGAACAACAGTTTCGGGACGCGGAACAAGGGACGGAACAGGTTCGTGTTGGGAGCGGGTCCGATAGAATACCTACGTCACGTTGCCATCTCGCGTTTGTTCTTCGACAACATTGAGCACATTCAGGCATCTTGGCCGACAATGGGAGTTGGTGTTGCTCAGATGGCATTGCTTGCTGGGGCGGATGACGCCGGCTCCACTATGATGGAGGAAAACGTCGTCTCAGCATCTGGGACCACCAAGACCGAAGCATCGGAGAGGGAGCTGCAAGGTATGATACTCAGAGCCGGTTTTCGTCCGCGCAAGCGAGACTCTGACTACGTTTCCTTGGACACGGACGTCGATTACGAGATTCTGGCAGCTCCAGTGCCATCGCAATCCGGATAATCAGTCCGACAATTCTATCCTCCCGCTTCGCACGGCCATCTTCGATATTTCTTCCAGCCCCTCTCGTGAAGGCATCTTCAGCGGCCTGACCCACTTCATCCTAGTGCCATCGTCTCTAATTGCTTGAATCACGAGCTCCCAGTGGATTGCTATCACAGCTGAGTAGATTGAACCGGGCCACAAGTTCTCTGGACCTTTGAGTCGATGGCTAACCTCGCTGCCCCCTATATCGACCCATTCGCCTGCCTCTTGAACTCGCATCGGCTCCAGGAGCAGCACCCTCTGATGCGCGACTGGCATAGGGATTGCCTCACCTACCCCTGTACCGAGTTCTTCGCCAGTTGTGATTCTGCGCTCGGGCAGCTGCGTGGACATTCCCGGCGCCGGTTGTCTACCCTCCTTTCTAGTCAGCGCTTCGAGCACTTTACTCCTTTCCGGCACTGCGATGCCTACTTGGATGCGGGCTCGGTTGGCCATTATCTCCAATGGCATTCGCATTTTGTCGATTCTGACGCCATTTCGCTCGTTAACCAGTGAGATAACAGGAGATTCCAGAGGAGATTCGATGTACGCATTCTGTCTTCGAATGTCTCGTAGGTTTGCAACCATCCTAGAAACGATGGGCAAGAGAAAAATCGGGAATGCAACGAGTAGCATCTTGGGGTAGTCCAAAGGGCCGATTCTGTATGATCCAGCAATTGCCTCCGATAGAAACCCAATCTTCACTAGACTCGGCTCCATCGAGTGAACCAGCAAAGTAAGAATCAGCAGAGATACCGTCGGAGCTATCAGTCTCCTAGCCAGGGAGTGCAACGGGTCGGGCTCAAGGTACCAACCCTCCCTCGTCTTCAACAGGAAGGGAAACGGGGCGGTGGAGACCTCGGATTGTATTACTGGCCATTCAGGGTCATCATCCTTGCAACGCCTCCATTCAACCATCCAATCATCATCCATGCCTATTTTGAAAGAAGGTGGGGGCGGATGCTGGGACTCCAACACCACTTCGACCAAGGGGACCCCTGAGGCATTCATGTTTGAATGCTCGAAGGGAGGGTACCTGATACGCTGGACCGACCTGTGCAATTAATCACCCTAGGAGTATGGCCTTCACGGCTCGTTTGGTCAGCGAGCGGAATTCTGGGATGTCCCTAAGCATTTTTATTCCCAGTGGGATGGGGTGCTCAATCTCTCCGATATCGTTGATCAACTCAGTTACTTCTGGACGCGCCCATACGGAAAAAATCTCGTCCAACTCAGCGTCTGAGGATTCGGTTAGGAACGCGTCTCGCAACGCCCTCGCCCTCCTTTGATCCTTCCTCATTGGCTCCATGAGTTTAGCGATCCCCCTCATACTGGAATCCGATAAATTATCGCCCTCAAGAGCATCGAGCAGTAGAGGAGTCACCAAGTCAACCTGGGCGAAGCCAGGCCCTATTCCACCTCCAGTGGTAGGCTTGCACAGCCCCGCAGCGTCCCCGAACAGTGCTACTCTGGCTATCATTGGACGTTTCACCATGCCACTGGGTATGGGTCCGCAGAATCTGCCGACCTCTCTGCATTCCGAGAAACGCTCAGCCCAGAGGGGATCCTCTCTCAGTCTGTCTAGCAATTGCTCGCAGGACTCGCCACCCATCAGTTCTGGTTTGCTCCATGTGCCTATTCTAGTGGTTTCCCCAGAGGGTATCGCCCATGCGAAGAAGCCCGGCGATATGCGTGAACCGGTGTACATGTCTAGGTGCCCATCCTCTCCCTGATACCCGGTCACCTCGACTTGGAATCCAATCATCAGTTCCTTGGGACGCCCCATCTTGAAGTGTCTCCGTACCCAAGAATGAGCCCCATCGGCACCACAAAGCAGACGGCACCTGACTTCCTTCTCACCTTCCGGGGTTCTTATGGACAAGTTGACCGATCTCCTCTCAACTACAGCTGAGAGGGGTTTACTGGACAACCAGATCTGGACGCCTTTTCCGATAGCCTGCTTCACTATCCCTTCATCGAAGAGCTTGCGGCAGACGGACCATGTTCGGGTGCGACTCTTATCGCCGATTACAACAGGAATCCCAGAGGGGCTGTGTATTCTAGCGCCCCAAATGGGGGAGAGCACAGTGTGTTGCAATCCTGTGAGGTCCATGGATTCTGTATTGACTAGGCCAGCGCATTGGAACGGCCTTCCAATCTCTGCGTGTTCTTCGAGAAGGAGAACACTGACTCCGCCAGTAGCTAACCTAGTTGCGAGGTATCCTCCAACCGGTCCAGCACCCACGACTACAACATCGTACTCGGACACTTCCACACCACGCCTTGCAGGGCGATTGTTCTTGAGTACTGTCACGAAGTGACCGTGTTATGCTCCACTGCGGCGCCTTCCGCTTCTGCGTGCCCGTTTCTTCATCTCGTTGATGATGTCGCTCGCATTGGACTTGGTCATCTCATCGATTTCTCTTAATCCAACAATAGCCAGAACCTCGCTAATTGGCATCTCATGCTGATCAGCCAACTTGTTTACCAAGTCGACCTGCGGAGGAGTCGCCGGCATATTCCTGCTCTTTTCAATCAGAGTCGATATCAATTCGCTAGCGGTGCCGTCTCTCCCACCAGTAAGCTCAGCGACGTCCGTCGAACCGACCAATCGTAGTGATTCATCAAGGTCCATGCCTGACTGATCGGAGAGTTTCACGATCAGGGCAGTCTGTTTATCGCTGGCCGGGAGGATTCCGTTCTCACCGTTTGCATCGGTGATAGACTTGATTATCTGCCGAGCTTCATCGCCTGTGAGATCACCGATTTTCTTTCCTGAAAGAAGCTCCTCCCGTCGGGCCTCATTAAGATGGGGAATGCGATTCTCCAGCAGTGCTAACTGTCGAATGGTGGGTACTTTCCGTTTCTCTTCTAGGGCAATATTGTGTATGGCTCTGAATTCCTCTAAAAAATCGTTCCAGACGTTAGCCCCACTCATTTTGGCATGCTCTATACGATCCAGGCTCTCCTCCATTTTGGAGGTGAACTGCGGAGTGAACAGGCCATCTGCCTCATTTTGCTCATTGAAGAAGGGAACTACTTGAAGCCACAAAGTGCGGCCCTTTTCAGTAGGAGAAAGGGAGTTTCTTTCAACATCGACATATCCCTTATTCCCTAAATTTTTCACAATAGACACATAGGTAGACGGCCTGCCTATCCCCTCCTTCTTCATTTGTTGGATGATAGAACTCTCAGAGAACCGTTTCGGTGGCTTGGTCTCATCTGTCTTCATGAACGGGTTATCTTCTGACACATCAATTTTCCAGACAGCCCCGTCAGTGAGTGGAGAATCTGGCGGTGATGTCTTTACATCTCCGTGGTATTTGGCATATACAGCCTCCCAACCGGGGTGAGTTCTCCATGATGCAGTCCCATTCAGAGCCTTGTCTGTTCCCTCCACACTGGCTTGCAGGTCCCTCCTCTCCCTGACTGAGGCGGACATCTGACTGGCTGCGAAACGGGCCCAGATTAGGGTGTACAAACTTTTCCAGTCAGANTCGGCCCCTGATATCGAGGTGTTCAATGGTCTCGTGGGCCTGATTGCCTCGTGCGCGTCTTGTACGTTGGACGCCCCCTTCTTGGCATCTGAGCCGAGCACGCCTGGTCCGAGATGACTCTCGCCGTATTTCTCTTTAATGTGATTTCTGATTTTGTTTCGAGCGTCAGAATTGGTTCTAGTTGAATCCGTGCGGATGTACGTGATGTGTCCTGCATGGTACAGTGCTGAAGCAATTCTACTGGTCTTTGATACGGGCCATCCAAGTGTTGAGTTGGCAGCTTGTAACAGTGTGTCTGTGGTGAAGGGAGGCTGAGGATTGCGATTGGTCTTACCCTCATTCACTGAGGTGATGGTAATCTGACCCGCTTCCTGCAGCGCTTCCAAGGCATCTGCGGCGAGCTTCTCGTCCGAGGTCCTGTTCGGATGGTGCTTGCCGAAGTCATCGGTCCAAGCATCGAGGTCATCCTTTTCGTGAAACCTGACGTTGAACTTAATTCCGTCAGACTCGGCTTGGACCGTGTGAAACTCTATCGGGACATGAGATTCTCTCTCTAGCTCCCTCCGGACAATGAAACCAAGGGTTGGCGTCTGTACTCTACCCATTGATTTGAGATTCCATGACTTGCTGAATCCGGAACATCTGAAACCGACCAGTCTATCCATGAAACGACGCACTTTGGCGGCATCGACCAAATCCATATTGATGCCCCCGGGATTCTCTATTGCATCTTTAACTGCAGTCTTGGTAATCTCATTGAAGGTGACTCGCTTCAGTACTGGAAATTCTGAGAACAGGATACTTAGGCGCCAAGCTATGAACTCACCCTCGCGATCCGGATCGGTGGCGAGGTATACTTCTTCAACATCTGAGTCCGCCGCTTTGTTCAGAATTGTTGCAATGACCCTTTCAGCCCCATCAGTCCATTCCCAAGGTGGCTCCGGCAGATTTCCATTTTTTGAGGCCCACATTGCCTTGGAGCGTTTCTTACCCCCTCCTTGTGGTAGGTCCTGTATGTGGCCGGAACAGGCTTCTACGATCCATCCTTTGCCAAGGTACTTCTTCACAGTGCGTGCCTTGGCACCTGACTCGAGAATCAACAATTTCACAGTTCCATCCCTCCGCCAAGACTATCCTACAGGGGACAATCGACTGGCCTCGTTTCGGTGTGCCCTGATGGACCCTGTATAAACATGAGTAGTCCAAGTAGTCTCCAACGCGCGCGCGAGCGGGGGGGCGCGCGAAGCGACTCATCTCAGGTGGTCTCTAGAGGCCTCTTCATCCCATGGTAGCTCAGCGGCCGGACCTGCACATCCGATACAGCCCGGGTAACCGGCTGCAGCCAGACCCAAGACGGAGTTCCCGAATTCCTCCCATAGTTCATCGGGATTGCCAGGAACCCAAACGTCATCTAGGGTTCGAGGTTCGGGGCCACCGATGAATCCCCCTGATTCGCCTTCAAGGACGATTGCAATGGCTCCCTCGTCGGTCTCCTCTGCGATAGCCCCGGATATTACAGATGGCGCTAGATCGGAAATCAATACCGACAAGGAATCGATACGGAGCCTTTCAACGCCCTTGGTCCGAACAGTGACTCCACTGGACCTGAGTGTTCTGCGGGCGAGTTCGCTGATGGCAGCACCCTGCTTTGATGGGCTCATGGGGCCACGATGGTGCGTAACGCTTGAAGAATACCGTACGGCAGCCTCAGGTAATGGGATTGCCGTATTCCTTGTTCGCACGGCCTTTCCTCCGCTTTGTAGACTCCGAGAAGGCACATGATTTGACCATCAGAGGCCTGTCGACATTCGGGCAGAGTTCTGGCGGTCAGCGACTCCTTAGTTCATTGTATCATGCTCCTGAACTCCCAATTCATGTCTTTGGACGGCTTTTCCACCACCCATTGGGCCTAGCAGCTGGGTTCGACAAGGGTGCAGAGGCACTTTCTGCTTGGCCCGCATTAGGATTTTCTTGGCTTGAGTATGGTGGAGTGACCAGATTCCCGCAGGATGGCAATCCTAAACCTAGGATGTTCAGGGCTGAGTCTGAGAATGCGTTGGTAAACAGGATGGGTTTCAACAATCCAGGGGCTTCGGCCGTTAGAGACAGCCTGATATCTCGCCGATCCTCCGGCAAGTGGCCTAAAGTCCCTGTTGCGGCTAACATAGGCCGCTCTAAGAAGACCCCTAATGAAAGCGCACCCAGCGACTACTCACAGACATTGGACATCCTGTGGAATCACGCTGATATTTTCGTCCTCAATGTCTCCTCACCTAACACCCCTGGCCTCAGGGAGCTACAGGAGGTTGACCACCTGTCCTCAATTCTGTCAGAGTGTGGCAAGGTAGCTGAGAGAAAAGGCGGTGGCAAACCGCTCTTGCTGAAACTTTCCCCTGATGGCTCCGACGATGAGATTCTCGCTTCGGCTCAGATGGCGCTGAGACGGGGCATCGACGGCTTCGTTGCCACCAACACCACCCTTCATCGCCCAGTTCCTTCTAATACGCGATCACGAGGCGTCTTCGCCGAACCCGGAGGTCTCTCTGGTAGGCCACTCCAATCGCGTTCGGTGGAAGTCATCAGGCTTCTCTATGAGGAGGCCGGCTCAGAGGTTCCGATCGTCGGGGTCGGAGGGATAGATTCGGCTGCCACCGCTTGGGAGGCGATAATATCTGGGGCTTCGCTGCTACAGTTGTACTCGGCTTTGGTGTTCAAGGGTCCTTCAGTAGTGCCCCGCATAGTCAAGGGGCTGAGGAGAAAGATTCGAGACAACGGTTTCCTGGGTATCGAAGAGGCGGTTGGCTATGGTAATCCCTGACTCGTCAGTGAAAACCCTCATCAATACCCGAATGGAGGTGCGAGCATGGCAGGCACCAGAGTCACGCGTATGGCGTTAGTCGGCGTCGCACTGGCCGGGCTGGTTACACTGATGTTCCTGAGCATCGAACCAGAGACGCAGTATTCCGTTGATGAGGTCATGTCATCTCCTCTTTCGCATGAAGGGAGCGTGCATCTTCGTGGCCAAGTTGTAATCGACTCGCTCGATTCCGATTCCTCCTCGTTCGAGCTTGCTGGGTCGACTCACACACTAAACATCGACTTCTCCGGTGTTGCCATCCCCGATGGCTTTGAAGAAGGGCACACGATAGCGGTCAAGGGCAATCTGATTAACACCGCTGACGGATGGCTACTCAAAGCCCGTGAAATTCAGACTGGTTGTCCTTCGAAGTACACTGAATAGGGATCAAAACCAGTCTCCGTCCCAGCGATTCGTTGATATGGGTCTATTTCTCGCGATAGTCGGGCTAGGGGGAGAGTTGACGTGCTCTGTTATTCTCAAATCGTCGGAAATGGAGACCCGAAGTCCGAGGGCGGCGCAGACGAGCCATTGGTGTTCCACCGGTTGACGTCGATGCCTCGCCCCCAAGAGATCCAGGTTGGCGGAAACTGCTTCCGGAGGGAAGCGAGGAATGTCTCACGCCCGGGAACCAGGTCAGGCGCGGAAGCGAGCAACCCGACCGGGGATGCTGGATGCCTTGGGATAGCGGGGCGGAGGAGATCGGTGAACTTGCACTTTTGGTGACGAGCGTCCACCGAGGACGCGCCCACTACCCGGGTATCCCCGGGAGTCCCCCCATACGGCACACTATTTCGAAATGCTCGGGTGGGACCGATTGCACTGATAGCCTCTGCCCCCTCCTCAGAAGGGGCATGCCTTCAAGCCCGGGATTCAATCTCAAATCTGACAATTCCACGCTACTTAACTCTATGACCGGCTCGATGTCTACCATCATCCAGCGTGGATCCTCCAGTGTTGCTTTGGGGTCGAAGTAGTTCGATGACGGGTCTCGCGCGGTGTGGTCAGGGTATCCTTCCTTGCAGACCCTTGCGATTCCAGCGACGTGCGGTGGCTTGCAGTTTGAGTGATAGAACAGGACTAGATCGCCTATACTCATCTCGTCCCTCATCAGGTTCCTCGCTTGGTAGTTCCTCACACCGTCCCAGTGGGTCGAGCCATCCTCTATCAGTTGCTCCCACGGGTACACATGCGGTTCGCTCTTCATCAGCCAGTACCGGGTCATGAGATCACCATGCATCATCGGAGGAGCCAATCAGCATCGATGCATCAATTGAATCGGCCTCGTCCCTAGCAATCGCCCTTCGTAGTCCAGCGGTCTTGACCATAGTCTCCATGCCTCCGGTCAATCCGATGTTGGACTTAATCAAGAGAGCATAGATTGCTGGTAAAAGGAGAAGCGCCGACAATGCGGCGACAATCAGCAGGATGATGATGACGGTGACGAAGGGGTGGATTGCATCAATGGGAATCCGGTAGGCACATGTGAGTCCAGCAGCAGTTACCGTCGTGGCTTCAAACAGGCTCATCCCGGTGCTAGCACAGGCTACTTGTACGGCTTCCATCGTCCCACCCAGCTCTTTGACCCGATTGGCGATATGTATCGAGAAATCGATTCCCACTCCGACCAGTATAGAGCCGACCATCACCGTAACAAGGGACAGTGGGACTCCAAGTGAATCCATAGCCAGCCATTGCATCGTTACGGTGAAGCCAACGGGTATCGTTGCCAACAAGGCGAACCTGAGGTCTCGGAACACCAAGCCGAGGGTAAGAACCGTGAACAGCAGGGCAAAACCCAACGATGTCCATTGTGAGTCAACGATTAGATTGTTGACTTCAATCGTCACCGATGCGACTCCGACAAGGGGGGAAGACTCCACACCAGGGGTATTCTCAGCCCAATAGTTGATGCCCCCCTTACCTGTTACGGCCTCCTCTGTGTTCTTTACATCCATGAATGGCATGTCAATGTAGACCAGACTGCGCCTGTAGTCGGAGGAGATGAACAATTCTCGCATTTCATCTGTCATGCTGTTGTAGAATACATAGAGCAGGAAGTTGTGAGCTTGATCATCACCTGAGGGTGAACCGTCCAAAGCCGCTAATGTCTCCCAGAAAGAGCCGTTTCCAGCAACCTCTCTGCCAAAGACGAAATCTACAACGTCCTTGATCTGTTGCGGGAGGGGCCACTGATCAACCTGATCGACTATAGCGTAACCCGAGACGTTAACCCCAACGGCGACCGCTTTCATTAGGAAGACTATCGAAACTGCAGTGGTTCTGTTAACCCGGTTGCAGTTCTGCTCCAGTGATTCAATCCCCTTCAGATTCTCATATGGATCGTCCAATATAGGTGAGAAAAAGTTCGGACTTGCTCTCAAATCACCCTCTACGAGGAGGAACCCCGGTTGACCGGCCTCAAACTCATCCGAGTACACCCCCATCTTCTGGACAGACTCCACATTCTGCGGAGCCATCTCTAGCAGGTCTATGTTCTCCTCGACGTTTTCTCTGGAGATGCCGGCGGACATAAGCATGGCAGCGAGGAACAAGACTATTGTGATTCGAGACCATTTCACAGGTACTCCTACGGCCTGCACGAACAGTTTAGGAGGGGGATGAGACGGTTTCTTCAGGTCGAGCATCATCGTCAGATTGGGTACCATAATCATGGTCATGATGTAGACCACGACTATGCCTCCGGCTAGGGACCATCCTACAGTCTGAATTGGTTTCATCGGAGCGAAGGTCAATGAGACGAAGCCAATGACGGTCGTAATAGCAGAGAGAAAGACGGCTCGTCCTGTCGAGTTCAGGGCTATCGCCATTTTTTCACGCGGCGTGCCTTTGGATTCTGCGTATCGATTGGTTATGTGTAGTCCATATGATACTCCGAGGGCGAGAACGATAGGGCCGACTATTATGACAGTCATCGTGACCTCATAGTCAGTGTATCCGATAATTCCCAGGGTGATCCAAACCGAGCATAAAGTAGGAAGTCCCGCTATGATAACAACCTTCAGCCCTTGTACGAATCTGATTCGACCGGTCTGCAGCAGGTCGCAATGGAATAGGAAAAGACCTAGCGCAACCGCTAATACACCAATTGGAAATACTTTCCAGAACAGTTTGAAAGACTCCTCCGTGACAGCGTTCGTAATTGGTATGGGGCCAGTCAGAGTCATCGTCAGATTGTCAGCGGTCCAGTTGTGGTCTTCCGATATTTGATTGATGGTGTTTTGAGTATCAACAATCAATTCCGAGATTGAGACATCGTCCACCCCATCTCCGTCCTTGTCCAGATTATCGGTGATTCCTATGATTATGACAGCCCTGTTCCAGTAGTTCACGCGAGCTACATCCTTGTCACCGTCCCCGTCTAGGTCCTTACCGACATCCCTGACGAGCTTGTCCAAGGCGTTCTGAGGCATCTCCCTGAGAATCCTGTCGACCCGCTCCTGCTCCTCTGGAATAGAGTAACTGCCGATGACGCCCTCCTGCTCGTCGATGGTATCGTTGAATTGGTCAGAGAGACCTTCGTTCCCGGTAGCTTCTGCTATACCCGAGAAGAATGCCTTGGCCACTCTTCCCGCACTGGAGTTCACTTCCTTGATTACGGTGGAGATCGACAGGACGTAGATGATATTGTCATTGACACCCCTATCATTGCGAGCGAAGTTCAACTCCCTTTCTACGGCATCAATCTCGTTCAGGATGTTGACTGTGGTGACATTGGTGTCCTCGGATTCCACATAGATCACCATGACATTGGTGGTCCAGTCTTCCTCGACCACAGATATCCACGCGCTGACTTCGGACCCTTGAGGCAGGTACACCTCGAGATCCCCATTGACATTCAATGCTGACTCCTCATCGCATAGATCAGGATTATCAAAACCCTCACGGCAGTCTAAGACCCCGGAGTGCAAGGTGAAAAAACCGGTTACAACCAGACATAGCACCACGGTAACTACTGGGGCCTTCGTCAGTATCCCCGTGGGTGTTGAGTCGGCCAAGGCCCTGCGCAAGGCGTTGGGCGCCATCCTAGCGGCTCCCTTCACGGATTCAGTATCGATCCGCCCCACTGATTCCTTCCTCTTAGCAACTTTAGAGGCTGCTTCCGTCCTGATGCGCTGGACAGATTCTCTTGGGTCGAAGCCCCTGCCTCTGCTATCGCTCATGGTGCCACTCAAATCCGACCTGCATGAAGACGGGACTTCAACCCCTCGCAATCGCAATTCGGTCCACGCTAGATATCGATGTGACCTGCGTGTGCGGGAATGGTCAAGAATGGAGTTGCTCAGGCAGGGCCGCGTCAGACGTGTGGTGGTTCTGTGGGCGATCCGAAAATACCTGAGAAGAGATGGACCATAGACCTTGAGAAGAGGATTCAAGAGGAGCACTTCGATGAATCATACTCAGAGAGATATTCCTTCGATCCTGAGAGCGAGCGTGAGATATTCATTATCGATACTCCCCCGCCTTATCCTAGCGGTACATGGCACATCGGCGCTGTCGCCCAGTACAGCATGATTGACGTGATTGCTCGCAGCCAGAGGCTGCTGGGCAAGGAGGTATGTTTCCCCTGGGGGGTGGATCGAAATGGCATCAACATCGAGTTTACCGTCGAGAAGAAGTACGGGCGAAAGATGAGGAGTTACGAACGAGGAGAGTTTCTCGATTTGTGCGCAGAGACCATTGAGCCATACACCCAAGCAATGAGGGAGACCGCCAAGCGCGTTGGTTTGTCTTGTGACTACGACAACGAGTACCTCACCGACTCTCCTGATTATCGAGCGGTCACACAGTCCATTTTCGTCGATCTCTTCAAGCGGGGCGATATCGTTGAGGATCTCCGACCCAACATTTATGATCCGGTAGAGGGCACAACCATTGCAGAAGCCGAGGTCCAGAGGATAACTCGCAAAACCCTGCTTTGCGATGTTCGATGGAGCACAGAGGAAGGCGAGGACGTCGTCATCTCAACAACTCGACCAGAGATGATTTGCGCCTGTGGTGTCGTTGTGGTCCACCCCGATGATGAGCGGTATTCGCATCTCGTCGGTAAACGCATCCACCTACCGATTCCCGTTGCAGACAGGGAGTCTACCGTCGAGATTCGTACGCATCCTTCGGTGAAGATGGATTTCGGCAGCGGTGCCCTAATGGTTTGCTCATTCGGCGACCAGAACGACGTCGCCGTGTTCCGCGAACTAGCCCTCCGCCCATTCGTCGCAGTTGACCTCGAAGGCCGGATGAGCTCCGTCGGAGGCCCTCTGGCTGGCATGTTGGCCGAAGAGGCGCGTGCAGCATCAATTGATATCCTGCGCGAATCCGGCCGACTCATCGCAGCTGAAGAGCACATTCAGGAGGTACCAGTCAGCGAGAGGGGTCGCAATCCCGTTGAGATCATCCTGCTGAAGGAGTGGTATGTCAAGCAGACACACATACTGGACAGACTAGCCGAGCTTTCGGACCAGAGCGCATTCATTCCTGAGAGGAACCGCCAGTATCTACACGATTGGATGAACGGCATCTCAATCGACTGGCCGATTAGCCGCCGCAGGTGGTATCATACTGAAGTCCCAATTTGGTATTCCGAAGATGGCTCCAAGGTCGTCGTTCCGCCACAGGGTTCCTATGTTCAGCCATGGCGCCAGTCACCACCACAGGGCTCTGAGGTGCTAGATCGCCAAACTCGTGAGCTCATCGGCTCATTTGACGAACTCAGGTTGAGTCTCGGTGAGTTGGAGGGGGAGGGCAAGGTGTTCGATACCTGGATGGATTCATCGAACTCGAACCTCTTTGTATCCGGCTACCTCAGCAATCCTGATCTGTTCAAGCGGGCATTCCCGACTTCAATTAGACCTCAGGGCAAGGAGATCGTTCGCACGTGGCTGTATTACACGCTGCTCAAGAGCGCCCTGTTATTGGACAAGCCCGGCTTTCAGAACATCTGGATCGATGGGCTCGGGATGGATCCATGGGGCCGCAAGATGTCCAAGTCCCTAGGGAATGGGATTGATGCTAATTCGGTCCTCGAGTGCGGTGCTGCAGGAAGGACCGGCTCATGGAAGATCAAAGGTCCTGACGGCAAGCAAGTGCAACTCAGGGCCAACAAAATAGGCAGCGAGTGCTTTCGTCTTTGGAAGGCCTGCGATGCACAGGTCGGTGACGACTTCCACATCAATCCTGAGGAAATCGAGGCCAAGTACTTCGGTGTCCTGACCAAAATATTCAATGTGGCGCGCTTCGCTAGCCAGTTCGACGCTCCAGATGACCCAGAACAGCCCCCCAAGGACCTCGCTCCCGAGGATCGTTGGATACTCGCCGAATTCGATCACGTGATGACACGTGTCGAAGACGCGTGGTCGAGAATAGATATCTACACCGCCGCTCAGGCCATCAAGGGATTCGGTACCGGTATCTTTCCCAGTCACTGGCTGGAGATGACTAAATCGAGGCTGTATGATGGCAATGCAGCAGCAGCATGGACATTGCACCGAGTGGTCAGGGACCTACTGAGCGCTTTGACACCTATATGCCCCTTCTTCACTCATTACCTATCGACAACCCTGTATGGTCACAGTGCGGTGGATGCCCGTTCATTCCCCCGTTTGCCTGCGGGGGCAGTGGGTGAAGACGCGGATGCCCTGAAGGCCCTCACCCCTGTAATATCCGATTTCAACTCCTCTGTATGGAAGTTGAAGAAAGACTCTGGTTTGTCTCTGAAGTCGCCCATCTCCAACATTTCGATACCACCCGAACTTTCGATGCTTGAAGACTCTCTTGTTAGAATGCATAGTATCGAATGATGCTTACAGTCGATCGTTCGAGCGCATCCAATCGATTGTGTCTCTGACAGTCTCTGCAAGCGGACGAGAGGTGTGCCGCAGCTCTTCCTTGGCTAGGACTCCCGGGATGTCTCTGCATTGCACATCAAGTGCATGCAAACTGCCCTTGTTAAGGCCCGATCTGTTACCTGTCAGAGCGGATGAGATTCCGGCGAAGGGCAGTGCCAGATAGGCGCTCCACAGAGGCAGCTGAAGGTATGTGGTCTTTTTACCAACTACCTCCGAGGCAGCATCCGAGATGTCTTTCATCGAGCCCCATGATCCAGGTGCGAGGTAGTTCTGGCCCTTTCTGCCCATCTCTACGCAATTCACAGCAGTCCTGCAGACGTCTCGGACATCCACCCAATTGAACCCGGTCCGCAGGATGATCGGCATCTGTCCAGTGGCGATATCCTGGATTACAGCACCCATCCTGCTGGGCTTCCAGTCATTAGGCCCAATTATGCCAGTAGGGTGGATGATGCTGGCATTCAATCCATTGTCGCATGCTCCCATCACCACTCGTTGTGCTGCGGCCTTGGTCCGGTCATATGGGGCAGCATCGGGATTGCTGACAAGAGCCCTGTCTTCTGTCAACGGCCGATCTGTGGGTATTTGACTGAAAGCGTGGACGCTGGAGAAGTGGATAAATCTCCTGACGCTTGCATTAAGAGCGGCCTCGCACATGGCACGCGTTCCTCCGACGTTGATGCGCTCCATCAGTACCTCGTCCACACGCTCCACCGCGACGAAGGCTGCAGCATGGAAGACCATGTCGACATCTTGCATGTGGGCCCCCATGGCACTGGCATCGTTCAGGTCGCCTCGTACCAGTTCGACATCTAATCCGTCAAGAGCCCTAGTGTCTTTGCGAACGAGGCATTTAACTCCGTAGCCGCGTGAAATCAGTTCACGAACGAGGTTTCCACCGACATGTCCTGACCCACCAGTCACGAAGGCTCTCACAACGACTCCTCTAGTTGATGGCTGAAACGGGTCTGTCGCCGTTGAAGTAGTCAATCAGAAGGCCCACCATCTCCTCGCCCACCCTCGCCTGTGCTTCTAAGGTCGCAGCGCCTATATGTGGTGAACCGTGGAAGTTAGCATGCTCCAGTAGGGGGTTGCCGGCAGCCGGTTCGATTTCGTATACGTCTAGAGCCGCTGAAGACAACTGCCCCGATTCAAGGGCGGCGAGTACTGCGGCTTCGTCGACGATGCCCCCTCTAGCGCAGTTTACGATGTGATTGCCGCAAGGGGTCCCATCGGCACCGGTCCTCGGCATCATCGCCAAACGTTCTGAGTTGACCAAGTGATGCGTCTCAGGCGAGAGATTACAGTGGATGGAGATGTGAGTGCAGAGTCTAAACAACTCATCCACGTCATCGTGGAGTGTACATTGGGAGGCAGTTGACAATTCTTCGGCAATGTAGGGATCGAATGCGTGGAGTTCCATGCCCATGGTGCGAGCTACTTCGCCGACGCCTCTAGCAATCCTGCCGTAGCCGATTAGACCCAGCCTCTTGCCTCCAATCTCAGAACCCCTGAGGGATCTCTTCTCCCATTCTCCCAATCTGAGTGTCCTATCGGCCTTTGCAACATGTCGCACAGATGCGATTAGGTGGCCGATTGTCAATTCCACGACGCTCGAGGTCGAAGCCCCTGGGGTGTTGCATACAACAATCTGGCATTCGCTCGCGGTTGGGATGTCTATGTTGTCAATGCCTACTCCAGCGCGACCGATGAATCCAATTCCACCGGATTCGGCTTTGGATGCGTGAATGACTTCGCCGGTCATCTTCGTCGCACTTCTGACCACCACTGCATCAAAACCAGATAACGCCCCTGCAGACAGCTCTTCCGGAGTGTAGTGGTGCAGAACCACTTCGTGCCCCGCGTCTTCTAGGAACCCGACTGCTTCTGCTGACATTCCATCGGTGACAGCGACTCTCCCCACGGCCTGTTGGCCTTGACGGACTTCAATCAAGGTTCCCCACATAAATTCCCAGACAATGGCGAGAGGATTGATATTCCGATGCTCCTTGGGTAAATCGATTGCATGTCCTTTGAACTGCCCGCTTTGAACTACGCATACGACGCACTCGAGCCTCACATAGATGCGCTGACTATGGAGATACATCATACCAAGCATCACAATGCCTACACGAACAATCTCAATGCTGCAATCGAAGCCAACGGACTCGAGAACAAATCGATTGAGGAACTACTCTCTAATCATCACAGTATCGCAGCTGTGAGGAACAATGGCGGGGGTTGGTGGAATCACTGCCAGTTCTGGGAGGCCATGTCCCCCACAGGAGGTGGCTCCCCCAGCGGAGCTCTCGCATCTGCTATCGATGCATCCTTCGGTACCTTTGATGAATTCAAAACCGCCTTCCAGAACGCTGCAATGACTCGCTTTGGTAGTGGCTGGGCATGGCTGGGAATCCGTGATGGAGAATTATGCATATGCTCTTCTCCAAATCAGGACAACCCGCTCATGGATGGATACTGCGATCCCATTCTAGGACTCGATGTATGGGAGCATGCCTACTACAAGAAGTACGGTCCGGGAAGAGCCACTTACATCGAGGCATGGTGGAACGTTGTCGATTGGGATGAGGTTTCCCGTCGCCACGCAATGGTCAGTGATTGAAGCCCTACGCCGGTGGTGGCACCGTTTCATTATTGGGGGGAACATTGACCAGAGAGTGTGGTTGCAACATCAGAGGCACTACTGACCTCCGTGCTGATACTTCTCTCACCGGTGTTTCTCGCATTACCGCTGTCATTGGGTTGGCGTTGGTGGGTCGGCACCGAGCCAGAGCACGAGCACTACAGGGAGAAAGTCAGGAGGGTACTCGATGCTGGTATCCCATTGAGAAGGTACAGGGTTGAACTTGATGCCGAAGCTAGGAGATTCCTGATAGATCCAGAGAGGCAATCTCGCATCGAATCCGACCTTCTGCACCCCCTAAGGATGCAGCATTTCTTGCTTCTTCCAGGTTTGATAGTCTGGCCTTTACTCGGTTTTTTTGCTGCAATAATCGCAATATTTCTGATGCCCGTCCTCAGGACTATCGAATGGGTGCTGATTGACAAGAGGGCCCTGGCCCTTCTCGCCAAGTTGATTCAAGGCAACACAAGGTGGGAGATCATAGGCATCCCCCGGCTGGATGATGGCGCTAAGGAACTGGATCGAATACTGGCTTCGGTACACAGGCTGCCAATCACAGTTTTTCTGGGGTTATTCGCATACCTCGTAGTACTCTATCTGCCTCTTGATGCAAGAGGGGTACTCATGCTCAGTGTAGTGGTTTACATCGCGTTGGTATCTTTCATCTCTGTTATTCGCGCTGCAACATCCAATGCTTTGGTTTTCGCAGACCCCACCAAGAGGAGATTGACTCCTATGGACACATTCGTCGAAGATGCTCTGGGCCCACTGGTCGGCGTCGGACTGGTATTCTTGCTGACTAGACAGTTACTGTATGGGAGCCAACTGCGCACGAACGACTTGTTCGCCGATCCGGTGTTATTCTCTCTTAGTGTGCTTCTCGTACTCTATACAGCCACCATCATTGGCGTCACGGTAGAACTGGGTTTCTTCCGCTCACGCGCAGTATCTGTACGCAAGGCATTCCAGAAACAGATGGTAGAGGATTATGACCCCACGTTGTACCTGTTCACAAGGAATCTCGGCTCGCTGCGAATCTCTCCCTTAATGCCCCTTTCTGAGTGGTTGGAAAGGGGGGAGGTATTCGAGTTCGACAGTGACGATTTTTCAGATTAGCTCCACTTTCGCCGTGGAACCGTCGTCGAAGACTAATTCATTCAATCCTTTGGCTTCATTCGGTATGATGGCAAGGGCAACCCCCCCTCCTTCATACTCCGCATTTGATGTCACTACGACCCTGCCAATTCCGGGGAGGATGTGCTTACCAACCGTCGGAGGGGTTTTGCAGTCAAGCCGGACTAGCGTCCTCGCGAGCCTACCTCTACTATCCATCCTAGCATGGATCTCCTGACCGGGATAGCACCCCTTGTCTAGTTTGACCAGTTCATGCAGACCGAGTTCAAATGGCAGGTTGGATGGGTTAATCTCATTGCTATCAAGAATACCTAATCTGATNCGGAGCTCGNCCCATCTCACTGAATCAATCTGTTCTGCTCCGTTANCGATAAGAATGTTCACCAAATTATCAATCTCTGCTGTGGGAACCAGTATTTCCGTGACAAATGAATCTCCAGCTTTCGATCTTGAAATCAGAGAGCTGCCGAATTCCGTCCATGATTGCAAATCGATATCTGTTGGGTCGAAACCCAGCCCCACCAAACAACGGTCTACTGCCCTGCCTACGAGTTTGAGGTGCCCGATCGCAGCATCTCCATCCAATATGGCTACATCTTGATCCCAAGGAACACCTTGGAGCAATTGCTGACGGGTATCGCTCCCAGTGCCGTGATTCCCTACTAGAATCACTTGTTCTTCGAGGTTGCAGATGGTCAAACGATCCAGAATTCTACCATTAGCATTGCACAAGAGAGCATCCTGCTTGCCGTGGAGCCCTATTTGCGTTGTATCTGTAGTAAGGGATCGGTTCAGGTGCTCAAGAGCATCTGTGCCTTTGACAACACTGATGCTCGAGGGTAGGATGAACACCTCTGCTAAGGGGTGAAGAAAACTCTCACTGGACATGAGGCATCAACCGAAGGACTGCCCACATCCACAGGATCTGTCTGCATTGGGGTTGTCGATTTGAAATCCCCCCCCCATTAGCGTGTCCTTGAAATCGACGCGAATACCGTCCAAGAGTGGACTGTCCTTGTTGTGNACCAGGACGGTAATCCCATCCGCATCTAAGCGCTGGAAATTGGAATCGTCGGGATCCTCTGCAATCTTCATGTCATACAGATATCCAGAGCAACCCCCGGATTGGGCGCTGATAATCAGTACGTGGGAACTTTCGTCACCACCCATGTTCTCTTTCATTGCAGACTTGGCCGAATCAGTGAATTCGATATGGACATCTACCACTTNGACGGGTGTGACTACGGGAAGNGTAAATCCATCCCCACCAAGTATACTCATATTGAGCCCTTCATGCAGGGGTATTTGAACGGTTGCAGATTCACTGACCGATTAGCCATAACCCAATACGTTGAACTGTATTACGTGGGACATGGACGGTACTGAGCAGAGGCCGATTTCCAGGATCGTGAGGGGAAAATCCACGCGCGAACCCGACTCCGTTTCCGTTGAAGCCGCACTATCAATATCGATACTAACACCCGATTCAGAGTCCCATTCCCTAGGAATCACAATGCGGACACCCGGGCACGACGTGAATCTGGCACTCGGCTTGCTGTTATCCGAAGGGATCATCGACAAGGTGTCTGATGTCGAAGGAGTCGTTGCCTTATCTGATTCAATCGAGATACAACTCTCCAAAGGTGCCTCATTCAATTCTTCTGAGCACATTCGGAGGACTACTACAACTTCTTCCTGCGGGGTTTGCGGGAGGGAGTCCATATCCAACCTATTGCATATGCACGGACCTCCTCTCAGCGACAAAATCGAAGTCGGCCAGACCGAGGTAGCACTAGCGATCTCCGGACTAAGGAGCAATCAGAGGATTTTCGAGCTCACTGGAGGCACCCATGCCTGTGCTAGAGTGGGTCCTTCGGGAGAGGTCATTGATATCGCCGAGGACATCGGACGACACAATGCGATGGACAAACTCGTCGGTGCTGCAATGGGAGGCGAAATATTTCCTATCGGTGATGAGATGGTTGTAGCCTCAGGAAGGGCGTCATTTGAGTTGGTCCAAAAGGCCCTGAGGGCCGGTTTCCCTATTTTCATCGCCGTAGGGGCGCCTAGCACTCTGGCCGTGGATCTGGCTAATGAGCATGGTATGACATTGATAGGATTCGCCAGAGAAGACAGGATGACGGTCTTCAGCGGTAATCGAAGGTTGGTCAACGAGCGCTCTTGACGGTCGTCTTGCGTGACGCTGATGTATCATCACTATCCTTGGCGATTCATGGGGAGAGATGTCGCAGCCACCACGCCTTCTGAATCGTCCCCCCCGAGTCTTTCCAAACCAAAGGATGTAGCAGCCGGCATTCCCGCGGTCATTTCCTCGCTAGCTCACGGTATTACTAGGATGGGCACATTAGCGTCACTCAGGAACTTCACCAGTGTAAATCGCTTCGATGGCTTTGACTGCCCTGGTTGCGCGTGGCCCGATCCCGATGGACATAGAACCATAGCGGAGTTCTGTGAGAACGGAGCTAAGGCTGTCGCAGACGAGGGAACCAGAAAGAGAGCCGGACCGGAATTCTGGTCTCAGTGGTCAGTGGGAGAACTCTCCCGAAAATCCGACCAGTGGCTGAATTCACAAGGAAGATTGACCCACCCGATGATACTCAGACCGGGGTCTGATTACTACTCTGAATTGTCGTGGGACGAGGCTTTCGACATCATCGCGGATGAGTTGGTCAGCCTTGATAATCCCGACCAAGCAGTATTCTATACCTCGGGAAGGACCAGTAACGAGGCAGCTTTTCTATGGCAACTGTTGGCTCGAAGATTCGGAACCAACAACCTGCCCGATTGCTCGAACATGTGCCACGAGTCATCTGGGGTCGCTTTGAGCGATTCCATCGGTATCGGTAAGGGTACAGTTACCCTCGATGACTTCACCAAAGCCGATCTGATTATCGTAGTCGGCCAGAACCCCGGAACCAACCACCCTAGGATGCTGACAGCACTGAGGGATGCTAAGCGCGCCGGTGCTTCGATCATCAGCATCAACCCCCTGTTGGAAACCGGCATGAAGCGCTTCAAGCACCCTCAAGCACCCCTAGAACTCCTAGGCCGTGGCACTTTGATCTCCGACGAGCATGTCCCTGTCAGAGTAAATGGAGACTTTGCCTTGTTCAGAGGGCTTGCTAAAGTCGTGATGCAGAGAGAAGCACTCGACATGGAGTTCATCGATGCCCACACACTTGGGTTCGCTGATTACAGGCGGGCGGTGGAGTCCACTTCGTGGGATTCGATAGTCTCAGGTTCCGGAGTCGAGCAGGAGGTGATATCAAATCTCGGTGCTACAATCTCCAAGTCCAAGTCCACCATCGTCTGCTGGGCAATGGGCCTTACCCAGCATCGCAATTCGGTTGCGATAATTCAGGAGATAGCCAATCTGCTGTTGCTAGGGGGTCACATCGGTAGGCCCGGAGCGGGCGTCTGTCCGGTTCGTGGGCATTCTAACGTCCAAGGAGATCGTACCGTTGGTATCAATCACAACCCATCAGCCAAGTTCCTCTCTGATTTGCACGACTCAACCGGAATCGCAATCCCCACGAAGCCGGGTGTGGACTCAGTTCGCGCTGTGAAGTCGATGCGAGGAGGTACCGCCAAAGTGTTCCTTTCCATGGGCGGTAATTTCGTCTCAGCCATGTCGGACACAAATGCCACCGCCTCTGCCCTGAGCAATTGCTCTATCACTGCTCAGATCTCTACCAAACCGAACCGCTCGCATTTGGTCACAGGCCGCACCGCATTGATTCTGCCTTGCCTGGGTCGTTCTGAGAAGGACCATACCAGTGTTGGCGAGCAGTTTGTATCTGTTGAGAACTCCATGGGCATTGTCCATTCATCAAGGGGTTCTTCCAAGCCAGCATCTGGGATGCTGAGATCCGAGCCATCAATCGTTTCTGGCATCGCAGGCGCTCTGGATACCAGAATCGGAAGAAGTGGAATCGCTTGGCAAGACCTCGCGGAGGACTATGACAAGGTCAGGGATATGATCGAAGCCAGCATTCCCGGATTCGAGGGTTACAATGAGAGGGTCAGGTTGGATGGCGGCTTCTACCTGCCCAATCCTCCTAGGGATAGCAGGACATTCCCCACTGAGTCGGGATACGCTAACTTCCGTGTCCATGACCTGTCGGGTGCCTCTGCAGGAACTGGTCGATATCTTATGATGACCATCCGTTCTCACGACCAGTACAATACGACGATATATGGGTTGGATGATAGGTACAGAGGCATCAACAAAGGACGCAGGGTCGTCCTGATGAATCAATCTGATATGGATGACAATGACTGGTCGGAAGGCGACTTGGTCGACTTGACCTCTCACTTCGAGGGAACTGAATTGCATGCACGGGAATGGTACATCGTGCCATATGAAATCCCGAAAGGGAACATTGCGACGTACTTCCCTGAGGCGAATGTCCTCGTCCCATTGGATAGCGTGGCCGAAGGCAGCAACACACCTACGAGCAAATCGGTTGTGGTGACAATTAGAGCCACCGACTAGGCTGCGGCCCTGCGTCGCTTCTCTTGTTCCTTGTGCAACAACTTGCATCGGTTGATCTGGGTTTTGCAGATGTTTACATCATCCTTGTCCAACCCGCGGTCCAATGCCTGCTCGAAACACTTGATGGCATCTGAGTACAATTCTACCGCGGCGTAAGATGATCCCATGTTGTAGAGCGCTCTTCCCGTGACTCCAGCGGGGTCCATCGTTATCGCCGCATGATATGCCTGAATGCTTTCGGGGTACCTACCCAGTTGGTACAGTGCATGCCCCCTTCCGTTTTGTGCCCGGACTCGTAATCCCTGTTCTTCCCTGGGCGCTCCACCGATAGCCTTCTCGAAGCAGTTCAAAGCCTCAATGCTGTTATCCTCAGCAAGCAGGTTGAGGCCTTTGTTGTACCATTCAATTGACACATTGACACTTTCTTGTTCACTGGGGGGCAGATGCCCTGTCTTTTCTGCGGCCTGTGTGGCGGCCTCTATGAGGTCAGCTTCTACTATGGCTTCGTTCTCCTCATCTCCGATCCGAATTCCTTCTTCGATCGCATTAGCCCGCTGTCTGCACTGGTGTGCCCGTTCGATGTGTCCTGCCACGGACAGTGCGTCGGCTAGGCCGTGCCAGATCTCTGCAGACTGGCTGTCTTCCTGAAGCAGCTCCTTCCACGCATTTACTGCGGCTACATGATCTCCGCTATCGGTCAGTTCGTGAGCTTTCGAGATTTTGTACGACTTGGTTTCTACGAAGGATGGCTCTACTTGGTCAACCTCTCCGGCCTCATCCTCTTCGAACTCCCCTCCCGCCGGAATTTCTCCAAGCGATCTGGGGGATTCTTCCTCCTCTAATTCTACCAACCGATTATTTATTGGATTCTCAGGGTCCATCGTAACAACTCGACGCCAGTTCTGGGCTGCCAATTCATCATCCCCCCTATCCCGGAAGATCTCACCCCTTGCAACCAAGCTGTTGATGTGCGACGGGTCGCATAATAATGCGTTTGCAAGAGATTGCATGGCATCGTCTTCTCGATTGCTCTTTCTCAGTAACTGAGCCAGATTGAAGTGGACCTTTGCCGAATCCTCGCCCATGGAAATTGCATATTCGATAGCCTGAATCGCATCATCTACATGTTCCAACTGTGATAGGCAAACTCCACACATGGCCCACAACTGGGGATTGTCAGAGGCATCTCCCTCCAGCCTTGGTTGGATGAGGTTCAGTGCCTCTTGGAACTCTCCTCTAAGTACCAGATCAGATGCTAGTTCAGCGACCTTGGTAATTTCCATCAATACTGGGTTCGCCTCTAGCAGGGGGGGTTCTTCACTGATCGCCTTCGATTCTAGGAGAGGTGGCTCGGGCTCTTCCTCCACTACAATTCGCGCCGATAGTATGAGGGGTTCGTCGGTAGGGTGGTTGTCGGCGATTCTGGTCAGTTCCTCTACATCGGAGAGTGTCTCCAGTGCTTGCTTAGCAAGTGCTGAGGCTCGGACCGAGTCACTAACTTCCAGAAGAACGGCTAGGTTAGCAGCCGTGGGAGCGTGATCCGGATTCAGGATGTGTGCCTGTTCGAACGCAGATACTGCATCAGCAGTATTGCCCCGTTTGGCCTGCATCACAGCCAACCCATACCAGGCAGAAGCACTGGAACCATCCAATTCGGTAGCCTTTCGGTATGATTCGACCGCGCCGAGTATGTCACCTGTTCGGGCCTTGGAAGAGGCTTCATCGAGCATCTCTAGTATAGTCGGCTCGACCATGCCTTCGCCTTGGTGCATGTAAGTTAAGCATTCTCTGAACCTGACTGTATCCCTACCCCTGTATTGAAGGCGAACCACGCTTTCGTCCAAGCATGGTGGAGCCGGTACGGGTGATGGGGATATGCGGAACCTATTCCCCAGATTCGGCAAACGGCCGAATGCTGGAAATCGCATTGGCGTACTGTGAGGAGTTGGGCGCTGAAACCGTGATTTGGGACAATTCCGTGAACTCTCTTCCATTCCTAGGCGAGGATGGCTGTTGGTCTCATCCCTCTGTCGAGGAGTACAGGGAGCTGGCTAATTCATCAGATGCCTTCATGCTGTCTAGTCCGGAGTATCATGGCACTATGAGCGGGGTGATGAAGAATCACTTGGATTTCCTCTCCTTTGATCAGACGTCGGGTAAGGTCTTCGGTCTGATGAGTACCTTAGGCGGACAGTCGAACTCAAACACCCTCAATCACATGCGAATCTCAGCTAGATGGATACATGGCTGGGTCGTTCCAGAGCAGGTGGCTATAGGGAACGTTAGGAGGGCATTCGACGATGCCGGTAATCTGACTGACGAGAAGCTGGATCAGAGAGTGCGCGACCTCGCTGCATCGCTGGTGAAGACCGCTGAGTACCTTCGAGGCATTCGTTGAGGGATTCTGTTGGAGTCATTGCCAGCAGGCAGTGAGATGCTGTTTTTGCTCTGTGCAATAGCGGGGATATCCACTTGGTACCTTGCAAATTTCACTGACAGGGTCGAACTGACCAAGTTGACTGCGTTCATCGGCATCTGCTCCATGGTGGCGTTGACAATCTGGGTGATATCCTGATGGAATTCTCTGACGATGCATTTCCGACACGAGCTCCGGTGTGGTGGGGGCGTCGTGGGGTGGCGGGTGCTCATCCCGAAGTGGATGGAGTCACTGGTAAGGAGATTGTAATCAGGCACCCCAAGAACCTCGGAAAACTAGAATCTCTGTTATCCAGGATTTTCAGGGCTCCGAAGGAACTCATCAGACCACTGGATGACATGAATTCAGTCCTGTGGGAACTGATGGACGGGAGAAACGACTTCCGAACCATCTGCTCTATGATGGACTCGACATTCCATGAGAGGATAGCACCCGTCGAAGATAGGGTTCGCGCCTCCATAGTCCAATACTGCACTCTCGGATTGGCTATCATTCGACAGTCCGCCCTTTCCGGCGAGTGGGATGTCTCTGCAGGATTCGATCCAACAGGGCTTCTGGAGCCCCCAGGTGAGAAGCTCGGCTTGGATCATGAAGAATGGTCGGAGGAGTAATCAACTTTCGGCTTCTGGCGTCTCCATCCTTACTCGCTCATCTCTCTTAGCTTTGTACATAGCCGAGAAGTACACCATTAGTGGGATAATCAGAAGCAGAGAGAAGCATCCTACCAATGTGGCGAAACTGTATACCGATTCTTGTAAGGGGTCAAGTTTGAACTCCTGGACAGATACCAATTCATGTGTTACCACACTGACCCCCAAATCAATCCCTTCTGATGCGACGGCCTCTCCGTCCTCGAGAATCTCCACTCTCCAAGTGATGGTGCCCGCGTTACTATCTATCAGCCCCTGTGCCTGTTCCTCTGCCGAATCGGGATTGTCGCTATGCAGGTATCCGAGACCATCTATCGGCAGGTCCATTTTTACGATTCCGAACATCCTGTCCGCCCCACCCTCTGAAACCAGTTCGTGAATTCGTCCGAGCTCGCATGTCTCCGATACATCCACACCTCCTTCAGATGATGATTCCCTACAGTTGAAGTTCTCGGCATCAGGGGAGCCCAACAGAGGTGAATAGTACCACTCTGACCCTGTAGCCCCTACCCGGATAGACGCGCCTTCGGGAGCCCCGGATACTGTGACATTGATCCATGTGATCGCCACTCTTGTGGTTGAATACCATGATGCACTCCCTACCTCGGTCTCCTGCATGTCCAGTTCGACTTCATCGTTAGTTGTCGTGTAACCGTAGTATTCGGAGTCAAGAGTGTTGGAATACACAGCGTATGAAAGCACCAGTATCAGCACGAAACCTATCCCTATCATGGTCCTCATCATGTTGGGATTGCGAGACAAGGACTTTCTCATATCCACTCCAGCCGAGGCAGTGTTTTCAATTCTTGTAGTGACTACCTAGTGCTCATTCCTCCACGCAGTGGCAATTCTACAGTCATCACGGTTAAATATACTCTCTAGGACGGCCGGTCCGGACTGGTGATGGGATGACAACGTTTCACGATGTCCCCGCTGATTTAGTCATTCAGGAGTTGGCTGCCAGACTGCAGTCGCACGACCCCATATCGCCCCCGGAATGGGCGGATTACGTCAAGACCGGCACCCACCGGGAGAGGCCACCCACCCAGAAGGACTGGTGGCACATTCGTTCCGCTGCCATACTCCGAAAGGTCGGCTTGATGGGTCCAATAGGGGCCAACCACATGGCCCAGCAATTCGGCGGGCCCAAGGACAGGGGAGTCAAGCAGAACCGGGCAGTGTCTGGTTCTCGAAATATCGCTAGGACCATTCTCCAACAGTTATCTGAGTGCGGCTTGATTGAAAGCAAGATGAATTTGGCTGGCACAGTCAACCTTGGACGCGTACTAACCTCAGAAGGTCAGAAGCTGTTAGACAACGCTGCACATTCTATTCGAGCCGTTGCTGAGGAGAGGTATCCGGGCCTCACTGGATATTGAGGTGGTTTGATGTCTAGTAACAAACCGTTTGCAAAGAAGCAGAGGCTTCTCAAGGTAACCAAGCAAAACAGACGAGTCCCCGTCTGGGTGATGCTGCGCACCAATCGCCGAGTGAATTCGCACCCAAAGCGACACATGTGGCGCCGTTCCAAGTTACAGAGGTGATGGCATGGCTGAGGTGAAGGAGATGACGATACCATTGCGTGCGGCTTGGAATGTCCCTCGGACTCGCAGGGCCAACCGAGCGATGACCGAGGTTCGCAAGCACGTAGCTAGGCACATGAAGATGGATGATGATGAGGACCTGTGGATCGACGAGGCCGTCAATCATGCCATCTGGGCTCGTGGAATGCAACACCCCCCTAGGAAGATCAAGGTGATCTGTACCCGTGAAGAGGGGTTCCCGATAGAGGTCAAACTCCTGGAGGCTTGAGAATGGGGAATATACGACCTTCGTTCATCAAAATCAGGGCCCTTAGGCTCGTAGAAATCTATCCGGACAAGTTCACTGCGGACTTCGAGACTAACAAGCATCTTGTCTCTGAGTTCACAGACGTCGACAACAATAGGATGCGTAACTGGATCGCTGGTTACATTACACGTTACAAACAACGCCGCACTGATTGATTCAGCATGCTCTTGAATCAGGACCCTCTCGAATGAGTGATGGGTATCAGACAAGACGTTCCTGAGCCCGCAGGTGCACAGCGTATCTGCGTGGTGCTGGTGAGGCCGGAGAACGATGGCAACATCGGTGCGGTAGCGAGGGTGATGGCCAATTTCGGGGTGTCTGACCTCAGAGTAATAGGAAGGGACGAGGGGTGGTCCGAGGAAACCCGGAATCGCGCCAAGCATGCACAGTGGGTCCTAGAGGGCGCAAACACGTTCGATTCGATAGGGGATGCCGCCAGCGACTGCTCACTGGTGGTAGGAACATCTGGGATGAGAGAGTCGGGAGTCAAGACGGTATTCCGGCACTTCCTCCTTCCCGAGGACCTCCCTTCGAGGGTTCGGGATATGGATTCTAGGGTGGCATTGGTGTTCGGACCAGAGGGCAATGGCCTGTTAAACGAAGAACTGAACATGTGCGACTTACTGGTGTCGGTGCCTACATGGGAGGGGTACCCGATACTCAATCTCAGCCATGCAGTAGCAATCTTTCTCTATGAGTGGTACAAGGCCGCAGATTCAGAGCCAGGCACTGTCTCGTTGCTGAGCCCCGAGGTGAGGACGCGGCTGAAGGAGGAAATATCCAGACTCGCCCAGACGATGCCTACCCCTGAGCACAGACGACAAGGAATTGAGGAGACACTGTCTAGGGTGATGCTGCGGGGTCTGCCTTCAGACGATGAGGCACAAAGAATCCTAGGCGTCATCTCCACTGCTGCCAATGCCTTCGAGCAGAGCAGTCCATAGCCTCCACACAATAATCTACGTACGAAGAAGAATACACCCGTCAAACTTGATGGGCACCTCCCCCTGCCAGATTCATGGCCAACCAAAGGATTGAGGCAGTGGTACAAGGGCATTTGATTGATGTTCTATCAATCCTCCATCCTGAAGCAAAGAAAAACTCACTGCGGCGAATGATTGATCATGGACGCGTGCGGATAGATGGTAACAAGGCGACTCGTGCTAAGGAAATTGTTTCCATCGGATCAATTGTAGAAACACTCTCTCGTTCTGAAGGAGATAGTCCTGCAGGGGTAAAAATTGATGGAATTCCAGATCCAAAGATTCTATTCGATGATCACTCATTAATTGTCGTCAACAAACCCGCAGGTCTTCTTTCTGTGGCAACCCGGAGGGGTGAATTGGATACAATGTTTGACCGGACACTGAATTGGGTTTCAAGAAATCATTCAACTCGAGTACATCTTGTTCATCGTCTTGATAGGGAAACATCTGGTTGTTTGCTTCTCGCTAAGTCCCCAGAAGTAAGAAATATGCTGCAAAAACAATTCAAAGATCGTACGGTTGAACGAATTTATCATGCTGTCGTATTCGGAAAACCCCCTTCCGATTCAGGTGTCGTGACCTCTCGTATTCAGGAGACGAAAGATAAACGGATGCGTTTAGTAACGAAGGGATGGAGAGCTGGTAAGGAAGCGATTACTAACTGGAGAATAGAGCAGACTGCACCGATTCATAGTTTAATTAGAATAAAAATCGACACAGGGAGGAGATCTCAAATTAGACTCCACATGAGTGAAATTGGTTGTCCGGTTGCTGGCGATACTCGGTACGGCCGAGGTAAGGCTAGTGTGAACAGATTGTGTTTACACGCGTCTTCACTTGAATTTGAACATCCGAATGGGAACAGGATACGAGTTGAAAGTGAGATCCCAACTAAGCTAAACTCCGAATTGAATCGCAGATCGTTATGAGAACACGCAACACGTATCTGACTCATAGGGTTAGGTGCCCACCCCAATGAGTTTGTACATTCCCGCACCCAAGATGCCTAGAATACCACCCACTATGGTCATGTACGCATTGAGTCCCAAAGATACTTCATCTGCAATGTAAGTCTGGTCATGCATCGTATACCACACCACAACAGCTGCCAGTGCTAAAATGCCTGCTGCCCCCATGAGCAATGTGACCACCCACGTTTTTCCAGGATTGAGAAGAGACAGTAATATTGCAATGCTTCCGATGGCAATGACAACCCACAGAATATTCGTAGTTGTGCGTCCGGCAGATTCCATATCGCACATCGGTTCGTAAGCAGAATCACTCGTTGCACATGCATTGGAATATTCAAGGGGGCCCCCAAGGTCTCCGTCTACTGAATAATATACTTCATGAAGACCATAATGGGACCCATGGAGACGATCATCGCCGGGATTCATCCCTTCATGTGTACGCCAAGAATGACCAAACATCCCCCCTACTACGAGCGCTAGACAGGCAAGAATCATTCCAATTGCAAGATACCTGCTCATGAGGCATCTCTCCTTTCCTGAAGGAATGCGACCAAGGCTTCGATGCCCTGGAACTCGATGGTTACAACGCTGATGTGTTCGCAGTCCTGGCAGATGAAACGCTTGCCGGTCTCATACCCCATATAGGGGGCGATGCGGGGGCTGAAGCAGTTCGAACAGACTTCAATCGTCATCGTTCACCCCCGTCCCCTCGGATGCAGGTTGTGGATGTGACAGTATCGACTGCCCGGCCCCGGGCGGGTCATGGGGGTGACTCATTCGCTACCCTTGTGTATGTAGCAGTAGAGTCAATCGGTTACTTGTAGGGGGGGCTCTCGCGGAGAGGCGTGGTCAGAGAGTTA
>LPaug08P121000mDRAFT_1000001_pt1 | contig 54986 bp, 52 predicted proteins | sample LinP20P121000m_3_FD_9509 | JGI IMG/M metagenome (IMG submission 9509) | reverse complement strand
TTCTTTTTTTTCAGTGTCTTGTGTTCATGGTACGTCATAAGACCTGTTAGAAACGAAATGGCGGTGCAAGCTGGGCTGGAAAATCTTCCTGTTTTACTCTCCATTGTTCTTTTAGTAATGCTGTTAGCAAATCCCATTTATTCCTGGCTTGTGTCAAAGGTAAAAAAAGATAGGATTGTTCTTTACACCTATTTATTTTTTATTCTGAATCTTTTGTGTTTTCTACTGGGTTGGAATTTCTTGGACGAGTCGGGTAGAGCACGGATTGCCAAAGTTTTTTACATCTGGTGCAACGTTTACTCATTTTTTGTTGTTTCAATTTTTTGGGTATCAATGATTAATTTCTTCCAGAGCCACGAAGCGAAAAAATACTTTGGGATTATCAGTGCAGGAGGATCATTGGGTGCATTTACAGGTTCATCAGTCGCCCGGTATTTCTCCACCGAGATTTGTGGCACGGCATCGATGTCTGATTGGGGTCCTTTTAGCCTGATTGTTGTGTCCGTTGTTGCTCTGAGCATTGCGGTGATCTTAAGTTTGGGATTCAAACCCAAAGCAAATCATCCCAGCAACATGGAGGAGCCAGAAGAAATATTGGGTGGGTCTTGGATGGATCCTTTCCGCAGTGTGTTTCGTTCTCCTTCAGTTAGAAACCTAACCTTGTATATGATTCTTTGGACTTCAGTGATGACAATTGGATGGATGGTTGCCTTGGACATCATTCAGAACTGGTCATCCGATTCATGCGAGAGAACCGCATTTTTTGCCCGCATCGAACAAATCGTTACCCCATTGACCTTAATCTGCCAATTTTTTATCACCTCTTATATTCTGAGGAAAATTGGTATTGCAGCGGTCTTGATTGCGTATGGTTTTCTGTTATTTGCCGGTCTGGTTGCCTATGCCACATTTCCTGAACTCACCACGGTATTAGTAGTCGTCTGTATCTTGAGGGTTTTTGAATATGGGTTCAATAAGCCAGCACGTGAGACTATATTTACGGTATTAAAGAAGCAGGAACGATATAAGTCAACGGTTTTCATGGATACTTTTTTTGCCAGATCAGGAGAAGCAATGGGGAGCTGGTTTGCCGTTAAGGGCATGCTCATCTTGGGTCTTTCGTCTTTATCTGCAGCATGGGGTGCACTTCCTCTGGCCGTTTTGCTGTCCTGGGTTGGATACCAAACAACTAAATCCAAAAAAGTTTAAAGTCACTTTTATTGAACAAAAAAAAACAGAGCCAGAGGCTCTGTTCTCAGTCGAGTCCTTTAGGTGTCTGAAGTGAGATTTTTTCTTCAGCTCCTTACTCGATTTCTCTTTTCGAGTTTGGTGGGAGTCGGCTTTTGTTATTGCTAGCTTCTCTAGCCGTCTTCGCTTTCACCCTTTAGGTCTCTTTCTCTTTTCGACTCTTCTTTCGGTTTCTGCACTCACCTTCCGATCGGTCTCTTGAGATGGTTTAAATGTTACTGGGAGGTAGTTTTTTTTCAAGATTTTTAATACAAAAAATATAAAAAAATCTAAGAATATTTTTTGTGTCCTATTTCACAATTGCTTTTAGTTTAAGAACTGTTTCTAACTAACTGAATTTTAAAAACATAAAATCAGAAGAAATTCATTATTTGTCCTATGGCAGTTTTATGGTATTAACCTTTTGTTTGATTTTAATACGTAAAAATGCGCAAAAAAAAATTTCACAAAAAATGATTTTCTATTTTCTTTCGTAAATTCATTTGTTGATATTTTTGCAAAAGGTAACTGAATTCTTTGACTCAAATTCGTTTACAATGGGGTTTTTGGTGATGCAAAAAAATTTAGTAGCGATGATACCTAAGCAACTGACAATCGATCTCAATGCTGATCTGGGTGAATATCAAACTGAAAATCAGTATTTTCTTGAATGTCAAATTCTCAATCACATTAGTACTTGCAACATTGCCTGTGGAGGCCATACCGGTAATGAAGAAAGCATGAAAAAAATTATTATTGCTTGCAAAGAAAAAGGTGTTGCTATCGGTGCACACCCCTCCTATCCAGACCCAGAAGGATTTGGTAGGCGAAAAATGAAGATTGATGAATCCACTTTAAAAAAATCTCTGATTGATCAAGTATGCTCTTTTTTAAATGTGTCCGAGGCGCTAAATGTTCCAGCTTCTCATGTAAAACCTCATGGGCGTCTTTACAACGATGCAGCTAGCAACAGTAACTTGGCTTATTTATTGATCAGTGTGGTCAATGAGATCAACCCAGATCTTTCTATAGTTGGGCCACCCAATTCAATTTTGGCGGACGTGGCAAAAAAATCTGGGTCCAGCTTTGTTAGTGAGGCCTTCCTAGATAGACGCTACAAAGACGACGGTTCGCTTGTGAATCGTGGTCATTCAGGGGCAGTTTTAGAGACCATAACTGAACGCTGCGAACAAGCTGAAAGCATTGTTTGTAACTGGACAGTGAAGACAGAAAGCGAACGATTCATCGACATCCAGGCCGAAACGTTGTGCCTTCATGGGGACAGTTCCGATGCATTGAAAACAGCTCAAATGGTTCGCTTACTTTTTGAAAGCAAAAATATTGAAATCAAGAGTTTTGCTGCATGAAAAAAAATTTTAAACCATCCATAACTCAATTTGGTGATGATGCCTTTCTGGTAAAAGCTGAAGCCAAAGAATTGCAGGGTAAGGTAAATGAATACATTCTTGCACTCACAAAATATCTCAGGAGATTTGAAGGCACGTGGATCGATGTTATTTCTGCTGAAGAGTCTTTTGCAGTCAGATTTAACCCTCTTGAAATATCTGTTGCAAACGCTTACAAACAGTTAGATGAAAAGATAGATGCATTCAATTTTCAAAAATCCAATCAAAACCACCCAATCGTCAATATCCCTGTTTGTTATTCGGATGAATTTGCGCCGGACTTGCAAATTGTTGCTCAAGAAAAATCATTGAGTATCGATGACGTGGTAGAACAACATACGAGTGTTACCTATCAGGTGACTGTGATTGGTTTTACTCCCGGTTTTGCTTATTTGGGAGATCTGCCAGAAGCTTTATTTATGCCACGACGTTCTGTTCCTAGGTTGTATCTGCAGCCTGGATCCATTGGCATCACAGGGCATCGAACCGGTATATATCCTTTAGGAGGCCCGGGCGGTTGGCAAATTATTGGTTGTAGCCCAATGGCCTTATTTGACCCCAGTTCAGAAAATCCATTTAAACTTAGTACAGGAATGCGGGTTAAATTTACAGCAATATCACCGGAACAGTTTCACCAATACCAAACCCAGAGAAGACAATGAGCATAGAAGTTGTTTCTCCTGGACTGCAGACAACCATTCAAGACAATGGTCGGTATGGATGGCGGTATATGGGGGTTCCTCAATCGGGTGCCGCCGATCTTTTTTCTTTCGGACTTGCCAATTTTTTACATGGCCAATCGTACGATTCCTCCGTCCTGGAATGCACATTATCAGGCCCACGATTGCGTTTTCTAAAAAGCATGCAAATCTTGATAACGGGTGCAGATATGCAACCAGAGATTAATGGAAAACAGGTTGCAATGTTCATTCCTTGCAAGGTTAAACCCGGAGATGAGTTGACAATGCATGCCTGTCTCGTTGGTTGTCGAAGCTATATAGCATTTTCAGAAGATTTAGTCTGTGATGCCTTTATGGGCAGCAATTCTACCTATTTGCCTGCTAAATTAGGCGGTCTGAATGGAAAAGCGTTGGAATCAGGGGACGTCATCCCCACAGCTGGGGACAAAACTAACCAGGCAAGACGGCTAAAATCAGTGGCAGACTTAAGGCAGACATTTTCGAATGAGTGGGTTTTCATGGCAATGCCTGGACCGGAATTTGATTTAATAGATGAAGCCTCAAAAACACTCTTGTTTTCTGCAACCTATACAGTTTCTAATGACTCGAATCGAATGGGTAGTCGACTTGTAGGCCCGGATTTGAAAATCAAGAAAACCGATCATATGATCAGTGGCCCTCTTTTCCCTGGTACGCTCCAATGTCCGACAGAAGGTTCACCAATATTGTTGGGAGTCGATGCACAAACCCTTGGTGGCTATCCAAGATTGTTGCAAATTGCACTGGTTGACCGACATTTAATTGGTCAATTAAGGCCTGGAGATAGAATTAAATTTCAAAAAATATCAATAAGTAAAGCTTATGAACAACTCCAACAGCAAGCATTACTATTTCCTTTCATTTCTAATATATAATGCACAGAGTTTTGAAGTTGCGCCTGTAGCTCAGCTGGATAGAGTACCTGGCTTCGAACCAGGTGGTCGGGGGTTCGAATCCCTCCGGGCGCGCCAGACTACCATGGCATGGGGGTCCCATCGCAATTTACAAACAGTGGCAGGCTTTCTGTCGTTAAGTTTTCTATGTAGTGAATCATCTGTGTCACTGATTCCAGCGTTGTAATCATCGGGATTTTGCCGTCTTGGATCATTTGAATGAGTTCTATAGGTACAATTTTACTCAAGCGCTCAGGAATTGGATCATCCGGCTGCAAAGCTAAAAAACCTCGGGTATCTACCAGCCCAGGATTGATTAAAGATACCATGATCTTTTCGGGTTTTAGCTCATGGTAAAGATTGTGTACAGACATATGCAATGCAGCTTTACTGGCTCTGTAAGAATAAAGTGTAACTGGGGGTACAATTTGAGCAATGGATCCGGCAGCGCTGCCTAGAAAAATAATTTTTTTCATGTTTCCCTGGCGTACATTTTTAATCAATTTCTCAGTCACTCGAATAGGACCTATTGCATTGACCTCGAAGCTTCTGGTGAACATTTGATAATCAATTTGACCGAATTTTTGTGGATTGGGTAGTCCCAAATATGCTGCATTGTTGATCAATAAATCTAGAGGCCAATCTCCAATTTCTTTTAGAAGGCTGTCAATGCTTGATTCATTGGTAATGTCAAGTGTATGCAATATCAGATTTGGGTTGTCAACCGACAATTTTTTCAATGCAACAGCATCTGCAGGGTTTCTGCACGTAGCCCTCACTTCCCAGTTAAGCAAGAGGTACTGTTTAACAAATTCCAGACCTATGCCACGATTGGAGCCCGTGATGAGGACTGTCCCTGTTTGGCTAGCCATTGGTACTCTCTAATCTTGGTATAGAAGGGTATTGCCACCCTTTTGGATTTACTTTCCTTGCAATGGAAGGGACCACGCAATATTCGCCACTTGCAACCAGAGCTTGCCATTTTTTGTTGTCAATTTGCCAGCCTTTATCTCTCATTTCATGCATCAGTTCCCAGTAAACTTTAAGAATTGTATCTTCATATTTGCCAACAATGGTTGGCATGCCATCTGGACCTGCCTTGGGGACCTGTGCTTCGGCAATCTCTTTGTCTTGAAAAATATTTTTCAAGTTTTTTTCAAGAGCTACGGCATCCATTTCTTTCTGAGTCATAAAATTTCGGAAGAAGTAATACCTCATCATGGTTGTGGTTTGGTCAATAGGTGTAGAAAATTCATAAAAACAGTTAAATCTTCTAGAGCCAACAGCACCAATTTCAACTTCACCGCGAAGGGTCTGTCCAGCCATAAAATATTTCAGTACAGATTTTACCTGCGTCCCTTTTTCTCTCACATTTTCCCATTCTCCCTTGCTGTAAGTTGCTTCAGTTTGAATGAATGCAGTTAATCCATAATCGGTTCTTTTAACTTGGTGAGGCGGGGGTTGGAACGGATTTTCCTGATCTTCAAATTTGATTCCATGCACAATTGGAAGATGGACGTAGTCCAAGTTGCTGAATTTAGCTAAATGGAAATTTGATTCAAAAATTACATCGTGTTCAATGTAAGTAAAACTTGGATCCTTTAACTCAGGAAGCTCAAAGATTGGCTCTGCTTGATCCGGTTCGTCACCTAGAAACGTCCAGATCAGACCGTGTTTCTCAACGGCCGGGTAATGATCTGTTTTTACCCCTGGTGCTGCAGTTTGTGGATCGTCTTCTCCAACAGACGGTATCTTGCCGCAATTTCCTTCTCGGTCAAATTGCCAACCGTGAAAAGGGCAAACCACCATGCCGTGTTCATTGCAAGATCCATTTGATAGGCTGGCACCACGATGGGGACATGCATTGCTTAGGCAGGCTGGTTTGCCTTCTTGATCGCGAAACAACACAAAATCGGTCCCCAGCATTTTTACGTGCAAGGGTTTGTTTTTTAGCTCGCTGCTGCGAGCAGCGACGTACCAAACATTGGTGTACATTATTATTACCTTTCAGAACTATTATATTTTTGGGCCAGTAAGTAACCCATTCTTGGGTTGCAATACATTACCACCATCAGTCGTAGTATACTCACCTGTAGATATTTTTAGGAGATTAAAATGAGCAATGCACACCCTTGGCTAGAACAAATTCCCTGGACAACAAAACCCCTACCAAGAGACATGTTAGAACACCGTATTCAGAGAGCTCTTACCCTAACGAACCTGGGTATGTTGGGAACATTAGGTCTCAAAGGACCTATAGTAAGCCCATTGGAATTCTATGCAGACAAATTTACGATCTATATATTTCCACAGCCAGGTAGCCCCAAACTGAAGGCAATGGAGCGTGATCCCAGGGTTTCTTTTGCAGTTGCAAATCCAATGGCAGGCTGGGCATCTGCCCAAGGCGCTCAGTTGTTTGGGCGAGCGGAATTATTGGATCCGGGGACATCCGAGTGGGACTATGGCATGACCATTTTCAGGTGGCAAGGATCGGCGGCAGAGATTAATTCAGGATTTGACCATCCCCCGCAATATCAACTCATGAGGCTGAACCCAGATCGGATTGTTTACACTGAGCATTTCCTGAGAAAAGATGGTTACGGACCCAGGCAAATTTGGCGAAAGGATGAAAAAACTGAACAGGCTTCTGATGGCTTCACAGAAGCGAAGCAAACTTGATGTAAAAATAATTTCAGAGCTAGATATTTGGGATTTTGACAAATTGGAAATAAATTCCTAAAGCAATCGCTACCACAGAGCCAAACAGGAAGGGGTAACTTGGATTTGTGGTGTAGAGCAAGGCACCAATGGCTGGTCCAAAAATCATACCTACAACCGGTGCTGCTGATAGCAAGCCTGCTACTTCACCTTGTTCATGCGGTTCAACGCTCATGGTCGCTGCTGAATTCAGTCCTGGAGTAACCATACTAAATGCAATGCCGATGCCTGCGAATGCTAAATAAAAGTAGGCCAAGCTGGTCACCATTGGAATCGCAAACAAAGCTGATCCAAAAATGAAAAAACACAGACGCAACAAGGTTTTTGGTGACACGTCTATTATCTGTAAAACAACCGCTTGCATCAGGGTTGTTGTTAAGGCCATCGACAACAAAGAGATGCTGGTTGCTTTGATAATGTTACTTTGAGTGGCAACACCAAGCCGGTCTTCGATGAAGAATGCTGCAATGACCTGTGTTGCAGTAAATACTAAAAAAACCAGAGCCCAACCAACCAGGTAAGGCATGATGCGCTTGTCATAAAATTTTAGATTGCCAGTCTTAGAAACAGGCGTTTGTTGCTTTGGTTCGATTAAGAATTTCATCGATAAAATTCCCCCTAGAACCGCGATACCTGCACCAAAATACAGTGGGAAAATGGGGTGGATAAAAGCAAGCCCGCCCCCAACAATGGGCCCAATTATGGTTCCGATGCCAGACGCCATCCCAATCAATGCCATTCCCTTGATTCTGGTTGTTTCATCTGTAGTATCTGATATGTAGGCGGTCGCAGCAGGCTGGATGCCCCCAATTAGACTCCCATAGAGCAATCTGATGATGAACAACAATGAAAATAGCTGCCAAGAGGCAAGTAGACCCCACAAACCAATCTGAATTCCAAATGCAAACAGAGCGTAAGCGATTGCATAGGAAAATAAACCTATGATGAATACGGGTTTTCTTCCCATCGACTGGCTTTTTTTCCCCCAAAAGTACGAAGAAAACACCAGCGACACGTTCGAGATAGCAATCAGAATGCCGAATTGATTTGTGCTAAGCCCAATGCTTCTCGATAGAGGGGCGAAAATGATGTACAGGAGTGAAAACCCAGTTCCATAGATTATCAAACCGATGATCAGTAACTTTATCCAGACTAATCCAGGATTGTTTGGCCATTATGAACGTTTTTTCTGATTCATTTTTTCAAGCTGTTCAGCGGTGGCAGGTTTCTGATAACGCTGCTTCCATTCCTTGTATGTCATTCCATAGATTTTTTCTCGGGCAGTATCGTAATCAATTTCTATCCCCCGGTCTGCTGCTGCTTCTACAAACCATTTGCTGAGGCAATTGCGACAAAAGCCTGCCAGATTCATAAGATCAATATTCTGAAGCTCCGTTTCCTTACGTAAATGGTCGACCAGTCTTTGAAAAACTGCCGCTTCCAACTCAATTTTTTCATACTCATGCATAAGTTTTTATGTTTTTTTGAAGGCTATATATAAACACAGTATCAAGTAGAATAGTAATGCAATCAATCTTCAATCGGCAAGACAAAAGATGGAAAATTCGCAACGTCCTTTGGTAGGAATCAAGGTGGTAGAAATGACCCATATGGTGATGGGACCGGCTATTGGTGCCATTCTTGGGGATCTTGGAGCAGATGTGATTAAGGTTGAACCTATTTCAGGTGACAAAACTCGCAATTTAACTGAAGCCGGATCGGGTTATTTTCTGACTTTCAATCGCAATAAACGAAGTATCGCTGTGGATGTGAAATCCAAGCAAGGGAAAGATATTGTTCTCAAACTCCTTACTGGAACCGATGTTTTCATTGAGAATTTTCGCTCTGGGGCAATGGAAAAACTTGGTTTAGGATACGACGACCTAAAATCATTAAACCCCAAATTAATCTATTGCTCGGCCAAGGGTTTTTTGGAAGGGCCCTATCAAAATCGGACAGCATTGGATGAGGTTGCTCAGATGATGGGTGGCCTTGCTTACATGACTGGACCACCAGGGCAACCTTTGAGGGCAGGATCATCAGTGATTGATATTATGGGCGGCATGTTTGGTGTCATTGCAATTTTGGCTGCAGTCCAGGAGAGACAAACTTCAGGTATAGGCCAGAAAGTAACCAGTGCCCTGTTTGAAAATGTGGTGTATCTAATGGGTCAACACATGGCACAAACAGCAACTACAGGCTCACCGCCACCACCGATGTCAGTTCGGGTTTCGGCATGGGCTGTATACGATATTTTTGAGACCAAAGACGATGAACAAGTGTTTGTCGGGGTAGTCAGCGACGGTCAATGGAAATCTTTCTGTGCGGCATTCGCCTGACCGATTTTAGGGAAGACAAGGCGATGGATTTGAATGCCAATCGGGTTGCAAAAAGAAACTTGATTATTCCAAGGATCAATACGTTATTCAAACAATACACAAAGCAGGATTTAATGGAGAAACTTGAACAAACGGGTCTACCTTTTGCGCCAATATCAAAACCTGAAGACCTATTTGAAGACCCACATTTAAATGAATCTGGAGGTTTACTTGATATTGATTTACCTCAAGGAGGGCAGACCAAATTGCCTGCCTTACCGATTCAGATGAAGGGCAATCGATTTGGAGTCGAACACCAGGTTCCTAAATTAGGTGAACACACTAGAGAAGTTTTAAAAGAGCTTGGTTTTGATGATGTTTTGATTGATCAGATGGTTGAGGCATTGGTTGTGTCTTAGGCGCTTGCTTCCTTAGATGCAAATCTGCTGAAACAGCAACGATAAAATTATAACTTCTTTGATTGAAGTCACTTCCTCCAACAAACTGGAAAGAGTGGATGGTCAAGGGCTTGACCCTGTTTAAAGGATGCTAATTCAGGGAAGGGGGGTGATGTTTCTCCAGGCCGCTCTGCGAAAACAGCATCATCGCCCAGCCAGCGGGAGCTAAAGGCACGTCGACGAGTGCTTTCTCTGGGATTGCCTTTTCCCGAATGGAGGGTTTTGAAATGGAAAATAATACAGTCACCTTGGTCCATATCCCAGGATAGAATTTCATATTTATCCCGTTCTGCCTCAATGTTAGGTAATGATGCAAAACTACCCGGTGTGTAATCGTACTCTGCATTAGTCAAGAATTTCTTTGGCATAAACATTTTCCCCCAGGCGTGGGAACCGGCAATGAATTCTAGTCCAATTTCTCTAGGTACAGGATCCAATGGCAGCCAGATACTGCAAACTTGATTTCCATCCACACAATAATAGGGTTGATCATGATGCCAAGGTGTTTGTTCTGAAGTTTTCGGTTCTTTTACCAAAATATGCTCGTGAAAAAGTTGGACTTTTTTGGATTGGGTAATTCGACCGGCAATCTCCGCAGCAGGCGAGTCGAAGAGAAAATTTTTGTATTCCTCAAAACGATTCCAATTACAGTAATCATCATAAAAATCACCCTCTTTGTGTGTAGGCGTATATTCGCAGGCGTAGGGGCCGGGATCCTTTCGGTTTTTTTCGATCCCTGCTGCCAAAAGATCTAACCAACTCTGGTCAAAAACCTGCCGCAAACAAATCACCCCATCTTGATGGTATTTTATTATTTGAGATTTTCTGATCAACCTTAGGACCTATTTTTTTAATGTATTCTAAGCCGACTCGGCAACATTATCGCTTTGTACTCTTGAGATATATTTTCGGTAATGAGGAATGCATTTGAAGGCTGCAAATGCACCGATTGTACCCGCAACAAGAGCAACGATACTAATTGAATATCGAATAAGGCTTTCATCTTGGAACACATAATCTGTAAGCAAAGCGACGCTGGTTGGTCCAAGCGTATAGCCGGTCATACTGATTACAAAAAAATAAACAGCAATAACTTGTCCCCTGATTTGATTGGGTGTGATATTGATTATTGCCACTGGGGCTAAGGCAGTTTGAGCGGCAGCCATAATAATTTGTGGAACAAACATGAGCGTTGCCAATTGGTAACTTGGCATCAAAGGTACTAATGCAGCAGTCACGGTAAGCACAATCATACTGTATGCAAACAATTTAACATGTGCTGTCTTATCCCATTTTTTAAACAGAAAATCGCCGAGCCAGCCACTCATCGTAGCACCAAATGGACCACCTACGAGGAAAGCAACACCTTGCCAAAGGGCTACGGTTCCTATCCCTATCTGGTAGGTCCTCATATACATTGCTGGTAGCCAAGAAAGGAAGGCATAACCCATCAGTACTGAACAAGCCATCGATAGAAATAACCACCCATATGCCTGGTGTCTTGCCCAAAGAAACTTGATGGTTTGAGAAATAGATATTTCATCAGTTTGTTTGCCATCTTCAGACTTGATTTGAATTTTACCTTTTCTTGCAGGTTCTTTGACGGTGATCATTAGAGCTGCAACCAGTAAGCCTGGAATTCCCACATATAAGAAGAGCGCTTGCCATGCAAATATTTCCCCGATAAAAGGTAGAACAATTTGTGGAGAACCAGCAACATAAGCAATGATTTGGCCACCAACTATCAGGGCTATGCCTGAGCCAACAGAAACTCCCATATTAAAGAAACCCATGGCTCTCCCTCTTTTTTCTAGAGGGAAATAATCGCTAATCATGGAAAGACTGCTCGGGCTTAAGCTGGCCTCTCCAACACCAACACCAACCCGGGCTAAAAACAATTGAGTGTAATTTTGAGCCAAGCCACAGGCCGCTGTCATTATGCACCAACATGTAATGCCTATCCCAATGATTGTTTTTCTGCTTTTCTTATCTGCCAGTCTGCCTATGGGTATTCCCATGGTTGTATAGAACAATGCAAAAGCAAATCCCAACAATAAACTGACTTGGGTGTCTGTTAAGACTAGGTCTGCTTTAACGTCCTCCACAACCAGTGCCAACAACTGTCGATCGAGAAACGAAACAATGTAGGCAGCTGTAAGGACCACCACTGCATACCACGCACGGCGATTGGATGCGTATTGTTCAAAATTATTGTTCTCTGCCACTCTTCGTAATTTTATTTAACGTTTGTTTACTCAAAACGACTCTAATAGACCGGAGTCTCTTCCAGGTCTTACAGTAGCGGACAGTTCTAAATATTTCCTCGAAATCAGTTTGGACAAGGACAAACAGGTTTTGCCAGTTACTCCGAATAAAACAATTGATGCCAAAAGATTGTCGCCTAGATCAATCCTTCAGAGGCGGGGCTGGTGTTTGTTTTCTGGAATAGTATTCCAGACTCGAAATACTTGGACCATAATCTTCTGTAGGAGCAGACAACATTCCAGGATATCTTTCTTCAGAAAATTTCCTAACATGTTCAGGAATAATTTCAATATTGTCTGACTTTAGCATGGTACTCATGTAGAGACAGTGACCAGGAGTTTGTCCCATCAGCATCCACGGCAGCCAAGGAGTGATGCGGTTCCAAGTACCCGTATAGTTGACTGAGGTTAATTCTGGATTTTCTAAGTCTTTTGCAGAAACAAAATAGCGCATCATTTCTGATACTTGAGCCATTTTGCCTGACGATTCTCTTACCCATTTATCAGGTTGTAATGCATTTGGATAATGTAAGTGCATGTCAGTATTTAGAGTAATGACATCACCCGATCGTTTCCAAGGAAACAGCAAAGGAATCTTTCTTGGTTCTCCTTTTTTTCCTCCTCCAAAGTCTTCCGGGGCAAGTATAAGCCATTCGCTGATTGTATAATTAAAAGGGTCATTCGCCACATGAACAACTTTTACCTTTTCCTCGGTCCAGGGATTAGTCCACTCGTCTATCATTTGTCCTGTTCTTGAATCGGTATAGAAGATAACCTCTTTATTTAATCGTCTTATGCTACCGTCTTCTGCTGCCGGCATTAAACGAGTGCATAAAAAAGTCTCAAACCCACAGAGTTGTTTAACAGCTTCACCTGGTCTTACCCCCAATATTTGTCCGCTCACGTAACAGATTGATTCCTTTTCTGAATTCAGATCGGCCTGTATTCTTGCCCATGCATCTCGATTCCAGGTGTTGGATTGGAAATTGATTTCGTGTTCAAATTCAATGGCCATTTTTTTCTCCCTTTATTGCGATTCACGCTCAATATAATTGATAATTAATTCTCTGGTTTTCGGATCTTTGATCCCTTCCATTCTCATCCTGTTTCCTGGGATATAATCTTCAGGATTGGATATGAAAGCATTGATTGTCTCAGGTGTCCATATTAACCCATTCTTTCTCATTTCAATCAGGGCTGAAGAATATGTAAAATTCTGAGAAACTGCTGCAGGTTTTCCCAAAATACGGTACAAATTTGGGGCCATCCGATCTCGATCATCCCTTTTGATTGAATGGCAAAACCGGCATTTTCCTCCATCCCAGTTTGCGAAAGCGTTTTCTTCCAATTGACGTTGCTCATCGGTGATTGTCTCTAGGTTTTTTTGGTAATAGTCCGGTAAATTCAAACTTTGCGTTAACAGTTCTACTTCTTCTTGAGTGGCATTGGTTTTGTTGGCAAATGGATAAGCGCCAAAAATCAAGTAGGGTAGGTAGCATGAAATTGCAAATAAAATCAAGACCAATAACCAATGCCGTTTTTTTGCAGTTTTTAAATAAAATTTCATTTTGTTAAGCAAAAATACTGAATCTCCATACCCTATATCGGATCATGTGGTAAAAACCTGTGAGCATTATAAATATAATGATTGCGATGTAGAAAAAGCCAAACACACTGTGCAAATATCCTGATAAAACCCAGAGAGCATGGTTCACTGTTGCAGCTCCCGGTAAAAATTGTATTAATCCATCCGCCCAAGCGGTGACAATCCCTGTGAGCCCCTGACCAATAAAAGCACAATAGAGACTAAACTGAAGGATATGGAGTTGATTGTGGGCCTCGATTGGAAGTTTTCCTTGTTTCCTTTGAGGTGGGTATTGCAGCCAGAAATAGGCCCGAAAACAACTGCATGCAAACAACAAGGAACCGGTTGCAATATGAAAATTCCTCAATGCATCTTTATCGGGCGCTTCAATTGGAACCCTAGGCAACTCCATCATATTGACAAAAACCACAACAAACAAAATAAAGATCATCCAGCTTAAGGATGATGCAATCCTTTGTGATTTTACTTGATTCACTGCTGATTTCACAAATTGTCAATAAAAGATTTAAAATGTTCTACAATCGCGTCTGGATCAAGGTCGGGCTCGAGATTTTTGCCTTTGATTTCAATGTTCACAGAATCGGGGCGTAGTTCATTTGCCCGATGAAAAAATGGATACATGACGTCGTCTGGAGCACACATGACAAGCATCGGGCATTTGATGCTTTTGAAAAATTTCATAAAGTCATATTCCCATAGAGCCTCATGAGTTTGGTGAGCAGATGCATGAGCTCTGAGTGCGTCCAGCATCTCCCTGTGATGCAATTCAATATTTCCTTTTGCCCCTAAGTCGTTGCCAACCAAACTCCATACTGTCATTAAATGACTTCCATCTTCAACAGGACCCCAATCAGAGTTTATTACTTTTCGCATCTCTTCTTTCTCTTCAAAGGTGGCAATGAAGGGGCCAATCAAGGTTAAAGATGTAATCAGATCTGGGTGGTCGTGGGCGATCTGGACGGCCATGGAACTGCCAGTGTGATGCCCAAAAAGATGAAGCCTATCTATTGAGAAACTCTGGATCGTTTCCATCAACCAACCAGAGTATTCTTCCATGGTTGGTACATGGTTTGGATTAAAGCTTTGCCCAAAGCCAGGGGTATCAATTGCATAGGTCGAGTGATCTTGGAGTCGCACCATGATTGCTTCGAACATTTGGGAAGAACTGGGGGTTTGGTGCAAGAATACAACGGGATCGCCCGTTCCATTTTGATAGCGATAATGGCATTGACCGCCAGAGGTATCGGCGTATGCTTTTCTGATCATTAGGGCAGTTCTTCTGGCTCGGTTACTTTTGATCCAAAAAACTGACCCGGTGATTTTATACGAACAGCAATTGCGGCCAACAACAGTGTGGCATGCGTTACAGCTATCAATAAAAATGGACCCCTTGGTCCTATTACATCAAATAATTGACCACCAAATTTTGTCGCAGCAAGGATACCAACAGCGCCAAAAAATGCACTGAAGCCAATTACAGTGCCGCGTTGTCGCATTGGAGCTTCCTGTCCAATTAGACTGGAAGTTGCAATAACAGTCCCTATGGCGCTAGCAGAAATTAAGATGAAAAAAGGCAGGTTTGAATAATTGAGAGGAGAGTCAACAAAATACATTGATCCGTATGCAACGGTTCCCAATGACATGGCAATCACCATCGCGGTAACTCGGTTGATTCGATCAATGATTGATCCAAACACGAATGCCCAGACGATGCTCAGTAGGTTAGTGATAACAATCACCACAACCACTCTCTTGATTGCTTCGCCAGCAGATAAACCAAGTGCAGCACCGCTGGTGATAGCCCACAGTGAAATAAATATGCCGTTGACTGATACATCTGCTCTGGCCAGTAATGTTGCTCCAAATGCCAATGCAATTCTTGGGTTTTTGGCTGATTCTATGCCAACTTTTACCAGTTCACCGACTGAGGGTTTGTTGTAATCTTTCTCTGGTGTGCCTCCCTTCAGGCCCCGAAGGAATATCAAACCAGAGACAAAAGTCAGTCCTGCTACAAGCAGCATCGTATATTGACCCGATGTAACTGGATCATAGCCATTGCTGGTAAATACTGTTGGCAGTCGACCTAGAAGTATGGCAAATACTGCAACTCCTAAGGCATTCAAAACAGAATGCACACTGATTAATTTGCCTCTGGATCGCTCTTGAGGATAATCGTTAACTATTATTGCTAGAACTGCGGAAAGTGCGGCCGCTCCTGTAGCAAATACGGCTCTGTAGATGAACAATTCAGTGATCGAGGTAGCATAGGGATAAAGAGCAAAGCCAATGGCGACAACGAGGGTGCCAAACACCATTACTGGTCGTCGGCCAATCCGATCCGAGAGCATTCCAAACATAGCAACGAGTAGGATTGCTATGATTTCTTGGGTAAAGGCTAGGTTTCCACTAATCGTTCCTTGATTGGATCTTGGTATGGAAAGCATCTCCGTTAGAATGTACCCTTGGATGAAATTCATCCCAGCAAGCACTCCTATGCAGATGAAACAGGCATAGAAATAAGTAATAGCATTAAATCGGCTGATTCCTGGTGCCAGCTCTATAGGACCCAATTTCTCGTTCAAAGATATCTCCTCGATAAAGTAAAGACGTAGAAATTACACTTTGCCTAGTTTGATGGAAAATACCACCCTAGACAAGTAACTCATACTACCAATAGTGGACCCAACGAGCATTTTCCAAGAATCTTTGGTATGCCTCTTGTTTACTCTGGGGTAGTTGCTCTAGATACATACCAGAATCGTAACGTTCCTGATATTGATCGAAAACAGGTTGGTAGAGTTTTAAATGTAAATCTGGAATTCGATGTTTATCTCTAAAGGCTTGCATGGGTATTGACGCAGATATTTTTGTCTCAAAAGCCCCAGCTTTTGCAAGTTCTACCCCTCTGGGGCCAAATATCGCAGACCGTCCTGGTCCACCGTAAGCAGTGTCATCAAAAAACCCAGGGTTTCGTTTACCGGTGTTGACCGAATTGTTGGCAATCAAGGTATACAGGCTGTTGTGGTATGAGGTCAGCCTCATGTCCTCGTATTCAAAACCGCCGGTTGCCACTCTACAGATTATTTCTGCTCCCTTAAAAGCCATGCACCGGAATAATTCTGGCTCAAACTGAACTGCAGACATTGCAATATTACCTATATCAGTTTTAGCAACAGGAATGACCGCATCCTGCCCATACATTTCAATAAAACGATCGTAAACATCGTAAATTGCACTGGTGTATTGTTCAGATCCTGGAAACAAACCCCGCACATTTCTTTGTTTCCAATGTTTCGCAATTACGTTGCCATCAGGACCCATTAGCACCATTAAATGCAGGATATGATCGGGCCAATCTGGATCCTTGGCATAGGTTCCAAAGACGATGTAACACCCATAATCTTGGCACTTTTTCCCAATTTCTTCAGTTTCCGGTCCCGGCACTTCAATTGCAATTCTATAATGATCTTCCCTTGACCAATTGCTGAAGCCAACAATGGGAAATTCATGGAAGCAAATGAGATCACTTCTGCCACCGTAGCCCTGGGCAATATCGATGCATTCCAACATGTAATCTAAGTTATTTTTAATATCCTTGGCTGGGTTTTTCCCATCCACCCCATTGACTCTGGTTTGTGCTATCGTAATGCTGATTGTATCTTTTTTTAACGGCAGTGACGCGTAGGTGCCGTCACTGCGGACCATAGTGCTAGTCTCTTTGTCATCTGGAGGCATAATTCACTCCTTGGATCTGTTTGTATTCCTGAGACTATAGCATAGCTGTTTGTAATTTTTTTAGCCTGATTGTTGTGTATTTTTTGTAATTATCCAAGCAAGGAAAAAACAGTAATCATTGCGTTTGCAACTTCATCTTATTGTTATAATTAAGGGCATGACAAAGCCAATTGCAACCGGTAAAGAGTATATAGATAGTCTCAGAAACCGTGATCTGAACGTTTATCTATTGGGTGAAAAAATCAGTGATCCTGTTGAACATCCAATCATCAGGCCCTCCATCAATGCTGTGGCAGAGACCTATGATCTGGCACAAACAAATCCAGATTTAGCCAGTGCAATTTCTCCTTACACAAACGAGAGGATTAATCGTTTTCTTCATATTGCAGAAAATCCCAGCGATCTTATTTTGCAAAATAAAATGCAAAGGAAACTGGGGCAATTGACTGGCACCTGTTTTCAAAGGTGTGTTGGTATGGATGCTTTGAATACCCTGCATTCTGTCACTTACGATATCGATCAAGAGAATAATACCCCTTACCATAAAAGGTTCTTGTCTTTCTTAACCATGGTCCAAAAACAAGGTTTTGTTATCGGTGGGGCAATGACTGATGTCAAAGGCAACCGGAGTCTGTTGCCACACCAGCAAGATGATCCAGACCTCTTCGTTCGAGTTGTTGATCGCAATGAAGAGGGGGTGTTTATACGAGGAGCCAAAGCACACCAGACAGGATGCATAAATTCCCATTGGATGGTAGTCATGCCAACCGTGAGACTGACGGAAATGGACCAGGATTATGCCATTATTGGAGCACTGCCAGTTGACACCGAGGGAATAACTTACATTTACGGGAGACAGCCTAGTGATACCAGGCATCTCGAAGAAGGGGGTTTGGATACCGGCAATCAGAAATTTTCTGGTCAAGAAGCTTTGGTCATTTTCAAAGATGTATTTATTCCCAACGAGTATATTTTTATGGACGGTGAATATGGTTTTGCTTCGACTTTGATTGAACGCTTTACCTGCTATCATCGGAGAAGTTATGTTTGTAAATCAGGAGTGGGGGATGTATTAATTGGAGCTGCTGCTGCCATTGCTGAATACAATGGAGTTGATGGTGCATCCCATATCAAAGACAAACTGACAGAGATGACCCATCTTAATGAAACCATTTATGGAACTGGAATTGCATCGAGCTACCAGGCAAAAGCAACGAATTCTGGTGTGTATATTAACGACGATATGTTGTCCAATGTGTGCAAACATCATGTAACGAAATTCACCTATGAAATCGGCAGACTGGCCCAAGATCTAGCTGGAGCATTGGTGGTCACCATGCCCTCAGCGAAAGATATAAACCATCCTGAATTGGGTTCAATCATCAAAAAATATCTTCGAACAAAAGCAGACTTAGATCCTGAAGATCGTATCCGAATTCTCCGGTTGATAGAAAATATGACATTGGGGAGAAATGCCGTTGGTTACTTGACTGAATCCCTTCATGGGGCAGGTTCGCCACAAGCACAAAGAATCCAAATCTCTCGTCAAATGCAGTTGGAATTTAAAAAACAATTGGCACGTGCACTGGCTGGAATTTTGCCGGATCCAGACGAAGAAGCAGATCAGGGCGGGGATAGTTACATGAGCCGCGTTTTTTCTCTGCCTGAATCTTCAGTAGACTGATTAATCTGATGTCAACAACGGTATTGGGTCCAGAACCCAGTTTTTTTCTGTTCGTCTAGCTGGGCTGGGAATCGCATAAGCAGTATGATGTTCCTGGTTTTTTAATGTCCTCACATCAATCTTAAATCCTTTCTTGTCAAATTCTTTCAGGGTACTCCGATATTTGCCAATAATGGCATCTGCAGGTAACAGGATTTCTTTGGTCATTGAAGCAGGTGTCACGAAGGGTCGTAAATTGTTCATAACATGAATGTCCTGATGAGCGATCACTAGATTTCTTTCCATAATCGTTGCGTCCATGGCTTCATCCATAAGCCAGTTACGCATGTTGACAAAATAAATCCGAGTCTGAAATTCATCAATGGGTTGTTCAAAGAAATACTGATGAAACCAACCTGTTTCTTTTTGAGTGTGAATTTGAGTTATCAAGGTATTGGGTCCGTGATAACCCCCGTAGACTGTGAGATTTCCCGATTCTTTCCTGGCGCTTTCGCCGTATGTATCTGCGTCCAATGGGGGGGCGTCGAATACCTGAGCAAAATTGGCACCCCAGGCGGTGTCAGTTATTTGGGTAGGGTTTACTTGGTAATCGTTTTTGGCGCCTTCGAATCCGTGGGTTGGATGCACAAATTCATTGTGTGCTGGATCCAGTCCATTCTCAACTGATCGCTCATAGTTGTAATCGATGTCGATGGTAATGACCTCATTTGCACGCCATCCATCAGCTTCGAATTCCTCAATTTCATAAACATCACATCTTTCATTTTCAGGTAGATCGCCAAGAAATGCGAAGACAATTCCATATTTCTCAGAAACAGGGTAGCTGTCAACCTTGGCTCTTGCTGGGGGCTTACTTCCGGGTCCAAGCGACGGAACCGTCAGACATTTCCCGTCTCCTCCATATTGCCAGCCGTGATATGGACAGGCGATGGCATTGTTTTCTGGAATACAATTGCCATTGCCCAGTGATCCACCCCGATGGACACAGGTGTTGCTCAAGCAATGTGCGTGGCCTTCCTGATCTCTGAAAGCAACGAATTCCATTCCGAGTATTTTTTGCTTGAGAGGCTTGTCCTCAAGTTCTTTGCTCAAACAAACGGGGTACCAAAAATTAATGTACATCTCTAACCTATTTCCTTATTCAGACAGATTATATTCTCATGGGACGAATAATTTAACCAAAAAATAGTAACTTACTGTAACAATTAGTAAGCAGAATTTTTTTTACAGCATTGGAATGGAGTCAACAACCCAACCTTTGGTTTTTCTTCGCCCCGGACTCGGAATCGCATAGGCGTGAGACAATCTGTTGTTGTTGACGGTTTCGCTATCGATTCTCCACCCTTTTTGTTGCCATTTTTCCAGCAATTCACGATAGCGTTTGAGGGGTCGGTCCATGGGCACGAAAAATTCATTGTTGATTTTATTAGGAGTCAATACTGGATTGACTCCTAATAAAACATCGCGGTCTTGGAATGCAACTACCTGATTGCGTTCCATTACACGTTCATCGTCTTTCGGATCGGTTAAGAAATTTCTGGTGTTAATCAAGTAAATACTGGTGGAGGTTTCATCAATGGGCGTTTCAAAAGCATACTGATGAATTAAGATTTCTGGTGTCGGGTGAATATAGGTCCATAACATTGATATGCCATGGTGACCCGTTCCTGCTTCTACAACTGCATTTACGGAACGTCCAGAAGCTTCCCTCATCCTTTTCTCTTTCAAAGGCGGAGCGTATACTTTGTTGAAAAAACCGGTTCCCCATTCGGTTAATTTCATATCAATAGGCGGTGACTTGTAGTCTTCATTCTCACCAGAAAATCCATGTGTGGGGTGAACAAACTCATTGTGAGCCCCATCAATCCCATTCTCAATGGAGCGTTTGTAATCAAAATCAAATTGAAAATGCTGTGTTGTGGCTCTCCAGTCTTCCCAACCGTATTCCTTGACCTCGAGTATTGGGCATCTTTCCTTCTCCGGAAGGTCGCCTAAAAAACAAAAGACTAAACCGTAGATTTCCTTTGTTGGGTAGGAGTCAATTTTGGCTCTTTTTGGTATTTTAGCCTCTTTTCCCAGTGAAGGAATTCGATGACAGATACCTTTTCCATCAAACTGCCAACCATGGTAAGGACACTGAATACAGTTGCCAATAATTTTTCCTCCCGACAATGAACCACCTCGATGGATACAAACATCACTTAAACACTGGGCTTTACCGGATTCATCGCGGAATAAAACAAAATTTTGCCCAAGCATTTTTTTGCGTATGGGTTGGTCTGTGAGGTTTTCACTTTGTTCAGCAACATACCAAAAATTAATAAACATTTTTATGAGTCCTTGGTTTCTTTCTTTTTCAAATTACGTAGATGTATCTAATTTCTAAACTATAACATTTCCCGGGTCGTAGTAGAAAAGCCCAAGCTCCTCTTCATTTTTATGATCTTCCTTGGTGTATGCATCTGGATTGTTACCAGTAAACCGTTGACCTGCCTTCTTAGAATGTTCAGTGACAAAATGATTTCTTTCTATTCGTGCAGTTTCATAACGTTCTATGATCTCACTGAAACCACTCGCATCTTCGATGATTCTGCCTAGAACCACTCCGTCTTCGATCGCCATGCTTGCACCCTGACCCATGAACGGTTCCAGTGGATGAGCAGCATCACCCAGTAATGTCACTCTCTCTGAAGACCATTTAGCAATTGGTTGTCTGGTAAAAATGCCCCATTTGTAACATCCTTCGGGTGGTGTCGCTGATATTATATTTTTAACCTGTTGATTGTAATCAGAGAAGGTTTCCAGAACTGTTTCCACTTTCGAAGGGATGGACCATCCTTCTTCTGCCCATTCGTCTGTTGCCAGAAAGGCAACATAATTGTATTCCTTGGCATCCCGGATTAAATACCTTGCAAAAACTCTTCCAGGTGAGATGAAGGCACAAGAGCCACACTCATCAAAGTCACTTTCATCCAGTCCATCAGTAGGTACAACTCCTCTCCAAGCAACGTAACCTGAAAATTCTGGTTCGTCATTTCCCAGAATTGCTGTGCGAACAGCTGATCTGGTCCCGTCAGCGCCAATGACAAAATCGCATTCATATTCAGCTTGATTGTTAAAAATGAGTTTGACTCTATCTGATTTTTGGTCAATACCGACCAATTGATGGTCTACGGAAACACAACCTGGAGAGTGTTGCTCAAGATTCTCTATCAGAAGATCGTGTATGTCGGCACGGTGGACCTGGAATTGATAGGCTCCGTATTTTTCCAACATATGTTTTCCCCGTTTTAAGGGAACGATGATTTCTTTGGTTTGATAGTGTCTTACACCTTGGAGATCGTGTGCCATACCTATTTTATTCATTGCTTCACCAAGACCAAGATAAATTAAGCCTTTGGTTGCATTGGGGGTCACCGTTAATCCAGCGCCTACTTCACTGAGTTCCGGTGCCTGTTCGAACACATTAATTTTAAAGCCTTTCTGAGCCAGGGTGACAGCAGCAGTCATCCCGCCTATACCGGCGCCAATAATCGCTATTTGAATGTCTTTCATCCTTTACAATGCCTTCATTAGTTGTTTAATAGGTGATACCAAAATAGATGCTTATTTTTATTATTTTTTATAAACATAGGTTGCCTGCGTTACAAAATGTTACATCCACATTTAAATTTACCACGTATTGTGGGAATAATATTTCAAAAACCTAGAAAATAGGGCTTAATGCGTTAAAAAAAGAAGCAATTAATACTTGCTCATTTTAAAATAATGCTAGAATTTACAACCTTTTTTAATGTCTAGATTCTATGTCTGCAATTGATAAAGTAATGTACGTCTTTCCCGGTCAGGGCTCACAGTATCCAGGAATGGGAAAAGACTTGTATCAAGGCTATGAAACGGCCAGGGAAATCTTTGACCAAGCAAATGATATTTTAAACTATGATCTAGTTAGAGTTGCATTTACAGATCCAGACGATCAGATTGGCCTAACCCGTTACACCCAGCCGATTTTGTTAACCCATCAGATGGCTTGTTTCAGAGTGTTTCAGGAGTTGACAAACTCAAGGATTACACCTGTTTTATCTGCCGGTCACAGTTTGGGAGAATACACAGCATTAATTGTTGCTGGGGTTTTATCTTTCGAAGACGGTTTGAAGTTGGTCAGCAAACGAGGTGAATTGATGGGTGAATACGGTCAGGGTTCAATGCTCGCACTGCCCTTGATGAAAGATGATGCTCAGTTAATTGCAGAAAATCACGGCTGTCAGGTAGCAACCATGAACCTCCCTCAACAGACCGTGGTAGGAGGCAAGGACTCTGATATTGAAAAATTGGAATCAGCTTTTGCCGAACTTTATCCAAGAAAAAGAGCTGTAAAACTCGATACTGAAGGTGCTTTTCATACGGATTTAATGAAAACGGCGGCGTTGGCATTTAAGGAGACATTGGAGCAAGCTAGTTTTGCTCCAACCACCATTGGCGTAGTCTCCAACTTCACTGCTGAACTTCACGCGGAAGATGGATCGGCTACTAAGAATCTATTGTTCGAACAATTGGTTAAGCCGGTGAACTGGGTGGGCTGTTTAAAGACTTCCATCTCATTTGGGATCAAGACGATTATAGAATTTGGAGGGGGTATCGGTAAGGCGCCTGAACCAGAGAACAAAAGACCCAATCTCGAGTCAATTATTAAGAAGAATTTTAGATCTTTTGAATGCCCAATTGACTATTATCCTGCAATCAATTTAAAGACCGTTGAAGAATCGGCAAAATCTTTTTAGCAGATGACGAAGAGAATTAGACAAGATCCTTTCCTATATTTGTTGGTGTTATTGCCTTTTATTTTTCTTGCTTTCAATCCTGCACGTGCAGAAATAGTGATTGATGGAGAGCTTAATGAGACAGAGTGGCAGCAGGCTGAAACTTTTGAAGATTTTGTTGTAACCAGACCTTTTAGCTTAGACGCTCCAACATACAAGACAAAGGTTTTGATCTATTCGGATTTAAAGGGAGTTTATGTAGGCTTTGTTAATCAACAGCCCGTGGAGACCAGGGATCGGAGAAGACACAAACGAGACATGCTCAGGCAAGATTACGATCGGAATGTGGTTGTGATTGATTTCGACAACAAAGGCAACAGTGCCTATATGTTGGGTGTGTCTTTAAGCGAATCGTTGATTGATTTCACCATCACCAATGAAAGTGAAATTGATGGGGATTGGGATGGGGAATGGTTTGCTAAAACATCGGAATCGGAAGAGAACTGGTATTCAGAATTCTTTATTCCCTGGACTATGGTATCCATGAACAAGCAGGAAGGGCCGCATCGAAAAATCGGTATTGCAACTAGCAGGCTAATCCAACATGAGGCAAAGTATGTCGCATTTCCAAAAGCATCTCCGCTGAGGAAAAAATTTCTTTCCCTGTTGCATACCATCGAGGTTGTTCAATCCAATCCCACTCGTCTTGATTTTTATCCCTACCTTGTTGCCAAAGATGATTTCTTGAATGACGATGTTTCCTATCAAGCGGGCTCTGAAATATTTTTTGCCAATGGTAAAGGCGGTGAACTCAGTGTGACTCTAAACCCTGACTTTGGTCAGGTGGAAAGCGACAATATAGTGATTAACTATTCTGCACGGGAGACATTTTATTCGGACAAAAGGCCGTTTTTTACCCAAAGCCAGTCCTTGTTTGACATTTCTAACGATTGGTATCCTGGGTTTGAGCTCTATTCCATCATCCACACCAGAAGAATAGGTGCTCGTCCTGATTACGATTGTTCTAAATATGGAACAGAGTTTGGTGGCAATAATGAGGAAGAGTTGGCATGTCAGACGAATCAAGAATCGAACAACGATATTGATGCTGCTGTCAAATTCACTCAAATGGGTGAAAAAACCGATTTCGGTTTTTTTGGTGCCTTTGAGCATGATGAGGATTTTAGCAAGGGCAAGGATTTCTTTGCATTTAGAACCTTACACAGAGCAGGAGTGCATAAGATTGGCCACATGTTTACCCAGGTTAAACGGAATGCGATTGATCGGGATGCAACAGTCAATGCAATTGATTATCAGTTTGCCCCAAACGAGATCATAAAATTCGACAGCTTGCTTATATACTCTGATTCAAACGAAGAACAAAGTGGTTTTGGCACTAGGAACGCTGTCGTTTTTGAGCACAACAAAACGTGGCGCAGCGGCGCTGAGTTCTATTATTATGACGACAAACTCAACATCAACGACATGGGATATTTGTATCGCAATAACGCGTTCTCTGGAGGTGCCAATGTGAGTTATACCAGAACCGATTTTGATGAAGACTCACCGGTTCTCAGCCGAAGCGTTAACATAGATTATTGGGACGAAAACAATGCAGACAATGAAAATCTTGATGAGTCTTTGTCAATATTTTTCATGCAGCGATTCAANGATACATCCAACATCAATTTAAACATCTTTGCTCACGGAGAGGGAAAAGANGATGATGTCACACGAGGCAACTTGTCGGCTCCATTTATAAAAAAAGGCAATGGACTAACTGCAGACGTCGGCTACAACAGCCGCATTTTCGGAAAATGGCAAGCGGACTTAGGTACGCATATAGAAAACAAGGACTATCTTGCGTTTACCGAGCGTTCTATCAATGTGGCGACGGGAATACGTTATTTTCCAACCGATAATTTGAGATTCTATATGCGGCTATCCCATAGGAAAACCGACAACTGGTTTATCTGGATGAGCGACAATCACTACGCCACTTACCAATCAAAGAACACCACAATAAAGCTGAACATGAGGTGGTATCCAGACGACCGGCAGGAACTTCAAGTGAAACTTGAAGCAGTGGCTTTCAGAAACCAAGATGGCAAAGGGTGGACCGCTGACAGTGTTGGATACCTCAGCAGCCTAGGTACCGCGGAAACAAGTATCAACACAGGGAGACTCTCTTTTCAGATTAGATACAAATATGAGCTTGCCCCACTGTCCAATATTTACCTCGTCTATACTAGAGGGGGTAATAATTTTTTCGAGGATGAAGCAGGTATCAGTAAGATTTATCGGGAAACGTGGGAGAATCCTGAAAGCAATCGGTTGGTATTGAAAGCTCGAATAAAATTCTAATTGATACAGTTGCCCTATAGTCAAAAATGAAACAACAATTGGCATTCATAGGATTGGGAGTCATGGGTTATCCAATGGCAGGTCATCTAGCCAGTTCTGGACACAATGTTGTGGTGTTTAATCGGACTTTTGAGAAGGCTGAGAAATGGGCTACAGCATATCCTGGAAGAGTAGCTGAAACGGCAGCTGAGGCTGCGAGATCATCAGATGTTGTTTTTATTTGTGTTGGCAATGATGAGGATGTTGAATCGCTACTCACATCAGAGCAAGGTGTTTTGGCTGGTCTTGCTCCTAAAGGCATAGTTGTTGATCACACTACAACATCTGCAGCTTTGGCGGTGGCTATGCATGAAGAGTTGAAAAAAATTGGTTGTTCCTATCTCGATGCACCCGTTTCAGGAGGTGAATTGGGCGCTCAAAAGGGTGCATTAACAATCATGATAGGAGGCTCTGAGAGAATTTATAAAAGTGTTGAACCTTTGATGGCGAATTACGCTCGGCATTCTGAATACATGGGTCCACCAGGATATGGACAGCTAACTAAAATGGTTAATCAAATTTGTCTGGCTGGTTTGATACAAGGCTTATCTGAGGGACTCTATTTTGCCAATTCTCTTGGACTCAACACCAAACAGATTATCGAGGTCATTTCAAAAGGTGCTGCACAATCTTGGCAAATGGATAATCGCCATCAAACAATGATCAATGATGATTATGATCATGGGTTTGCAGTGGACTGGATGCGGAAAGACCTAAAGTATGCCCTTGATGAGGCTCAAAAAAATGGTATAAATCTTCCTATAACCGAGATAGTGGATCAATTTTACGAAGAGATTCAAGCGATTGGGGGAGGTCGCTGGGACACTTCAAGCTTGTTAAAGCGTCTAAGAGAGAAACCGTAAAAAACTCAGCTTAATCTTTAGCCTTCAATTGTTTCGTTGCAATCAGAAACTGGCTTTCTAGGCCTTCAATTCTGTATTTTTTTATTGCATCGTATTTCTTGGAAGATGCAAATTCCATAAAGGCCTGTAATGAAGGGTATTCCATGATGAGGATGGTCTGAAATTCAACGTTTTCACCAATAACCGTACTTATCACATCACCCCAGAAGAGGAGTTTGAGTCCAAATTCCCCACCAATCTCTTCTACTCCTGCTGTGTATCGCAGATATGATTTTTTGTCTTTAAAAGTTAATAAGTTGACCATAGCAATCGGACCTTCATGTCCTGATTGAAGTAAATCCTGTATTTGCTCTTGGGTTGGATATATGGCCATAATTTAGTTGGTTAACTTGATTGCTCAAGCTCAATGAGTGTACCCAAAAAATCTTTTGGGTGCAGAAATATCACTAATTTATCGTGAGCTCCTAAATAAGGTTCACCATCTCCAACAATGGTCATACCTTCATCAACCAATTGATCCCTTGCTTGGAAAATATCTTCGACTTCATAACAAACATGATGGAGGCCACCTTTGGGATGCCTTTCTAGAAACTTACGGACAGTAGAAGCATCACCAAGAGGCTGCATCAGCTCAATGTTGGTGTTTTTTAGATGCACAAAAACAGCAGTGACGCCATGTTTTGGCAGTGCATACGGCTGCGAAATATTTGCTCCCAACACATCCCTATAAATTCGAGCAGCTTCATCCAGATCGGGGACAGCAATTGCAACGTGATTTAATTTTCCAATCATTTTTTATTACCCATTTTATCTAAAAAACTTTCAACAATACTTTTTGCTTTTGTTTTTATTGACCGTTTATCTTCAGTAATGTTGGCTTGACTATTCCTTAATTTATCCTGAATGTCCTCATTTTTTTCAAGAGCGTCAAGCAATCCTTGCTTGGTTTCCTCAAGTAGCCATTTTTCTTGCTGTCTGCTTCGATTACGCTCTAAGAGTCCGCAGGTCGAAATAAATTTTTGAAAATTCTGTATTGACTTCCAACATTCGTCAATTCCAATTTTTTCAAGAGAAGAGCAGGCTATTACTGGGACCGACCAACCTTTAGTTCTTGGTTTTAAAAGTTTCAACGCATTTTTATAGTCCAAAACCGTGTTTCTTGAGAAAGATTTTAGATCCCCATCGAATTTATTGACCACAAGGATATCTGCCAGTTCAATAATGCCCCTTTTGATGCTCTGCAATTGGTCTCCACCCCCTGGGCTGAGAAGCACAATAAAAACGTCGGTCATATCAAAAACCTCTGTTTGAGATTGGCCCACGCCAACTGTTTCTACTATGATAACGTTAAATCCAGCTGCTTCTACAATAGCAATTGATTCTCTTGTAGAGCGGTTAACACCACCAAGGTTTTTGCCCGATGGTGATGGTCGAATAAACACTTGCTCATCTCGACTCAGGTATTCCATTCTTGTTTTATCGCCTAATATCGATCCACCGCTTATGGAAGAGCTAGGATCGACTGCCAAGACTGCCAATTTATTTCCATCCTGCACCATCAATTGTCCAATCGACTCAATAAAAGTCGATTTGCCAACACCTGGAGGGCCGGAGATTCCAATTCTTATACTGGACCCATCAGCAGTGAGAATGCTTTCCAGTAATTTCTCAGAAAGGGTTACATCGCTTGCTTTTTTTGACTCCACCAGAGTGATTGCTTGGGCAATCGCTTTTCTGTCACCGGAGATAACTCCATCAACCAAGTCAGTTATTTCAGATTCTTTCAATTTAATCCTCAAATTCAAGAATAGCTTGATCCACCGTTAGATTATCGCCTTCTTCTACCAATATCGATTTTATTTTTGCGTTATTGATTGCTCGTAAACTGTTTTCCATTTTCATTGCTTCAACAATGGCCAACTCTTCACCTGCTTTGACTGTTTGGCTTTCTTTAACACAAATTTTAATCAACAGTCCTGGCATTGGAGACAACAGATATTTAGACATGTCAGGTGCAATCTTCTCAGGCATCAGTTGGTTGAGTTCTGCGGTCCTTTTGCGTGTGACCAAGGCTTCTAAAACTCGACCGCGGTATGACAGTCGATAGCCAGGATGCAAATTTTCCAATTGGAAAAAATGTGGATGACCGTTAACCGTTGCTTTGATAATTGGATCATTTGGGGATCTCAGTAAATCCACAATAAATACTTGTGAGCCTATATAGACTTCATAATTCTCTGGAAATTTTCTAACCGTCAGATCAATGCTGGTGTGATTGAAAGATACCGACCAAAGGGAATGTCTGGAAACATTTTCAGGATGGAATTGCAGTCTTTCAATGTTATTTTGATGAATGCAAGCTAAGATCGAGACAGCGACCAATTGCTGTCTATCGTTCAGTTGTTCTCTCTGAAATCCATCGGGGTATTGTTCTTGAATAAAATTAGTTGTGGTGTCACCCATTTTGAATCTGTCATTTTGGAAGATGGAACACAAAAAATTCAAGTTATGAGATACTCCAGAGATATAAAATTGGTCCAAAGCGGCCAGCATGTTTTCAATGGCTCGATCTCGGTTGTCACCGTGAGCAATTAATTTTGCAATCATTGGGTCATAAAACATGGATACTTCGCTGCCTTCTTCAATCCCCGTATCGATTCGTACCGAATCTAGATTGTCAGGGATTCGGAATCGCTGTAACCGACCTGTTGATGGCATAAAGTCTCGGTATGGATCCTCTGCATAGATTCGCGCCTCAATGGCCGAACCATTGGTTTCAATATCGCTTTGGTTCAATTGCAAGGGTTCTCCTGCAGCAATCAGAATCATCTGTTCTACCAGGTCCAAGCCCGATACCATTTCGGTGACTGGATGCTCCACTTGAAGCCTTGTATTCATCTCCAAAAAATAAAACTTTTGTTCTGCATCAACAATAAACTCAACAGTACCTGCTGATTCGTAATGCACCGCTGTTGCTAATGTTACAGCTTGTTGTCCCATCGTTTGTCGGGTATAGCTGTCAATAAAGGGCGATGGTGCTTCTTCGATTATTTTTTGGTGTCTTCTTTGGATAGAGCACTCCCTTTCACCAATATAAAGGGTTTTGCCAAATTGGTCAGCGAGGATTTGAATCTCGACGTGATGAGGCTCAGTTATGTATTTTTCTGCAAAAATTCGATTGTCTCCAAAGCTTGACAGGCTTTCATTTTGAGTTCTTTCAAAGCCATGGATGCACTCTTTATCGTCACGAACGACCCGCATCCCTTTGCCACCTCCNCCAGCACTTGCTTTCAACATTATCGGGTAACCTATTTCATTGGCAACTTTAACTGCTTGTTTCGAGTCTGCAAGTACTTCGGTGTATCCAGGGATGACATTGACGCCTGCTTGTTCTGCAATTTTTTTGGATTGGATTTTGTCACCCATACCCACAATTGCCTCATCTTTAGGGCCGATAAATGTTATTCCTGCTACCACCAAGGCATGGGCAAACGCCTCGTTTTCAGATAAAAAACCGTAGCCAGGATGAACAGCATCAGCCTTGGTTTGCTTGCAAGCATTGACAATGTTGTCAATAACCAGATAGCTCTCAGAAGATGCAGCACCTCCTATATGCACCGACTCATCTGCCATCGCAACATGCAATGAGTTTTGATCGACATCCGAATAGACTGCAACTGTTTTAATGCCCATTTTTTGACAGGTTTTGATTACCCGACAGGCTATTTCTCCACGATTGGCAATAAGTATTTTTTTAAACATTTAAACTGTTGTTTACAGGGGAATGTTGTCGTGTTTACGCCAGGGGTTTTCCTGTTTTTTGTTATTCAGCATTTCGAAGGAATGACACAATTTCCCACGTGTTTTGTGTGGCAGGAAAATATCGTCGATATAACCACGGCTTGCCGCTATAAATGGGTTGGCAAACTTAGTTCTGTATTCTTTGGTTCTTTTCTCAATTTTCTGCTCATCGCCGATATCTTTTCTAAATATGATTTCCACAGCACCTTTCGGGCCCATAACCGCAATCTCAGCAGAAGGCCAAGCAAAATTTACATCCCCTCGAATATGTTTTGAACTCATAACATCGTAAGCACCACCGTAGGCCTTGCGAGTAATTAAGGTGACTTTGGGTACCGTTGCCTCTGCGTAGGCAAAAAGCAATTTAGCACCGTGCTTGATGATTCCGCCGTGTTCTTGTGAAGTCCCAGGCATAAATCCAGGAACATCAACGAGAGTCCATATAGGAATATTGAATGCATCGCAAAAACGGATAAACCGTGCACCTTTAATTGATGCATTTATGTCGAGACACCCTGCCAATACAAGAGGTTGATTAGCTACCACACCGATTGTTGACCCGTTCAATCGGGTAAAACCGATCACTATGTTTTGTGCATAATTTGGCTGAATTTCAAAAAATTCCCCATCGTCAGCGATTTTATTAATGACCTCCTTAATATCATAAGGTTTTGAAGGGTCTTCAGGCACCAATGTATCTAAAGAAGATTCTTCTCTCTCAACAGGATCATCGGTAGCCACAGTTGAAGATTTTACTTTGTTGTTTTGAGGCAAATAACTGAGAAATTCTCTAGTCATTAGCAGAGCCTCAGTGTCGTTTTTGAAAGTCAAATCAGCTACTCCTGATTTTCTACTATGCGTTGAAGCGCCACCCAACTCTTCTGCTGTCACTTCTTCATGAGTCACAGTTTTGACCACTTCAGGTCCGGTAACAAACATGTACGAACTGTCCTCAACCATAAAAATAAAATCTGTCATGGCAGGTGAATAGACCGCTCCCCCTGCACAGGGACCCATAACTAGGGATATTTGTGGAACGACACCTGAAGCAAGAACGTTTCTTTGAAATACTTCTGCATACCCACCCAGAGAAACGACGCCTTCTTGGATTCTTGCACCCCCGGAGTCATTTAAGCCTATTAAAGGGGCACCATTCCGAACAGCATGATCCATAACCTTGCAAATTTTTTCTGCGTGAGCTTCGGAAAGAGAGCCTCCAAAAACAGTAAAATCTTGACTAAAAACATAAACCAGTTTGCCATTAATTTTTCCATATCCGGTAACTACCCCATCTCCGGGTATCTTTTGTTCATCCATTCCAAAATCTACTGCCCGGTGTTCAACAAACATATCCCATTCTTGAAAGCTGTCCTCGTCCAGCAGGATATCAAGCCGTTCTCTAGCTGTTAATTTGCCTTTTGCATGTTGTTTTTCGATCCGAGCTCTGCCACCGCCTAATTTTGCAGCTTTGGCTTTTTTTTCCAGTTCTTTAATGTTCTCATTCATCGGATTCTCAATTAATTAGCTTTATAACTGCCATCGCTGCTTCGGTGACGTTGGTTCCAGGGCCAAACACGGCACCAACACCTTGTGATTTAAGCTCGGGAATATCCTTCTCTGGGATAATGCCGCCGCAGACCACAACGATGTTTTCAGCTTTTTCATTTCTAAGTGCCTCGATTAACATCGGCACTAAAGTTTTGTGACCAGCTGCTTGGGTAGAAACCCCGATGATATGAACATCATTCTCAATCGCTTGTTTGGCTGCTTCTTCAGGGGTTTGAAACAATGGTCCGATATCAACATCAAAACCCATGTCAGCAAATGCAGTGGCTATAACTTTAGCTCCTCGATCGTGACCGTCTTGTCCCAACTTTGCAACCAGTATTCTGGGTTGTCTTCCAAAATTCTTAGCAAAAGATGAAATTTGTTCTTCAATTTTCATGAAATTCTTATCTCCTTCATATTCACTACGATACACACCGCTGATCGATTGAGCCACTGCTTGATGGCGACCAAAAACTCGTTCCAAAGCTAGGGAAATCTCACCCACAGTGGCTCTTGCTTTGGCAGCTTCAACGGCAATTTCCAGCAAATTAGATGTTTCCTTCCTGGCTGCTGATTCCAGTTGATCCAGGGCAGTTTGACATTGTTTCTCGTCTCGTTTCGATTTCACAGACATAATTTTTTTAATTTGCTGGTCTCTGACTTGCTGGTTATCAATTAAGCGGATGTCAACGGGATCTTGATTCTTGGAGATGTATTTATTCACTCCAACGATTGTTTCTTCTTTTTTGTCGATTCTTGCTTGTCTGATTGCAGCTGATTCTTCAATCCGTAACTTTGGAACCCCTGCTTGCACTGCTCTTGTCATTCCCCCGAGTTCTTCTGCTTCTTCTATCAATTTTCTCGCTTCATTAACAAGTGAGGCAGTTAGGGATTCGAGATAATAAGAGCCAGCCAGAGGGTCAATAACATTGGTTAGCCCGGATTCTTCTTTTAGGATCAATTGGGTTGTTCTGGCAATTTGGGCTGAGAAAGGAGTTGGAAGTGCCAAGGCCTCATCAAAGGAATTAGTATGCAATGATTGGGTTCCACCAAGTACTGCTGCCATTGCTTCTATTGTGGTGCGAATAATATTGTTGTAAGGATCCTGGCTGGTTAAACTTACCCCAGAAGTTTGACAATGTGTTCTGAGCATAAGCGACTGAGGGTTGCTGGGAGCAAATTCTTTTTCAATCAATTCTGCCCACAACAGTCTAGCGGCTCTTAATTTTGCGACTTCCATGAAAAAATTCATTCCAATCCCGAAAAAGAAAGAAAGTCTTGGAGCAAATGAATCGATGTCCAGTCCTTTTTTTATCGCCGCCCTTACATACTCAACACCATCTGCCAGTGTGTAGGCCAACTCTTGAGTGCAAGTTGCCCCTGCTTCAAGCATGTGGTAACCGGAAATTGACACTGAATTGAATTTTGGCAGTTGTTTTGATGCGTAGGCGATAATGTCTGCGACAATCCTCATGGAAGCTTTTGGTGGATAAATATAGGTATTGCGGACCATGAATTCCTTGAGGATATCGTTTTGTAAAGTTCCATTAAGTTCCTTCTGGGCGACACCTTGTTCCTCGGCAGCAACGATAAACATCGCCATAATGGGTATTACCGCACCATTCATGGTCATTGAAACTGACATCTTTTTCAGAGGTATTTGATCAAAGAGTATTTTCATGTCTTCCACGGTGTCTATGGCTACACCTGCTTTACCAACATCGCCGGTAACACGAGGGTGATCGGAGTCATAACCTCGATGGGTAGCTAAATCAAAGGCAACTGACAACCCTGTCTGGCCTGCGGCAATATTGTCACGGTAGAATTGGTTGGATTCTTCGGCAGTGGAAAATCCAGAATACTGCCGAACCGTCCATGGTCTTTTGGCATACATCGTGGCTCTTGGTCCTCTAAGGTATGGTGGAAGGCCGGGAAACGAGTCTAGGTGGCTGATTTCTTCGAGATCATCTGCGGTGTATAGGGGTTTTACATCTATACCCTCTAATGTCTCCCAGATTAGGCTGTCAATCGGTTCGCCATCGAGTTCTTCAGCTACTTTTTTTTCCCAATCTTTTTTGTTAGATCTGGTCATTTTTCTCTTTTTTCACAATCAATAGTTTTTATGGGTCTATTGTATAGATCTGTGCCTAGCAATCATAGAAGATCGGTGGTAAAAGTAATTTAATTATTTTATAAATTGTTGTTTTATAATATCTTTTTGTATTTTACCCATTGTATTTCTAGGTAGTGTAGACACAAATAAAACAGCTTTTGGAACCTTGTAGCTTGCCAATTCTTGTTTGGTCAACGCAATGATTTTCTCTGCATTTAACTGAGAGCCATCCTTCCTGACTACCACAGCAGTGACCGTCTCTCCAAAATCATCATCAGAAGTCCCAAACACTGTGCATTCCAGAACGTCTTCAATATTGTTGATCACCGTTTCAACCTCGACTGGATAGACATTAAGACCCCCACTAATAATTAAGTCCGTTTTTCTGCCAACAATCGTTATGTAGCCATTTCCATCTTTCCTTGCTTGATCACCGGTTCTGAAAAACCCATCCGAAGTCAGTGACTGCTTTGTTGCTTCGTCTTGACGCCAATACCCCAAGCAAACATTCGGTCCTTTAACTTCTAGCTCTCCTACTTCATTGGTTTGATTGACAATTCTCGTTGCAATACCTTCCAGCGGCAAACCCACGGAGCCAGCTTTCTTTAAATGATCGACTGGATTACTGGTGTTCATCAAAGTTTCAGTCATACCATAACGTTCAACGATCTCATGGTTGGTGGCTTGTTTGAAATCATTGAAAGTATCCATCCGGAGAGGTGCTGATCCAGAAATGAACAGTCGTATTTTCTTGCATTTTGAGTGGCTTAATTTACCACTTTTTAACAGTCGGTTGTAATAAGTAGGGACACCCATCATAAGTGTTGCTCGGGGAATGGATTCAATCACTGTTTCTGAGTCAAAACGAGGCAGGAAAATCATCGAGCCACCGGTTAACAGGCAGCAATTTATACCCACGAACAGACCGTGTACATGGAAAATTGGCAATGCATGAATTAAGCAGTCTGCTTCCGACAATTTCCAGGTTTTGATGAGTGTTTTAGCGTTGCTAATAAGATTGTTATGGCTCAACATGACTCCTTTAGGTTTGCCCGTTGTCCCTGATGAATAAACCAATGCGACGAGTGAATCTGCTGTACAAGCATGGGTTCTGTATTCAGTCGACTGGGACTTTGATCTTGAAATAAGGCTACCTTTACCACGATTAGAAAGGGTTAAAATTGGGATTTTTTTTGGTAAGCCAAATAAGGTTTTATAGGTATCTTCATTCTTTGGGTCGCAAATAATAATTGTTGGATCCGCGTCCTCAAAAAAATAGGAAACCTCTGAAGATGTATAATCAGGGTTCAGTGGATGGTAAACGAATCCACCTCTTAAGCAGGCTAAATAAAGGGCAATTGAATCGGTAACTTTTTCGGTCTGGATGGAAATTCGGTCTCCTGGTTCTGCATTCAATGACTTCAGAGTATTGGCAATCCTAGCGGATTGCTTTACCACATTTCTACGGGTAAGTTTCTGTCCGTTTTGGAGAACCAAGAGAGTCTTGTCCAAATCTTTACTCAGGACATTTTCAAAGGCATTATAGAGGTTGTTTTTAATTTCTTGCATCGAAAGTGTTTTCCAAAGAGATGACTGCCTCAGGGAGCAATCATAACATTAGAATCGGTGACAGGATGAAATACAAATGACCTAAAATAGAGTTATATTTTAGATTGTTCTTAACGAAGGATAGAGAGACAGATATGAAATTAGGAATGGGATTAGGGTATTCGCCAGCCAAGTTAACAATACCTATGGAAGATATTTTAGAGGCAGAAAAACTAGGGTTTGATTCAGTTTGGTCCGCAGAGTCATATGGCTCTGATGCCGTTTCTGTCGCGTCTTATATTTTGGCCTTAACCACCAAGATCAAAGTAGGCACTGCAATCATGCAGATGCAGGCTAGAACACCAACCATGACTGCGATGACTGCTTTATCACTGAATGCACTTTCTGGAGGTCGGTTTTTACTCGGCCTTGGGCCCTCAGGACCTCAAGTAGTGGAGGGCTGGTATGGGCAACCTTACGGCAGACCGCTTACGAGAACAAAAGAATACATTTCAATCGTCAAGAAAATCGTAGCCCGAGAAGAAGCCTTAACTCATGAGGGTTTCCATTACCAAATTCCTTACACCGGTGAAGATTCCAGCGGTCTTGGAAAACCATTGAAAAGCATCCTCCACAGCACCAGTGATTTAAAAATTTATACGGCATCAATTACCCCTGCGGGGTTGAGGTGTGCTGGTGAAGTTTCTGACGGCGTTTTCCCTATTTGGATGAATCCTGAGAAGTTTAATCTAATCGGTGATCATGTCGAAGAAGGATTTGCAAAAGCAGGGCATAACAAAGGTTATGAGAATTTTGATGTTGCACCTTTTGTGCCAGTTGCAATGGGCGACAATATTGATTTTTGCATTATGGCGATGAAACCAATGATGGCACTCTACATCGGGGGTATGGGTGCCAAATCCAAGAATTTTTATAACGACTATGCCAAACGGCTTGGGTATGAAGAAGCCGCTGAAACCATTCAAGATCTATATTTGCAGGGAAAGAAAGAAGAAGCTGCTATGGCTGTTCCAAATGCATTGGTTGATGAGTGTGCATTAATTGGTCCAGCCGAAAGAATTAAAGAACGGCTGCAGCCCTGGAAAGAATTGGATAAAACAGGAAAGATCGGCACCTTGGTTTTAGGCAATGTATCAAAAAAAGTTCTCAGGGTTATTGCCGAAGAAATACTTTAAGCAAGTGACATGGTGAAGAGTATCGGTCTAATTTTAATTTTGCTGGCTTTCTTGATTCTGTCAGGTTACGGAGTGTATGAAATGCTTCACGATGAAGAATTATCAAAACTTATGAAATTTTCCTTAACTGGCTTGTATTTTGGATTTATCGTGATATTTGTTGGGGTTTTGACACAAAGGTTGAAAGAGCGAAAATCTGACAAATACATTGGTGTGGAGAAGTAATGTGATTGTTACTACAAGCCCAGATCTACCCGGACACAAGATCTTAGAAGCAATTGGGATCGTTAAGGGGAGTTCCATAAGAGCCAGACATATTGGCAAAGATATCATTGCTGGGTTGAGAAATATTGTTGGAGGTGAGATTCATGAATACAGTAAACTGCTTGCTGAGAGTCGCGAACAAGCCTTGGATAGAATGATTGAAAATGCAAATGAAAAGGGTGCCAACGCAATTATTAGTGTTCGATTCACCACCTCTGTTCTCATGGGCGGAGCTGCTGAAATGATGGCTTATGGGACTGCTGTGATAACCGAAAAGGAGTGAGCAATGAACTATAAATCTGTGTTTCGTTTTTTAATTATTGTACCGATATTACTTATCTTCGTTGCCGTCGGCCTCGACTTGGTTTACCCCTTTCCAGAATCAGTCAGTGCATACTACGGTGGCCTCGCCGGAGTTGGCTTCAGTCAAGTATATTACGCCTATTTATTTGTTGCCATAGCCGCTTTTATTGCGGATCTGTGTCTTTTTTTCTTTGTCAGAAACTCACGTGAGATTTGGGTGATATTGATGGTGATTTTTTTCATACTTGCAGCGTCCATGCCTGAGCTGACGATCATGTCACCACTGTCAATTGTTTTGGTACAGGTTGCCTGGTTGATGGCAGGTATTAAGATATCCATGGCCTATTTGTCACCTCCAATCAGAGATTTGTTTTAGTTGCCATTCACACCGATCAAGCATTGAACAAAAGGGGGCTGTTCAGCCCCCTTTTAATTTCTTATCCCAACAACTTCTTCTTTGAAGTGAGTGATATTTTCTTAGGTCTTTGGTGTTCAGGGATAACACTCTCCATCCCAATGTATAGCATTCCATTGGACAGAGCCGCACCCTTGACGACCATGTCATCAGACAAGACAAACTTTCTGATGAAGCTCCTTGCCGCCAGACCTTGGTGAACCAATCCTTCAGAGGCTTCCTGTGGGCTATTGCCGCTGATGGTGAGGTTCTCACCCGCAACCTCGACGTCAATATCTTTTTCATCAAAACCAGCAACGGCCAGCTCAATGGTATATTGATCATCAGAGACCTTACGGATGTTGTAAGGCGGGATAATTGGTACTCTGAGATTTCGAATTTGCCAAAAGCGACAAGGCATCAAATGTCCTGTCAAAACCAACAGCAAATGGCGAGATATCTCTCCATACCGAGTCAAATATTGTATTAACCATAATCTACTCCTTTTTTAAGCAAGTTAACTATTAATTCGTAGACCCATTATTGGCGTCTACATGGAAAGATATATGGGTCCTTTTTTAGACTTCAAGTGAGGAGATAAAAAATACTTCTATGCAGTTGGGCTTGGGAAGTAAAACCTTCTCCAGAGACGGATGCCAAGGATCAACGACAGTATCCACAAAATAAATTCAGGCCAGTTGGGGTTGCTGTTGTAGCCAAAAAAGCCCTTCAGGAATACACCAATTCTCCCCTTGTCGTGCAAAAGGTGGGTGTATTTATCATTCCCACTGAGGTTGTACGAGTAGGAAGCCGGGTTATTGTTTTCACTAAGCTCTGATTTGGGTTGTAAGATGTCCCAAACTCTGGAGATTTCTTGTTTTTCTTCCAAACCTATCCAGTCCAGATGATTGCCCTTGACGATAAATTCTTCTGCCTCATGGGTACCGTAAGCAACCATTCCTGATGCAAAGATAACCAACAACAGGGTAGTGACTTGAAAAAATGAACGAAGATTAACTCGCCTTCCTTGTATCACTACAAAGTAACCGATCAGGATGGCGGTAAGCATGCCAGTAAAAAAGCCAATGTAGGAGAATGTTTGCAAGATAGAAAAGCTACCCATCAAGAAAATTGAAGTTTCAAACCCTTCACGCAAAACTGCAAAAAACACCACTAAAAACACCCCATAACCCGAGGTTGCCATGGCGCGTTGGGTTTGGCCTTCAAGTCCAGCCCGATCACTGACGTGTTTGGAGAGCCAGAATATAACGTACCAGAGGAGTCCAGCGGTGAGGAACATGAACACAGACTCGACCATGGCTTCAATCGAAGCGTTGCCAATTGATGCCTTAATGTTATTTAATAAAACCCCAACAATAACACTTGCGATTAATGCAGAAACAACACCGAACCACAATTGCTTAATTTCCCGGTGAAGATTGTTTTTTTCCAAGAGGGTATAGATGATGCCAACAATTAGGCAAGCTTCAAGACTCTCACGAAAAACAATAATAAATTCATTCATGCTTGTAACCTTGTCTTTGTCCAAAAAATAGGAAGGAAAGACCTTAAGAGTCTGGTTTGTGGTAATCCCTTACTGTTATTAATTAGGTAGGTTATTAATAATGATTATCATTTGCAAATGATAATTACTGTCTTTAGACAGTAAATTTAGCCTGATTTGTTATCGAACCGGAAAAAATTTCAAAATTGGGGGTAAGGACTATCCAAAAGCGTTTGAAGTTTTTGAGAAATATCTATCCCAGGTTGGTAGTGTAATATTTTTGGGTTCACAGTGTTGTACATAGTATCCCTCAGTCTTGGAACCCTTCGGGCACTTTTTATAAATGATTCCATTTTGTCGGGTGTAAATTCTTGGCCATGGATACTTCCTGCCGCCCTAGATATTGACTCGTTCATCAGCGTTCCCCCCATGTCGTTGGCGCCGGCATTGAGGCAGCCTTCAGCACCTGCTTGGCCCAGTTTTACCCAACTTGTTTGGATGTTGGTTATGAGTGGATTTAAACTTAATCTTGCAATTGCATGCATCAACAGAACTTCTCTGTAAGTGGGCCCTGGGCGGGCATGCCCCCGTTTGTACATGGGTGACTCCATGCAGACAAAGGGCAGCGGTACAAATTCTGTAATCCCCCCTGTTTTCCTTTGCAAATTACGCAGCTTTAGGAGATGGGTGGCCCAATCAGAAATATTTTCTTGGTGACCAAACATAATGGTTGAAGTGGTATTGATGCCAATTTCATGTGCCGTTGCAATGACTTCCAACCACCTTGCACTGTTGATTTTATCTGGACAGATTTTATCTCTTACCCGATCGTCTAAAATTTCTGCTGCTGTACCAGGCATGGTGTTCAGCCCTGCTTCTTTAAGCATCAATAAGAAATCTTTAACTGTGTAACCCAAAGTCATGGCGCCATGATGGATTTCTAAAGGTGAGAACGCGTGAATGTGAATTTCAGGTATTTTTGCTTTGATTGTCCGGCAAATATCCAAGTAAGTATGCCCAGTAAAATGGGGATGTATTCCACCCTGAAGGCAAACTTCAGTCGCACCTCTTTGCCAGGCTTCCAGTGCTCGGTCTGCAATTTCATCATAAGAAATCAGATAGGGTTTGCCTCTCAAGTTCTCCTTGGTTTTGCCTTTGGAAAAAGCACAGAAGTGACAGGTGTATTTACAGATATTGGTATAATTGATATTTCGTGTGATGACATAACTGACGATATCACCGTTGGTTTTTTGTCTCAGTGCATTGGCATGGTCAAGTATGTAATGCATCTGATGGCCTCTTGTCTCGAACAGTTCGGTAATCTCACTGTGATCAAGTGGTTGGCCTAAGAGTGCTTTTTTCACACTGAGAATGATGGAGGAGTGCGGCGGCAGATGGCTGTTATTAATCCAGTTTTGGGCACGACCGGTTTCAGGAATTTGCAGAGATTCTCCACATCGCCAGAGATTGTGTCTGCCGTAGCCTTCAGAGTCAGAGAGTTCATGAATGGAGCGTTTTAAGCCTAGGTCAAACCAATCTTTTTCTGCGGTGATGTATTCAGGATAAATTGTCAGGCGTTCTTGTAATTTTTTGCCTGCATTGCTTGTTGCCTGCTCTAAAAGTTTCAATTCTGGCCAAGGAGATTCCGGATTTACGTGATCTTGAGTAACCGGTGAAACTCCACCCCAGTCATTAATTCCTGCTCCAATGAGTTCTGGTAGAGCTTTCATATTGAGATTTGGTGGACACTGAATATTCATTCCTGGTCCAAAAATAATCCGAGACATAGCGAGGGTCCACAACAACTCTTCCAATTCAGGAGCCGGTGTATTTCGCATTTTTGTGTCTGCTTTTGGAATAAAATTCTGGACGATAATCTCCTGAATGTGATCGAATTCTAGATGGGTTTCTTTAATTGCCAAGAGACTCTCAATTCGTTCTTGCCTGGTTTCGCCGATGCCAATTAGAATACCTGTAGTCAATGGTACCGAGGCTTTACCAGCAGCTCGAATGGTCATTAGTCTAAGCTCTGGATCCTTATCGGGTGAACCGAAGTGTGGTTGACCTTTTTCACATAATCTTTTTGAAGAAGACTCAAGCATGATCCCCATCGAGGGTGATACTTCCCTAAGCTGACGAATTTGTTCAGTTGTCATTGTTCCGGGGTTTAAGTGGGGCAGAAGACCGGTTTCTTCCAGCACCAATTTTGCCATGTCGTGCAAATAATCCAATGTTGTTTGGTAACCCAAATAGTGGAGATCTTTTTTTGCTATTTGATAGCGTAGTTCAGGTTTCTCGCCAAGCGTGAACAAAGCCTCTTTACACTGTTTTGCCTTACCATCTTGGGCAATTTTCAAAACTTCTTCAGGCCTGAGATAAGGATTGTTTAATTTTCTTGGTACTTTGGCAAAAGTGCAATAATGACAGACATCTCGGCAAAGCATGGTTAATGGTATGAAGACTTTTTTTGAAAAAGTAATAACTTTTTTGCTTTGGTCCCTAAGCAACGATGCCTGTCCCAGTAGTTCTTCAAGTTGGAGAGATTGACCTAAGTCCAGATATTCGTTAGTTTGTTTTCGAGTCGGTTTGACCATTATCTAGTTATAACCTCAAATTTGTTTCATCTCAATGACTAATTTCCAATTACAAATTGTGTCTATTAATAAATGTTGAAAGTTGAGTATGCATGAAGTTGTTTTTGAATTCTTGAAGATCATTCCAAGTATCTAGATCAAGACTAAGGTGTTCAATGTCGACAATTTGTGTGTTGATTTTTTGTGATTCAGCAGCTGCAAGATGTTTGTTAAAGCTATTGATCCCAAATTGGAATTCCAAAGTTGTTGGAAGGTCTAGAATAAGTGCATTGGTTCCACTGTCTTTGTGCGCTTTGATAATAGACAAACCACCTTGATGCTGAGTTATGAAATTTGCCACATCTTTATCCTGAACAAATGGGAGATCAACAGATAAATACAGCACACTCTCTACTCCTTGACTCTGAATCCAGTTGACAGCATGGGCTATTTTTTCTTTCAATTGCTTTACTTCAGGGTCTTTGAGAATAGTTATTTTTGGATTTTCAAATGACTTTAACCATTCAATTTCGTTGCTCAACACAACTATTTTTTCAATGCTTTCGATAGGGTACAGTGCTTCGAAAACCTGGGTAGCTAAAATCTGCGTTATTTCCCTGCGTTGATCGCGGTCAAGATAATCTGAAAGCCTTGATAGTGACTCGGTGAAATCATTGATTGGGATCAAGGCCCACATTAGAGACTGTCTTTTTTTACGCTGATCATTTGGCTAAATTCAACCACATCTTGGGCTAGCTGAATTTTATCTGAATCGCAGTTCATGACGGTATTTGTTACTTGAACTGCAATCCCCATGGACTGCATTTTAGATGACATAATTTTATCTTTATGATCAATCACCAAACCATCAATCAATGGATGATAGTGTTCAGCTATACCCATGACCGACACAGGGATATCCATTTCATGCATGATCTTTGCTGTTGGTCCTCTCAGCGCCTTCCCACCAACGATTGGCGAAACCGCGACCACAGGTATCGACGATGATTCAATGAATGATTTAATTTCCTTAATTGAAAGAATCGGGTCAATGCTTAAATATGGGTTTGAAGGGCAAACAATTATGGCTTTGAAACCATTGTCCTTTATCACGGTTTTGAGTTCGGGTGAAATGGAAGCTTCGGTACTGCCATTAAAGGAAATGTTTCTGATACAAGGCTTGGATTGATGTTTTACAAAGTATTCCTGGAACGATAAATGACCGATGTCTGATTCAATGATGGTTTGAACTGGATCATCGCTCATAGGCAAGATACGGCTGTTTACACCAAATTTTTGAGCAATATGTTGCGTGATTTCAGTAAGGCTTGTTCCTTTCTTTCTTTGCTCATTTCGGTAAAGATGCAATGCCAGATCTTTATCGCCAATCTGAAACCAATTCTCGATTCCAAATTGTCCTAATGTGGAGTGCGTATGCCAAGTTTCATCAGCTCTTCCCCAGCCCCTTTCTGGATCATTGACTCCAGCAAGGGTGTATATCAAGGTGTCAGAATCTGGAGAGATATACAAACCATGGTGAATAAAATCATCACCTGTATTTGCAATGATGGTCAGTGTGTTTTTCGCAGTGATATTATCCAGGCCCCAGCTCAATTTTGCCCCACCTACGCCGCCACTTAAGGCAAGAATGTTTTCCCCACTCATAGTCAGCGAAACAAATCTTCTTTCTTCGGGCGGATAAGGTCTTGGATGGAATCTTCACTGGACGGTGCTTCTAATCCTTTAATCACCACTACAGGAGTCGCTTCGTTTGCCTCGCCCATTGCCAAGGAGGCAGCTGCGGCTAACTGATCTGCCCAGGCAATGCATGTAACTTGCAATTCTCGGTCAAATAAATCTTTGGCTTTGAATCTTAGATCCATTAGTGTTTTAACCCCAGCAGAACCAATTGCATGACCAATAGTACCCACCCGCCAGGCTCTGCCTATGCTGTCTGTGATAATTACACCAACACTAATGCCAGTACTTTCTTTAATGTGGTTCCTAATTTTCATAGCAGATTCATCAGGGTTGAGTGGCAGCAGTAAGGCAACGTCCTCGTTGTTTTTTGATTCTATATTGGATCGATCTACACCAGCATTGGCTAAAATATGGCCCAAACGGTGCTCGACAATAATGACCCCATCACTCACCCGTATAACCTCGTTTGATTCTTGGAGAATCAATTCAACCAATCTTGGATCCTTGTTTGCTTGAGTGGCTATATTGAATGCATTTTGAGACGGCTGAACATCGGACAGATTGATCAAACGTCCTTCTGCTTTAGAGACAATTTTTTGTGCAACTGCGACTACATCGTTAGTCTCAATGGTGATGCCATTTAAAGCTAAGCAAGCTAAGATCAATTCTCCGAGATCATCATCCTTTTCAATCAATGGCAAGCCCATGGGAGCAGTTAAAGATATTGAAGGTGGTTTTGACTTGAAATGCATGATAATCAGGGAGTGCTGTGGCAGAACCTATATCAATGAGATGTGATCTTAATGCCTGAGGATTTACGCTTGTATTTCTTGTTAATCGCAATAAGAATTGATGTTACTGCTTCCGCAGCTGCGGAATTTTCCAATGGACCAGCGTGCCACGATCGCAAACCTAGATCTTCGATAAGTTTCGTGACAAGATTAACTGCTTCCTCGTCATTCCCAGAAATTAAAACCTCCGCATCAATGCTGTCCTCAGAACTTAGCAAATGTGACCCAATGTTTTGCAATGCAGCGATTACGGTAACTCCACCCCCCAAGATATTTTGGGCCTCAATGGCTGCTGAACCCGCCTTGGGCAGAGAAACTTTTGTCACTTCTTTTTGGAAGGGCACAGTGGTATCAACAAGTATTTTCCCTTGCATGAATTTTTTCACGGCTTTCAAGGTCGTTGCATGACTAATATAGGGTACGGTTATTACTCCAAGGTCACAGAGTTTTGCAGCTTCTGCCAACTCGAATCCCTCTATTGATTTTACATCTAATTCTTTCCGCATAGAGCGAGCAATATGGGTTGCTTTTTCTTTGGATCGAGAGCCAATGATGATGTCGTAACCCTTTTTCGCCCATTTTTTTGCGAGGGCAGAACCCAAATCTCCGGTTCCACCGAAAATCGCAATTTTGGGCTTCTCCCTAGGCATCTGCATCCTCGCCTGGCAAAACACGGACGGCTCCATCTGAAGCAGAAGAGGCCATCATTGCGTATGCTCGCAGCGCTTGACTCACCTTTCGTTTTCGATTTGAAGGTTTCCAAGCACTAGACCCAGTTTCATCCATAGCAGTTCTTCTTTTGACAAGATCTTCTGGTAAAAGATTTACATTGATTTTCCTGTTGGGGATATCAATATCAATAACGTCCCCATTTTTTATCAGTCCAATGGCTCCTCCGGAAGCTGCTTCTGGTGAAATATGCCCAATTGAAAGACCAGATGTTCCGCCAGAGAATCTGCCATCGGTAATCAGGGCACATTTTTTCCCTAGACCCTTTGCTTTCAAGTAACTGGTTGGGTAGAGCATTTCTTGCATGCCTGGGCCACCTCTTGGTCCTTCGTATCGTATTACGATCACTTCACCCGCTTTAACTTGGTTGTTCAAAATACCTTCAATGGNATCGTCTTGACTTTCAAATATGTGTGCTGGGCCACTAAAAACCAAGCTGCTTTCATCAACGCCAGCAGTTTTCACTATGCAGCCATCTAAGGCAATGTTGCCTTTGAGGACTGCTAAGCCTCCATCATGACTATATGCGTGATCAATTTCACGAATGCAACCCTGATTTCGGTCTAGATCCAAGGTGTCGTAACGTTTGTTTTGAGAAAACGGTTCGGTCGTGGGAATCATTCCAGGTGCGGCTGAATAAAATTCCAGTACCTGTTTATGAGGATTTCTATTGATATCCCACTTGGCGATAGCTGCTTTCAACGTTTTACTGTGAATAGTGCTAGTGTCTACGTTAAGTAATTTCCCTTTTTCAAGCTCACCTAGAATAGCCATCACTCCTCCTGCACGATGCACGTCTTCCATGTGGTAGTGGCTGCTTGGTGCTACTTTGCAAAGATTGGGAACACGTCTAGACAGGCGATCAATATCTTTCATGGAAAAGTCAAGATTTGCCTCTTTAGCAGCTGCTAGGATGTGCAAGACGGTATTGGTAGAACCACCCATGGCAATGTCCAGAGTCATTGCATTTTCAAATGCTTTTTTACCAGCGATCTTTCGTGGAAGAACCTCTGTGTTGTCCTCTTCATAATAATCTTTTGCTAATTTAACAATCAGTTTCCCTGCATCCAAAAATAACTTTTTCCTGTCAATGTGAGTTGCCAGCACGCTCCCGTTACCGGGTAATGCAAGACCCAGGGCTTCCATCAAGCAGTTCATTGAATTGGCAGTAAACATGCCCGAGCAAGACCCACAGGTTGGACAGGCAGATCGTTCAATTGCAGCCAGATCTTCATCTGAAATAGAATCGTCTCCTGCAGAGACCATCGCATCAATTAAATCTAATTTGGTTTCCACGCCCTTAACCTTACTTTTTCCTGCTTCCATGGGACCACCGGAGACAAAGATGGTTGGAATATTCAACCGCATTGCTGCCATTAACATACCGGGCGTGATCTTGTCACAATTGGACAGACAAACCATTGCATCTGCACAGTGAGCATTGACCATGTATTCGACTGCGTCAGCTATTAATTCTCGGGAAGGTAAGCTGTAGAGCATTCCTGGGTGTCCCATAGCAATTCCATCATCAACTGCAATGGTATTAAATTCTTTGGCAACTCCACCATGAGCTTGGATTTCCTTTACTACCATTTGTCCTAAATCTTTGAGATGAANATGTCCCGGTACAAACTGGGTAAATGAGTTTGAAATGGCAATGATTGGCTTGCCAAAATCATCATCGGTCATCCCTGTAGCACGCCAAAGAGCCCGAGCACCAGNCATATTTCTTCCATGGGTTGAGGTTTTTGATCTGTATTCAGGCATCTCTTTTTTCAATCCTTTTAATGGGAAATTTTGTTTGGATATTATTATCTCATTTATTGCTAATAATTCTAATTCTCATGGTACAGTAGTGTCAGAAAATTATTGATTTTTGCTTGTTACTGCCTGAATTTTTAACTGGTATTTATCTGAATTTAGTATGAGTGAACAGAAAAGAACAGCCAAGGTAGTTGATATGAATTCATCGCTACAAAAATACTTTGAACAGGAATGGAAGATCGAATTAAATGAATGGCTTGAGTCTCTTGATTCCATCAAACAAAGTTACGGCAACAAACAAGTCAAAGATCTTTTAAGATCCTTGCAAAACCATGCTCTAAGCAGTGGTATCAATCTTGGTGAGGCGACCCTAAACACACCCTATCGTAATACAATTCATGTGAGTGAACAGCCAAATTACCCAGGTGATATTCAGGTGGAGCAAAGGATTGAAAACATCGTCCGCTGGAATGCTATGGCGATGGTACTGCAAGCCTATGACAACGGCTCTGGAGTTGGCGGACATATTGCCACCTATGCCTCAGCAGCAACCTTCATGGAAGTGATGTTGAATCACTTTGTTCGCTCAAGAACCGATGATTATCAGGGTGATATGTTTAATATCCAAGCTCATGCCTCTCCCGGTATTTATTCAAGAGCTTTTTTAGAAGGGCGTCTAACCCTTGAAGAGTTGGCTAATTTCAGAAGAGAATTACAACCCGGTGGCGGCTTACCATCCTATCCCCATCCAAGGAGAAGACCGAATTTATGGCCAAGTCCATCTGCATCAATGGGGCTGAGTGGCGTTTCTTCAATCTACTATGCGAGGTTTGCAAAATATCTTGAAAATAGGGGTTTAACCAACAAAAAAGGAGGCAAAATATGGGCTATTCTTGGCGACGGTGAGATGGACGAACCCGAATCCCTGGGCACTATCAATATTGCCTCAAGAGAGCGATTGGATAATCTCATCTTTGTCATTAATTGCAATTTACAACGCCTTGATGGACCGGTTAGAGGCAACGGTAAAATCATCCAAGAACTTGAAGCAATTTTTAGGGGCTCGCAATGGAATGTATTGAAGGTGATTTGGGGCTCAGAGTGGGATCCTTTGTTTGCTATTGACCACCACGATGTAATGCAAAAAAGAATGGATGAAGTTTTGGACGGTGAATACCAAATGTATTCAGTGATATCAGGTGCAGAACAACGTAATCACTGGTCCAAAGACAATCCTGAGCTAAAGGAAATTATGTCTGGACTGAGCGATGAGGAGATTAAAAACATCAAACGCGGTGGATTTGATCGAAAAAAACTATATGCAGCTTTTGATAGGGCTGTGAACACCAAAGGCAAGCCCACCGTAATTCTAGTTAAAACCTTGAAAGGCTATGGTTTAGGTGAGAGGGCGGAAGGGACGAATATCACCCACCAAAAAAAGCAAATGTCCGATAAGGAACGATTGGAGATTGCACAACGGTTGAATATACCGCTCAGTGAAAAAGCAATTAAAAAGGCACAATTTTACGTTCCTGATCCAGACTCAGAAGAGATGCAATATCTAAAAGACCAACGGCGTAAGCTTGGAGGATATCAACCCATAAGATTTACCGATTGCAAGTCTATCAAAACCCCTAGCATTGAAATTTTTCAGGATTTCTTAGACGGTGTTGACCGCTCTATTTCTACCACACTGTCTTTGGTAAGGATGATTTCAAAACTCCTCAGAGATAAAGAATTGGGAAAATATTTAGTTCCAATCGTTCCAGATGAGGCGAGAACGTTTGGAATGGATGGGTTGTTCCCACAGGCAGGAATCTATTCATCTGAAGGGCAGAATTATGAACCGGTTGATGCTGGAACGATTTCACCTTATAAGGAAGCAAAGGATGGGCAAATTCTTCAAGAAGGCATTTGTGAAGCAGGGGCAATGGCATCTTTTATGGCTGCTGGTACTGCTTATTCTCATTTTCAATTGCCAATGATTCCGTTTTATATTTTTTATTCAATCTTTGGGATGCAACGGGTTGGTGACATGATCTGGGCCTGTGGTGATGCATTGTCACGTGGTTTCCTGATCGGTGGTACGGCAGGCAGGACAACACTGAACGGTGAAGGGGTCCAGCACCAGGATGGTCATTCACATGTTTTGGCAGCAACCGTACCTAACTTGATGACCTACGATCCATGTTTTGCTTATGAGTTGGCCGTAATCATTCGAGAAGGCATTCGCAGGATGTATGAGGAGCAAGAAGAAATTTTTTACTATATAACTGTTTACAATGAGAATTACACTCACCCGAAGATGCCAGAGGGAGTTGAAGAAGGAATCTTGAAAGGAATTTATTGTTTTAACAGAGGTCCAGAAGCTTTAAAGAAAAAATACAAAGGCGACCCGGTTCACCTTTTGGGTAGTGGCAGCATTATGCAGCAGGTTATCAATGCACAAAAAGCATTAATTGACCAGGGCATACCAACCGATGTTTGGAGTGTCACCAGCTATAATTTACTGCATAAAGACTATGTTGATTGCCAGAAATCAGACGCAGACCCTTTTCTAGTTCAAGCATTAAAAAATGAGTCAGGTCATTTTATCGCCGTTAGCGACTACATGAGGTTGCTTCCTGACAGCCTTGCCCATCTGTTTCCTGGCAACTTTACCTCACTTGGAACCGATGGATACGGTCTCAGTGAATCGAGGGAGGAACTGAGAAATTATTTTGGTATCAGTACAGAATCTATTGTTAACAAGGTTGTTGAAATTACTAAGTAATCGCTTTAATTTATTGGGGCCTTAAAGGCACCCCGGGTAAGTTACCGAAATGAGGGGGAGGATGTTACTCAGGGATNCCCCGATCTATNTTTTCAATTCATCAGCAATTCTTTTAATGTGCTCCGGTCTTGTGGTGCAGCAACCNCCAACCACNTACGCGCCCTGATCAATCCAAATTTTAGCTTCTTTTGCATATTCCTCAGGNGAAATGGGTACGGTATTTGCATAGTGATTTACATCGATATCTTCAGTTTCTCCCAGGTCTTGAATTGATTTTTGCTCTTTGAGTTTTCTAGANTTTGCATAGACTCCAAAATCCTTTGCTTTTTTAAGTGCCTCTATGTTTTTTGTAGCCAAATCAGCAGCACAACAGTTGACTAACTGGCATTCGACGTCCAATTGATTGGCTGCCAATACGGCGTCTTTTAATTTTTCTCCACTGGGTAATATGTCTCCTGAAATGCCTCTGTTGGTCCAGCTCAACCAAACACGGTCACTAAATTCTAAGGCGTTCTTAGCAGCATTGAGGCCTTCCCTAATGGAACCCATTGTTTCACATAGAATCAAGTCCACTTTTTGCTGGATGAATGATCCAAGGTTTGAATAATAATCATCAAGTACTTCGTTGCTAGGGGTAAGGTCTGGACGAAAACTGGTCTCTATGGGCGGAAAGGATCCCGCTATTAGAACTTCAGGAAACCCTTGTCTCGACTCTTCAGCTAAGGCAACTGCCAATCTAGTTAGGCTTTCAAATTGGTTTTCAATACCCTCTCTTTTGAGTATGTTGGGTGTGACGTAGTAATTGTTGGTGATGATCACATTACAGCCGGCTTTAATATTGTCTTTGTGAATTTCAACCACTCCATTGGGAGATTTGATGAGTGCTGAGACCGACCAAATGGAAGTTTTCCAGTCAGGGACTTCAAATCCCCGCTGTTGCAGTTCATCACCCATGCCACTGTCTAAAAGGTATTTCATCATGCAAGTATCAAATTGAGTCCTTACGGTCTCCTTCTAATCCAGAAATAGTACAAATTGAAAGGCCTGTCAAATATTTAATTTCCCGATGTGTGTAACCCTGATCGAGTAGATGAATGACCAGTGGTGTTGCATCCGAGTGTCTTTCTGCTTCGGAATCAATACTTATCTGATTGCCATTGATGTAATCGCTTTTCTTCATTTACTATTCCTCCTTGTTGTGAGTTCACCAAAAAAAAACTTGCCAGCGTTTGCTAAACAAGTTCTCAAAGGAGAGAGAGATCCTCTTTAGCGGTATTTATTCAGCACCCGCAAGCCGGTACAAATCGGTGCTATATGGTGAAATATTATCTGCAATCAAGAAATAATCAAGCATTAATTCTACTATAGATATTATCTTAGGAAATAATCAAAAACTTATTTTAGGAGATTTATCCCGCTGATAATAATAAATGTATAAAATTTCTAATACCCCTGCAGAATTGATTATGAATAAAAAGAGAAACCACCCAAGTTGACGGTTTCTAGCGGCCTTCCACAGGGCAAGAGCTTTCCAAGTTATAGACCAAACGATCAGAGGAATTAGCCAATAATATAGTAGGGGGGGTTCTAGCATTTTCGATTATTTTTTTTGTTGCTCTCTCTCTTTTCTGAGTTGCCTGAAGGTTAGTGTACGCCAGAATCTTCTCGTCAGTCTAACTAGTTTATCCATTTTACTCGACGAGTAATAGACAAGGTCATCTTCTTCAATCCGATCGTATTGTCTGGAGTATTTGTGTTTAATCCAGGCATTAAGATCTGTTTGTTTGGAGAAATTATAGAGCCAGCGTTTAATGAATTGATCTTTGGGATTAAGAGTCATAGCCGTACCAAAATCAATCAAATAAGGTTGGTTATTCTCCCCAATTAAAATGTTATCTTTTCGTTTCAAATCCCCATGACTGACTCCACCTGCATGGATGGTTAAAATAAGGGTGAGCAGATCTGCAAAAAACTGGTCTCGACCCTCAAGAGTTCGTTCTTTTTCCCTGTAAGAATGTCCATCGATGTATTCAAGGATTAGACTGCCATCGTCACTCAATCCATAGCATTTAGGAATGCCTGTTATACCTTTCAATCTTTGGTAGATTTTGTATTCATGATTGATGAAATATTGGCTTATACGTCCTGCTAAGGGGCTTGCTTGGTTGGTTTTTTTAACTAAAAAAGATTGCCCATCCACACCCATTTGAAATGCAATTCCTTGGTGACCTTGATTGATTAGTTGCACCAAATCATTGTCTTCGTTTGAGCGAAGACTATGGTTAATTTTTTTCAAAATCTCTTCTGATAATTTGGTCTTGGATGCCATTACAATTTGTTGGCCAGGAGTATCAACCAGAACAAGACAAAGACAAAAATTGCTGGTTCATAATTTTCTTTCAGGCTTTTTTCCCAGGACCATCGGGTAAGATTTAAACTATTGAACTTAAGTTTAGGCATTAAGGCAGGTGTTTGTTTGGCCCAAGAATCCCAAGTTTCAGGAAACAGTGATTTTAATTTTCGATCCTCGTACTCAATTGCAGGTGGGTAGTAAAACCAAAAAAAGATTGTTGAGATCACAAAAGTCCAGAGAAAGCCGGTAGCAAAAGACATGCCAATGAGAATAAAGATATTCCCTGTGTACAAAGGATGTCTGACATAGGCATAAGGGCCTGTTGTGGACAGTTCCTTGTTCTTTAATACAAATCCTGAGGCATACAAACGGGTAAGCAAACCGTCCAAAACAAACAAACATCCAAGAATAAACAGATACAGAGTGGGCTCGGCAACGACAGTGAAAAGTATGACTAATATTACGCCAATACTTTGTCTTGAAAATTCATGGTATCGAAGCTCTCGAATAAAATATTGGATTCCTGTTAATTCCTCGAGTCCCTTGGTTCGGTGTGACACTGTTCTAGGATGCTCCACTCCGTTTTTGATTGATCATTTCAACGAAAGATTGATTGATCTCGGTAATACCTTGTTTTTTGGCTTCTGCAATGATTCCTTGTAAGGCGGTCTTAACAAAGACTTTTGGGATACCGGTTAACTGTTTGCAAGCATTCTCAGTAAATGTTACTTCTGTATCAATTCTATTGGCGATGTACATCACGGCATCGTGCTGGGCGCCTTTTCCCTCTGGGGTTGGTAACCAAAAAGCTTTTTTATGTTTCGCAAACCAGAATTGGTTGGCATTTCTAAATCCAAAAGTAATAGGCATATTTGGTATTTTCATATCATCGCCTAAATCTAAATTCTTTCTCCATTGCTCCCGTAAAAAGATATGATTAATTTTAAGTAAAAGGTACTCAGTATCTTCAGTTCCTTTATAGTAGAAATCTTCAGGGTTATCATTTAATTCACATTCACAAACTTGAAATGCATTCTTGATTACTTTTGGCCTATCTGGGTCTGCTCGATAAGCAATAGTCGGAGTTTCTTCAAGTTCAAAAGGGCAATCTTTCATTTTATCTTCGGGTTCTTGACCTGGGTAGCCTAGATCTACTATAGGTTTAATTTTGCTTTGATCATATTCCACCCAATTCATCGCACACTTTTTGACTCTTTTTAAGTGAGTTGAAGTATTTGATCCTCTTCTCGAGATAACAATCCATTCTCTTCTGTTAATTACACCAAATGGGAAAGAAAGTTGATAAGGTCCGATAGTTGTTATGCCTTTTTCACTCACAGTTGTAATAAGAGCAAAAGAACTCAGGAAATAAGCACTGGATTGATACCAGTTGTCGTGCATCGGGCTTTCAGCCCAATTATCATGTGGTTTTTTCTTGAAAAAATTCAGCAATGGTGCATCTCCTTTTCGTTAGCCAAGATTCTAACCGTTTTATCTTTGAAGTAAAAATGCTAATTTACAATTATTGACATCAATCAAAATAGGTGTGGCAAGTGAGAATCCGGGATTGTGTATTCTTTCTGTGTCTGATATTGACACAGACTTTGTGTTTTGCATCGGAGCTCAGCTCTGAAGCTTTGGATAATGCAGATTACATTAGCGGCAAAACCACCTTTCAACAGCGATGCAGTGCTTGCCATACATTGGCAGAAAACAGTGCCAATCTTGTTGGTCCAAATCTGTGGCATATCTTTGACCAAACCATCGGAAAAGTAACGGGTTTTTCTTATTCTGAAGGCATGAAGGAATCTGATCTAATTTGGACACCAGATCTTATGGCAAATTTTCTTCAGGACCCTCAAAAATTATTCCCAGATACAAGAATGTTCATCCCGGAACCGGTGCCTGCAAATTTTATAGCCGATTTGGTTGCTTTTGTCATGTTTGAAACCGACGCGGCTAATAAGCCCAAGATCGAGAAACCACAGCCGAGGCAATTGGTTAATTCAGAACTCCCACTGTCCGATCGATTTCCTAGCTTCTGGAATCATTTAATGACCAACACCACCCATTACCGTTTGGTAACGGCTGAAGGCGAACTGGAGTTTGATGCCTACTTCAATACCAACGGTTCCGTTGGAGCCAGTCTTAAAGGTGTGCAAGGTTTTTGGCATGTTAATGAAAAGGATATGTTTTGTTATGTGCTTTATGGACTACCAACATTGATAGAAGAATTTATTGAGTGTTTTCCTGTTGCTGCGATGGCTATTCCACGCTTCGCCAGGGAGCTTTGGCGTTCTGAGCCACAACAAGGGGTAAAGCTGTACGGTGGTATTTTACCGGGAAGACCGTAGTACTAAAACAAGCTATAATTAATTTATGGTTAATTTGGTGCAACTCAGTGACTCGCTGGTAGGCAAGGTGAGGGGCAATCCAGTAGCCATCAGCTTGTTTAAAGAGACAATCCCTGAGTCCTACCAACAGCAAAAAGTGGTCCCCTGTTCCATTGTTCGTCATGCCATGGACTATGGGGAAATTGTTTCCTTTGATCAACACCATCACGATTGCACCACCGGT